>Ga0066636_10002920_pt1 | contig 10903 bp, 20 predicted proteins | sample CryGeyCG2014_080_2_FD_62736 | JGI IMG/M metagenome (GOLD analysis project Ga0066636, IMG submission 62736) | Groundwater microbial communities from aquifer - Crystal Geyser CG07_land_8/20/14_0.80 | ecosystem: Environmental > Aquatic > Deep subsurface > Groundwater | place: USA: Utah: Grand...
ATAATAATAAAATGAACCCATTAAAATACAAACAAGTTGAAACATTAAAAAAGTTAGACTGCAAAGATTTCGCCGATAAAATAAAGAGATATGAAAGCAACATTTTTTGAAAAGGAAATAAACACGGAATAGAATCGGGATGGTTTAATCACCCGAATAATTTTGACCCCACTTGGCTTGAAGAATGTGATGGATTTGAACAAAAATAACTCTCCCCTAAACTAAACTTGGAATGAAAAAATATCAGATAATATATGCAGACCCGCCGTGGAGTTATGCCGATCAGGGATGCCAAGGAACAATGGCAAATCACTACAAGGGCATGAAACTAGAAGAGATTAAAAGGTTGCCAGTGGGGGGTGTGGCTGATAAAGATTGCGTTTTGTTTTTGTGGGCGACCTACCCAATGCTTCGGGAAGCCCTAGAAGTAATTGAATCATGGGGATTTGAATATAAAAGTATCGCCTTTCAATGGTTAAAACTTAATCCGAAAAGCAGAACTCCGTTTTATGGATTGGGAAGATGGACAAGAGGAAACACCGAACCTTGTCTAATCGCCACGAAAGGAAAACCAAAGAGAATTTCAGCATCGGTATTTCAACTAATTCAACAGCCGAGAACAAAACATAGCGAAAAACCACAAGAAGCCAGAGATAAAATAATTAAGCTAGTCGGAGACCTTCCGAGAATAGAACTTTTCGCCAGAGAAAAAACGGAAGGATGGCACGTTTGGGGAAACGAAATCGAAAGTGATATTATTTTATAAAACTAATTCAAAGATAAAGATGATATATAAAAAAAGAAAAAGAAAGGTCGAAAGAGGCTCGTTGATGGGGGAGATGGGGTTAGCCCTTAATGTAGGCTGTGGGTATCGTGTGGCGCGCTTTAAGCACGAGAGAGGCAAGCTGAAAAGGCCAAATCTGACCCGAACGCCTCCCCACCAGTGAGTCTCAAAAACTAATAATATAAAGTATGAAAAAAGAAAGATTAAGCAATAAAAAAGCATTAACAGTAGATAATTTATTAAAGGTCATTGAGTTTTTGCCAAACATAAGCGAAAAACCTTCTTGGGTTGTTTATAAAATTATTTACAAAAATAATGATAGTATTATAGGGAAAGAAATAAACTATAGAGCAGTTCGGGAGATTCTTGACCATTCTCCAGAAGGCGAAAAAGTGCGAAAAGAAGCAAATCATAGAGTGGAAGAATTATTTGATGCTTTATCTACAAACCCGCCCAAGAAATTACAGGAAAGGGCAAGATATTTACGATTACTTATGAGATTAACAATAATTGCTTATTAAGAAAACTATGATTACATTAAAAGATTTCGCGCCAGATAATATACCAACACAAAAACAAGTAGAAGCTTTGGGGCAGTTTTTAATTGAAAATTTTGAAGATGAAATCGGTGGAAATAAAAAAGCCAATGGCGAGGGAGCAATAGAAATGGCAGTTAGGCTCTTAATTGAATTAAAAGAATTACGAGACAGACGTCGTCTCTTTTTACTTGACAAAGATTTCTAATCAATAAGCTAAAATAACTAATAATAAATAAAATGAAAGGTGAACTGCAGACAATTATTCCAGTTTGGTATCCGCAGGAACTGCAAATAGAAAGCACTAGTTGGCTTTATTACTGGTATCCTGAATTTTTAGTAAATGTCTATAATTCTTGGACGGCAAATAATTATTAACAATAAAAAAGATGTTGGTCTCATACATAATAACTTCTTGGAATCGGCGAGACACCTTGCAATGGCATCTTCGCCGGCTTTCAATGCAAATCTGGGATAAGCCTTTTGAGGTGATCGTCTGTGTGGACGGCTCGACGGACGGAACGCAAAAAATGCTCCGATACTGGGATGCCAGCGAGCAGTTTATCCGGGGCCAAAGACGAGGATACAATGCCAAGTATTTTCTGAAGTGGTATGATACGGGCAATGTTGACCGGGCGACGCCCGCAGTGGCTCGCAATTGCGGTATCCGGCACGCTAGCGGTGAACTCCTGATAATGGTTGACGATGATTGCCTGCCGAACAACAATTTAATTGCGGCGTATGCATCGAAGTTCAATCCAAAGGAGATTCAGGTTGGCTACCGCTCCAGTCAACGTTCCTACCTCGACAAGGAAATTCCAGTCCCGATCGAAGAAGGCAAGATGACGCAGTATTATCAAGACTGGACGGGCGGCACTTTCCGCAAAGGTCATTTCACTACGGGGAATTGTGCCATGGCGACGGAAGTTGCCCGAATCAAGGCAAAGGACGGGAGCATCGGATTTGACGAGAGATTCTCGGGTTATGGTTTTGAAGACGTGGAATTTGCTAATCGGCTTTATGAAGCCGGCTACAAATTCGTCTGGAATAAAGACGCTGTTATATGGCACATGAATCCGAGTGCGACCAATCAAAGGACCAAAGAACAGAAGATGGCCGAACGGGAAATCAACAGGGTTTTATACGATAAAATTAGAAAGGAGTGATTAAAAGAATGAAAGAAGACAAGGAAAATATTCAGAAAAAAATCAAAGAAATTATTGATAGAAATTTTTATCTCGATACCTATGGGACTGGCATTGATAATTGCACGGAAATGGATTCAGAAAAAGCTACCGAAGAAATAATTGAAATTTTCAGATTTGATGAAGATGAAGAATATTAAAATCGCCTTTGTCCCATTCTCCGTCCGCTGTCCCCAGCACGCCAACACCGGCTCGATCCGAATCAGGGTGAAGTGGCCGATGAAATATATCAAGGATTCTTTCATGGCTCTCGATCCCAGAGACGCTGAATTGGCTGACGTGGTCATTCTGCAGAAAGTCTACGGGCCAATGATAAACCATAAAGTCCGCTATTTGAAAGAGATCGGAAAAAAAATAATCTTTGATATTTGCGATCCAGACTGGCTGATGCCGACGCAAACCGCCTCACTTGATGAGATGCTGGAAATGGCCGACTGCATAACCGTGCCGACCTGTCAAATGGCCGAACTGGTGCGGGAAAGAACCAAAACGCCGATTGAAATCATACCGGACGGGATGTGCTTGGAATATCACAACAAATTCAAGACTGATCACGGCTCGAATGTCCCGCCGGAAATAGTCTGGTTCGGCAACCGAGGAACGATCAAGGCTCTGAAAAAATATATTCCGGAACTGGAGGAAATTTATGATAAGTTTAATTTCAAGCTGAAAATAATAAGCGATAGCGGGGAGATTGAAACGAAGATTCCTTGGGAGTTCACGGAGTGGAAGTTGGATACGGTCAATGACGAGATTATGGCCTGCGATATCGCCATTAATCCGAAACTGGACGAAATCTGGGACTATCCGAAGTCAAACAACAAAACTTTGACGGCTTGGGCTTGCGGACTTCCCTGCGTTGAAATCTGGCCGGGACGAATAGGATTTAGTACGTGGAAGAATTATTTATTGACACTTTTAGAGGATCCAGAAATGAGAGAAAATCTGGGCCGATTGGGTCGGAAGGATGTTGAGGAAAAGCACGATGTCCAGCTGTCTGCCAAAAAAATGGAGGGTCTGTGTAAAAAATTAACTCAAAAAAATGCAAAAATTAACTATCACAACCACTAGAATAATGAATGATTCAGAATGGGAAGACTATAAAAAATTAGTTGGACACTTGCTTCCAGTTAATCTTTTAGAGTTAGAAAAAAAGAAAAAGATTGAATTTGATAAGGCCGAACTGGGAGAAAATGTTATCACGATTTATGAATTAGAGCATTTTTATTATTAATATGCTAATTATAAAAATTCCAATGATTCCGGTAAGCGTCAACCAGCAGTATGGCCGGAGCAGATGGGGAAATATATTTTTAACAAAAGAATCGCTGATATACAAAAGCACCGTTCAGACTCTGGCGAAACAGGCTGTGAGGGAGCAGGGATGGGATTACATGGAGCGGGGATTCGTTAAGGTAATCGCTCTCTATGTAATGCCTCAGGGATGCCGTCAGGATTTAATAAATGATAAGTTAACGGCTGATTCTTTAGAGGGAATCGTTTATGCGAATGACAAGCAGATAATAGATTTGAGGATGGTCAAGATATTCGGCACTAATTTTCAAGAAACAATTTTGATTATTAAGCCATTAAGCAAAAGTGAATATGAAAAGTTTACTGGGAACTTACTACAAGTGGCGGCTGAAAACTCCGGCGGAGAGAGTGATGAAATTTCAGGAGAAAGCCAATGCCCTCCTTGACCGGTCTAATGCTAGGATTGTCTGTAATATTAAACTGGTCGCTCCGAAAGATGAAAAGCTGGTTATGGATCGGTTCAATAAGCTGAAAGAAGATTTTGGAATTGATGTTCGGGGAGAGGTTAAACTGATTCCGCTGGACTGGGAAAAAAATGATAGTAAAGAAAAAGTTGCGGAAAAATAAATAATTTGGTATAATATCAGTATGAAAGAGCTAGCCAAGAAAATAAAAATAGCCTTTTTTACCCGTATATATGCCATTTTTGGAATACGGGTTTTTTATTATTAAGATAAAACAATGGAGCGAAGCGTGGAAATTATCATGGTTATTCGGGATCGGCTTGAATATACCAAGAAAGCCATTGAATCATTGGTCAAGCAAACTTATTTTGATCGTTTCAATCTGACTATTTGGGACAATGATTCGAGTGAAGAAACAAAAAATTATTTACGAGGAAGCGTATGGGCTAGATATCCTTTCGTGAGAGATGTTATTTTTTCAAAAGAAAACAAACCGCTTTCAGAAGTGACCAACACTCTTTTCTTAAAATCAAACTCTGACTTAATCGGCAAGGTTGACAATGATGTAATCGTGCCACCTGACTGGCTGGAGCGGTGCGTTAAGGCTCATGAGACTTACGATGATTTTGGATTCATTGGCGGCTTCCACTTCCTGCCGGAGGATATTGCTAACTTGAAGCCGAAGATTGACACTTTCAATGGAATTGACATCTGGCGAAAAGGGCATATCGGCGGATGTTCTTTTATCATTAAGCGAAAAGATTTTGTGGATATCGGATTAATCCCGACTTCTGACAAGATACTCATGGGACTTTCCGAGTATCAGCATATTTTTCACAAGCACGGAAAAGTGAACGGATACCTCTGGCCTCTGATCTGGGTTGACCATTTTGAGGATGTCCGAAGCCCGAATCACATTGACAATCCGGAATATAATGATTACAAGTGGGCATGTCGAAGAATGAGTATAGCGGAATATTCGGATCGGCATCGTAAAAACTCGGAGAAATATTTGAATAATAACTTGGAAAAGGAGGTGGGAAAATGAACAAAGAAGAGCTGAAAAAAATCATAACAAAAGATTTAGAGATCATGGGAGAATCATCAGCAGTAGATGATCCAGCTTCGGATTATAAAAGTTATCAGTCATTATTGTCACTAGCTGATAAAATAGCAGAAGATATTTATAATTATTTGAATAATAATTTAGAAAAATAAATGGAATAAATTATGAAACTATTCATCAGTTCACATTGCGATGACGAAACTTTATTCGGGGCTTATACGCTAATGCGGGAGCGGCCGAAAGTCATCGTGGCCACGGACGGGTACACCCAGCAGAAAAAGAATCCCAGCCTTAATTTTACGTTCATTGACCGGCGGATGGAAACAATGAAAGCGATGTCAATGCTGGGACTGGAAGTTGATTTTATGGAAATTTCGGACGTAGATTTTAGGGATAGCTTGGGAATCTTTGAGGAAATTCTGGGATCATACAAACCGGCGAAGGTTTACGCTCCGATGGTGGAGGGCGGCAACGAGACCCACGACATAGTGGGGTTGACGGCCAATAGGATTTTCGGCAGACTGGTGGAATACTACTCGACATACACGAAAGACCGGCCGTATCCACAAGCCGATATCGAAATTCGGCCAACTGATGACGAAAGGCAGTTAAAAAAGAGAATGCTTAATTGCTATGATACTCAAAAAAATCTGCCATCTGTAAAATTATATTTTGAATATGCCAAAAGAAAAAGCGAATATCGAAGTCTGCTTTGCAGTTTACCAGCGTCCGCATAGGGTACCGGAGATGCTGGAGCAGTTGAAAAAGCAGACGATCCAAAATTTCAAGGTCAATATCTGGAACAACAGCGGCCAGAAACTGGAAACCGAAGATTTCCCGAAGGATAGAATTCAGGTTATTGATTCGGAAACGAACATCGGCTCGCAGGCCCGCTTCAGGCTGGTGCCGCTGACGAAAGGCGATCCGATTATATTCTTTGATGACGATGAGGAACTGGACGATGATTTTGTGGAATATCATTATAAAATTTATAAGGAGAATCCCAATGCGATTCAAGGGTGGTATTCAAGGATTTTCTATCACGATTACTGGCATTCCAAACGTTGCTATCCGGCCGGCACGGAAGTGGACTACATCGGAACGGGCGGCATGGTGGTCGGCCGGCGGATATTCGACGAGGAGCCTATTTTGCAATACATTCCGAAAGGATACGAAAAAGTGGAGGATCTGTTTTTGGCTTTCATCGCCAAGGCCAGAAGAATGAGCTTAATTTCGGCCGAGCAAAAATGCCGGATACTGGATGATGGAAAGGATCAATATAAGGCGATCGCCAAACTGAAGAATGAGGCTTTTTCAAAACTTCGAAGGGATGGATTTTCATTAGTGGATGAATCCTGCGATGTATGCGGATTCAGAGGAAAGTTTAATCTGTTCCGGCCCAAGGACAAATGGCATCCGATAAATATCCGCCGGTGTCCGGAGTGCCTCTCAATGGAAAGACAGAGGGCGGTCTGGAAGTTGCTGAAAGAAAAGGAAAAATCGGGCGGGGAGATATTGCACATTTCGCCGGAAAAAGGGCTTCAAAAAAAACTCAAGGAACTGGGGAATTATGTTTCGATTGACTATCCGCCAAGGGAAAGTGATTCGGGAGTGGTGGCGGCCGAGATGAATGTTGATTTGCGGGCTACGCAATTTGAAGATAATAGTTTTGACATTATAGTTTGCAATCACGTGTTGGATCAGATCGAAGAGAATGAGAAGGCGATCAAGGAATTATACCGGATTCTGCGGATCGGCGGGCGGGCCTATGTCACGGTGCCGATTTACGAAGGTGAAGCGACGCAATTTCTCGGAAAACTGGTTAATAATCACTGGTGGCGTTGCGGTCTGGACTATTTTAATAAACTGAAGGATGCCGGATTTGACGTGAAACTTGAAAAAGAGTACGGGGAATATGTGGCGGTGTGCGAAAAAAAGTGGAAGCTTAACTTTAGAAATGCGGTTGACAAAGCAATACTGGCCGAGGAGATGGTTCAGAATATCTACCGGGTAAAACAGCCGGCTATGGTGGTGGATATTGGTGCTCATATCGGCGGGACGGCTCTCTATTGTGCCAATCTGGGGGCGGAGGTTCACGCTTACGAGCCGGAGAAAGAGAATTTTGAGTTGCTAAAAAAAAATGTTTTTGAGAATGGATTGACTAAAAAAATAAAAATATACGATCTGGCAGTGGGAAATGTGTTTGAAAATGAAGATAGATTTATAAGTTTGCATGAAAGCAATAGTGGATGCCACAGCTTTAATTCAAAGAATGCTCCCGGCATGACGGACGAACTGCAACGTGTAAGTACCATTTCAATTCAGAATGTTTTCAAGGATATTGAGTATTGCGATCTGTTGAAAATTGATTGTGAGGGTGCCGAATATGAATTTCTGCCGGGAATTCCTTTTTACAAAGTTGGTCAGATTTCAATGGAACTGCACGAAGGAAATCAAATAGAGATGATTGATTTTCTGCGGACATTTTATGAAGTTGATTATCACACGGCCAAGGATGGCCGGTCATTAATGGTTTATTGTCATGACCCTAAAAGAACAGGTGATAAAAAACTTGGTTGATTTTCACGGGATAATGGAAAAGTTGAAGATTAATTTTTTTCTAATGGACGGAACGCTTCTAGGGCTGTATCGGGACGGGGGATTAATTGAGGGAGATTATGATGATATTGATGTTGGGATTTTTGAAGAAGATGAGCCGAGAATGAGGGATATAATTCCGGCGATGGAAGAAGCGGGATTTTTTAATAATAAAAGTTTTCGTCTGAAAGGAATGATTGAGGGGTTATCGTTCAAACGCTGGGTCAATCATATCGACATATTCCTGGTTCACCGGAAAGGAAACGAGGCTTTTAATTTAGCGAGGAATTGTTGTAAAATAGGATCACTGGATTATATGGCTTATATCTATCCGGCGGAATGCTTTGAAAAACTGGGCGAGATATTTTTCGAGGGGATGATGTTCAAAATTCCCTGCAAAACGGACAGATTCCTGGCGGCGAGGTATAATGAGAACTGGCGAACGCCGCATCTGCGGACAGAAGGATTCGATATGTGCAATGTCAAACAAAATAAAGCATTAAGGGGAAATTACGAATATGAATGAGACTTATTGGAAACAATGGTATCGCAAATTCAAATACAGGAAGCCGAGCGACTTTGCGAAGTTCTGCGTTAAAAGGATACCGAAAGGATCAACCATTCTTGATATCGGGTGTGGCAATATGCGGGATACTTTGTTTTTCGCAAAGAATAAATTAAAAACAATTGGGGTGGATATTATTGATCCCGGAATAGAACTTTACAAGAAAAACAAATATATTTATTTTCACAATTTCGACGCCGTAGATTTTATTGGGAGTATTCCGGACAATTATTTCAGGTGTCCGGTGGTCTATGCTAGATTTTTCCTGCATGCCGTTGAGCGGAAGAAGATGGTGGAATTTATAGCTTATTGCTCGGCCCAGAACCTGTCTATCTATGCCGAGGCCAGATCGGATCGGGACACAGAAATCAAAAAGGACAGAAGCCATAAAAGAAATCTGGTGAATGCCAATGCTCTGCTAAAACTGCTCATACATTATGGATACCGGATAGAGTATTTCGAGGAAGGAAAAAGATTGGCGAAGTGGAAAGGGGAAGATCCAGTGATAATAAGATTCATTGCCAATGGATAGATACCAGATAGTGGAAAAAATCAAAGCCAAACCGGTTGAGCCGAAATACTACTCGGTTCTGCTTCGGACTAGCGGCAATCCGATACAGGAGTGGCTCTGGGCCGGCGTGGCCTATACGCTCGATGACGCTTTAATTATCGCCAAATTAGAGATGGCTTTGGTCAAATTAAGGCCGGATGCGTATTTCCTAGCTATGTTTCGGGCAATGCCGGCCAGAGATGTCATCAATGCGATGAGCTCAATGGAATTGAAAAAGGTCGAAGAACCTAAAGCAAAAAACGATGAAAAAACTAATAGTGGCGACATTCTTGATATTCCTGCCGATAACGGCGTACGCCGAAAGATTCTGCCTCATAGCTGACATTCATAACGGAAGCGGAACGAGAAAATTGACGAAAGAGAATATAACTTATCCGAAGTGGGGCAACCGTTATTTCAAAGAGGCTTTGAAAAGAGCGAAGGCAAACAGCGTTGATGCCTGCATAGTGCTGGGAGATAATACTAATAAGGGAAAGAAAAAAGAAGCGAAAAAATTGGCGAAAACAGCTCAAAAAAGCGGAGTGAAAGTCATCTGGGTAAAAGGAAATCATGATAGCAATAAATCGCAAAAATATCTCTATGAAAAGACAAATTATTTTGTGGACTTTAGCGATGTCAGGGTTATTGTGCTGGATAGCAATTTTACGAACATTACTGGTAATGGCGGAGTCAGTCCGGCGAATCAGGAATTTTATCAGGAGGCGTTGAACACGGATAAAAAGATAATTCTGGCAATGCATCATCCGCCGGTTGATAAAAGGACGCACGAGTGGAATCATCAATATGACTGGATCGGAGACAAGCCGGAATATATATTAAGCGGGCATCTGCACACCGGATTCAAAGAAGGAAAAATCTGGTCGCTGAAAGCATTGACGCTTAAAAAGAATCTTAAAATGGAATATATCGAGTTATGATTTATGATATTGCAAGCCACGTTTTCTACTTCATACTAGGATTGGCGATGATGTTCAAATGGACACTCACGGCGATATTAGTTGTGGCTTTAATCACTTATCTCCTAAAAAATGGAAACGATTGAAATCGCAAAAATAAATCAATACCCAGACAACCCAAAAGAGCATCCCGACGAGCAGGTTGATATGATTATCAATTCAATCCGGGAGTTCGGTTTCAACCAGCCCATAGTGATTGATAAAAATAACGAGATAATCGTGGGACACGGCCGCTATCTCGCCGCTCTTAAAATGGGAATGCAGGAAGTGCCAATAATCAGAAAGGAAAACCTGACGGAGGAACAGGTGAAAGCCTACCGGCTGGCGGATAATAAGCTCAATGAAAGCGGATGGAACATACCTTTGGTTATCGAGGAATTAAAGGGATTGAGCGATGAGATGATATCGCTTACAGGCTTCGATAAATCGATTCTGGGACTGGAAGAGGATGAATTCGATGCCGAAGCTGAATATGGCAAAATAGTCGAACCTGTGTCAAAACTGGGCGATCTATACCAACTGGGAGATCATCGGCTCATGTGCGGAGATTCAACAAAAGAGGAAGATGTTGAGAAATTGATGGATGGGAAGCTGGGAAACCTCATATTCACGGATCCACCATATAACGTTGACTACAATGTAATTTATGGAATTGCGGAAAAAATCGATGGTAGGGAAAGAAAGAAGAAATTCGCCAGGTCAACTCAAAAAATATTCAACGATAAAATGAGTAATGAGGAGTGCATGAAATTTTATACTGCGGTGCTTAAAAATCTACATAAATTCACCGAAAACAACACTTGTATATATTGGTGGTATGCATCTAAAAATGATTTTCTAAACCGTAAGTCATTCCGGGATGCTGGCTGGAATATAAGTCAGGATTTAATTTGGGTGAAAAATG
>Ga0066636_10002922_pt1 | contig 10899 bp, 7 predicted proteins | sample CryGeyCG2014_080_2_FD_62736 | JGI IMG/M metagenome (GOLD analysis project Ga0066636, IMG submission 62736) | Groundwater microbial communities from aquifer - Crystal Geyser CG07_land_8/20/14_0.80 | ecosystem: Environmental > Aquatic > Deep subsurface > Groundwater | place: USA: Utah: Grand...
GGACCCTTGGGCCGCCGCCACCCTCTATCGTAGTCTCAAAGTTGGAGTTTCGGTCCCAGGCTTTCAGCTGCTTCTTCATTTCCTCCTTACAATTCTTGAATGCCCTGGTTTCCCCGTTACCATTCGATCGTGCAACATTTCGACTCATGATTTCGCGCACGGCTCGTAACGGCTTTTCCAAAAGAACAATTGAAAAGCGCGGAATAGAAGGGCCACGAATCTGAAGATTAAAGGTCATCAGAGTTTGGATTCCGTTTGAGTTTATCAATTAATGTTCCAGTTTTTTCGCTCATCCGTTTTACTTCATCCTGAAGACTCTTTAGACTCTTTTTCTCAGAAGAAACAAGGGTGAAGCGGATGTCAATTCGGCGGTCCTCGGGGCGATCGGCAATAAGCAGTTGGCCTTCGATCAAACCGTGGGTGGAGCGGAGATCAGCATAGCCGCTTACCGAAATCAGCGGTTTGGGGGGTTGGGAGGAATCGGGTGAAATTGTTAACAGGTTCTTTAAGGAGGCCACCTCCCCTGGTTTGTCCGTCCAAAAGTTCCAAAGGGAAATGGCCCGGTATGTGCTCAACCCCCAATTTCCCATTTCACGGGTGTTTGGTACCGAGTCGGTGTGGCCCTCTATGAAAACGGTATCGAGCAAAACACGGTTTTCGGTGCGGGTCAGGGCTTGCAACAAAGCATGACCAATTGCGCCCGCAGATCCCGAATATGCTTGAGGGATCTCGTATTTTCCAAGAGCAAACTGGAGTTGCTGCTCCGGAATTCGGAGAATAGTGCCATTTTCAGCAATCGCGACCTCGATTCCTCGGTCCTTTAGGTCTTTTTGAATTCCCTCAAGCATCACAGAAAGTGACCGCTCTCGCTGACTTACTCCCTCAAGTGAACTCGCAATGTTTTTTTGGACCTGCTGAATTTCCTCAAGACTTCCAATAAGTTCCGCGAGGGAGACTTTTATTTTTTTCCTTCTCCAGTTGCAACTCATCCTTTCGTTTTTCCAGTTCGATTAAAGTGATAATGAGAGCAAGAATAAAGATCGCTAGAAGGCTTGCCATCAAATCCGAAAAGGAAAGGAGAAACGGATTCTCGTCGTCCACAATCTCCTTCGCAGAAACTCGACGGCTGAACATGAGGAAAGATCAGTGCTTAAGCTTGGCTAAGGCCAGTTGAAGCTCATCAATGCCATCTTGTAACTCTGAAACTTGCGTCTCGTAGGATTTAAGACACAAAACAACTTGTTCCGTCCATTGCGTCATAAGATTTTTTGTTTGCCCTTCGATTTGCTCGCCATAGGCTTTTATGAGATCTTGCAGGCGATCCCTCATTGCATTTAGCCCAAGCTCCGCCCCCTCGAACCATCGGTCCTGCATGCCGATCAGTTCGCGATATGAGTCGCGAGAAGCTTCCGCACCTGCCTTCACGCTGACCCCCGCGGACTGAAGGGTTGAGGTCAACATTGAGAGAGAGGCAGGCAATGGTTCAAATACCTTTGCGGTGCGTTCACCTGCAGTTGCAGCTTCCCGTGATGCCACCGAGGCTTCTCTTTGATCCTTTGCGGCTTGAACCACGTTCTTCCCGAAATCGGCTAAACCAATGCCTGCCTTATTCAAATTCTCTGCGGCAGCTTCAAGGCCTTTCGATAGTTCACCCACCCGGCCGAAATGCTCGGCAGCCTTTCCAACCTTTTCGGCAAGGTCACCTGACATTTTTAATAGAAGTTTACCTCGCTCGGCTTCTGAATTAGAGCGTGCTTCATCCAGTTGGTTCTGGAGGGTTGGTTGTCGCGCCAAAAGGTCTCGGAATTCAACGATTGGGCCACCAAGGGACCCAATAACTCGTGCAGCGTCCTCCAGGGTTTGCCGGATTTCCGGGAGGCCTTCCCCAATTCTATTGAACTGTTCCGCAACTCGCTCATTTCCCTGGGTCGCTTCCAATTGTGCCTTTGCTGCTTCCTCGTTTCGGGTGGAGGACGTGGTCAAGGTCTCCCGCATGTCGGAAAACGCCTCAGCCGCCTGCCGAACATTCACTGCCGCTTCAGCCAACTCCTTCATCACGGCTTCATGAGAGTTCAGTTTACCCACTGCATCCGCAACGGCTTTTTGGGAATCTCCTACTGCAGCGGCCAAAGTCGTGATCGTGGGTTGAAAATCCTTGACCGATTGAACCAATCCCGTGCTTGCACCTTTGAATCCCTCGGACATGGACCCAATCTGTTCCTTCAGTTTCGCCAATTCGCTGGTCAAAGCATGGGAAAGAAGTTCCGCCGATTTTTCCATCAATGGGCCCTGACCTTCGGCAGTGGCATTGGATACGGCCTCCTTGACTTCCGCACCTAACCGTCCAATGGCCTTTTGCATTTCATCGCCAATTGCGACCGCCAGACCTTGAAGAAGATTCGCGGATTCCCGCGATGAACGCTCGAGTTCGGCCATGGCCTCCTCCGGCACATAACGCCGGAAAATTTCGTCCACCCGGTTTTGAAGCCTTCGGATGTTTCTCATCGAGAACCATTCAAGGGCTTTTTCCCAACCGCTGAGTAACAAGCTACAAACGACACCCCAGACCGATGTGGAGAACGCAACAGCGCACCCCTGAATCAGCGGGACAATACTCGTTTCGAGCTTTTTCAAACCTGCTGCAGAGAGATCAAGGCTACCAATTCCCAGCTGAAGGCCCACGAATGTCCCAAGGACACCAAGGCCAGTGAGGATTCCTGGAATGGCCAGAAAAAGGCGGCTCGATGCAAAATTTGGGGCGAAAATGGAATCCCGGAAAACCTCGGCTGCTTCAACTGTCCGTTGTTGGATAATACGGCCCGATCCATCCCGAGCTGGGATGTCGACGATGTAATGCCGCATCTCACGAAAAACTGGTAGGGAAGAAGCGATAATTCGATTGGCTGCTCCCTCACCGCTTCCGGCCGAAACCATTAGGTAATTCCTCGTTTGGCTAAAAGAATTAACCGTATCAATTAGCTCCCAGATCCCGAATATCAAAGCAATCCCAATGGTAACCAGGATGAGAAAATCACTCAGGGCTTGGGATGCAACTTGGGAATTGGAATTGAAAAGACCTTGAATTGCCGAAAAAAAGTTCAAGGTCGACGGGAGAAGAAGTGACAATTTCATGAATAGCCTACGGTGTGAGTTTTCAAAATTTCATCTTATGAAAAGGAACTGGTTTTGTAATTACTTGTTGGGCCAAAGCGACTTGCCCGGTGGCTGTGCCCAAACAGACCGAGTTGCAACGGCCTTGATTGGACCGGAAGCATGATTGATTGTCCTACTTTTTCGTAGTTCTTGTCCAGCATGAAAGACAGATTTTCACAATTTTTCACCGGTCGTCCGTATGACCCGGTTTCGGATCCCCTCGTCAAGGTGGTCCTGCTGCCCAGCTCGATAGCCATTGGGACGGGAGTACCCTTCCTGCCATCGTTCTCAATGTCCGGCCCTCTTCGTCCTGATTGTCCTGTTGTCCTACCTTTCCGCATTGTCCGCTCGAAAATTCCAATCCGTCGTTCTTGCTCTCCCCATGTCCCAGCTCTTCTGCCCGGGGTCAGCCTTCATGTCCGGTTGTCCCAGCTCTTGTGTCCGATTGCCCCGGTTTTGATGTCCGGATGTCCTTGCCCTCGTGTCCGAATGTTTCGGTCCTCATGTCCAGATGTCCAGGCCCCCGCATCCGAATGTCCCGATCCTCTTGTCCTAATGTCCTGGCCCCGGTGTCCGAATGACCAAGCCCTCATGGCCGGATGTCCCTTCATGTCCTGGTTCTCCCGGGCCTCGAAAGACCTGTCCCGCCACAAATCCAACGGCAACGCGGAATTCACCTGCGACCAAAGGGAGTCAGGTGCAATGACTGGTTGGCATATCCATGGTTTGGAAACAACCGGTTTGGAGCTAGCCCTATCCTCCGAACACGCATCCGAGCCTCCAGTCCAAAGACAAATCAATCCGTTCAACCACTCTTCCACCGTAGGCAATCCATCTGCTAGGAATTACCACTGTCCCGCGCTGGACTGAAAAACCTTGTCCTCAAACAAACGTATCATCCAATTTCGCCCCCTTCATCCCCTGAGGGTTATCCTCATCCTTCGCCGAAACCACTATCCCTGCTCCTAAGCCAAATCACTCCGTTTTATCACTCCTCCATCGCACGCAATCTATCCAAACGAGCCACATCCAACCTACCGATTTCGCGTCCTGATTGTCCGGTCCGCTTGTCCTGAGGAAAAAGTGGAACTTGACATCTTGGCGACTTCCTGTTAAAATCGGTGGCTGACCGGTCAGTTTTATAATGGAGAAGAACATGAGTATTGTGGAAAAAAAAGAACAACACCGAAGGAGCATCTTAAAAGCTGCTCTGTTTGTTTTTGCACGCCATGGTTTTGAAAATACCAAGCTCCATCAAATTGCGGTAAAATCAAAAGTAGGTAAAGGCACTATCTATAATTACTTTCGCGACAAGGTCGCTTTGTATCAGGCGGTTGTGTCGGAAACTATGGAACAGCTTTTCCACGTCATCGTTGCTCGTTCGGACATTGTCGATAATCCCTTGCAAAGTCTTACCGCCGCCATTATTGCCACGTTCGAGTTTTTCGAGGAATCTCCTGACCGCTACGTAATTTATCTGCGATATTTCAGCGACACGGCAACCTCTTCAAAGAAAAGTAAAGTTCCAATTGTTTTTCTAAATCTTTCGATATTCGAACCCAAAATCCGCGAATGTAAAGCAAAGGGGTTTCTAAAACCACCGGAAGCGGAAGCGGAAGATTTCGTATTAAGCTTCCTGGGCATCATCAATTCTTTTCTTTTTAGGTGGTTTTCTTCACGAAAAACCTATGATTTTCGTGCAAAGATTCCCATTATTGCCAAGATTTTCTCTCACGGAACCTACAAGCATGATTGAATCAATTTTCAACCGCATAATGCGTCAGGAAAGCACTCTCTTTTTTTTATTCTTCGCATTCCTGTTGATTACAAACGATTTGCTGGCCCAATCTCGCCCGGGTAATGCTTCTGAGGCTCAAATCATTCCTTGTCCGGTCCAAAATGTTGAACTTGAAAAGGATGAACCGAAATTTTCTGCCGAAATAACCGCTCAGGAACAATCCGCAAGCGAGCCCGTGCAAACCTACTCAATGGAAGAATGCGTCAACCTTGCACTTCAAAACAACCTGGAAATTCAAGCCCAGAAAAAATCTTTGGAAGGGGCATTCCATAAGGTGCGCGAACAGCTTACCTTAGCCAAGCCTCAGATTGTCATGCAAAACCTGTATTCTCTTCAGGGAAAGATCCCTGGTTTTGGGGAAGCCAAGTTGGGCGATACCGAAACGAACATCTCCCAGGTGACACTCAAACAGCCATTATATTCTTTTGGTCGTCTCGAAAGCGGCATAAGGATGGTTCGAGAGCTATATAAAGCTGAAGATTCCACTCTTATGGCCAACAGGGTGGATATCATCCACCGGGTTATTCGGGGCTTTTTGGATGTGCTTAAAGCCGGAAACCGGGTACGTATTGCCCGGGAAACGATTCAGGTTTTGCAGGAACATCTACGTCTGGTGGAAAGTCTTTTTCAGGCAGGTGTGGTACTTAACACGGATGTTTCAACCACGAAAGTGAAGGTTCTTGAAGCGCGGCAACGGCTGATCGAAGAACGAAACTCCTGCGACATGGCCCAACTTGGCTTATGTGATCTGCTTCATCTGCCAGGTGATACCATTGTCGGTTTTCAGGAAATTCCGCCCATGCCTCGTCAGGTAGCCGTAAATCTAAAAAATACCGATCAACAACCCGAGATGGAAAACCTTTCTCACCTTATTGAAGCCGGTAAAAACAGATATTCCATTGAAAAACGCGGCAAACTTCCAATGGTGGGCTTGCAATATACCTATTCCACCGGGAATCAATTTCTCGAAAAATTCAAAAATTGGAATGCTGTTGTGGTTCTGGAAGTTCCGGTCTTTGACAGCGGTTTATCGCGTGCGCGAAAAGAACAGGCTAAAGCCGGTCTGGAACAGTTGCAATATCTTCGCGCCGCCGCCCGGCAAAAGTTTTCCCTGGCCATCCAGCAAAGCGCCAGGAAGGTGCAGGAAATGCAGGAAAAATTTGTCCTTGCCCAACAAATTGACCGCACAGCCACTGAGAACTACGCAAATTTGCAAAATCAATTTAAAGAAGGGGCCGTTATCAATACCGATGTGCTTTCGGCGCAATTGACGCTCACCAGCGCCAAACTAGGACTGACAAACGCGTATTACGATTACATCGCCTATCTTGCCGATCATTTTCGGAATCTGGGCAATATCGATGAATTTCTGCAACTTGTTGAACGAGCTCGAAAGAACGTTTTACCTGCACCTTCGGAAAACACGTCAACAGCGCCCTCTATTGGCATCAATAAATCATGCGTGGGCATGAAGGGGAAATAACATGAAAAAATATTTCATTATCGGTCTAGCCTGCATAATTGCTTTGGTAGGCTTGGTGGGTCGGAGATTGGCCGCTATTCAGTCAAGCGAAAAACCGAAAAACATTTCTGAGATCAAACGCGAAAAAGGAATTCCGGTGAGGGTTGCGAAACCCGTGAAAAAAAACATGCAGGAAACCAATGAGCTGGTTGGCACTATTTTTCCATACAAAAGCCTGGAAGTATCAGCCCACCGAGGCGATGAAGTGACCAGTTCAAGTCTTACCCTGGGTAAATTCGTTCGCCAGGGAGAAGTGGCAATGCGTTTATTCAATGACAGTGTCAAGGCTCAACTTGCTGCGGCTGACGCAGCGGTCTCCCAAACCGGCAGCGTGCTGGAAAAACTGAAAAAAGGAACACGAACCCAGGAAGTCCGCCAATTGGAAGCTGCCTTAAAAGTTGCGGAAGCCCAAATGAGCAATGCGGAAAAAGAATTCGTGCGCATGGCAAACCTGAAAAAAACCGGCTCGATTACCTCTCAAAATGCGGATAAAATCATTTCCGCTCGCGATCAAGTCCTTGCGGGTTTGGAAGCCGCAAAACAAAGATTGAGCTTGGCGCGGGAAGGCTCGCAAAATGAGGACATTCGGGCTGCCGAAGCCGCCTGTTGGCAAACATTGGCAAACAGGGATCTGGCCAGGATCACCCTTGAACAAACCATTATCACCGCCCCGATGGATGGATTTATCGATAAAATCTTCGTTGAGCCTGGGGAACAAGTCGCTAATAACAAACCTCTTTTCAACATGATCGATATTCGGCATCTCTTCCTTCACGTGGAAGTCCAGCAGGCTTATATCAACCGCGTGAATGTCGGTAATAAAGTATTGATTTCTTCGGAAAATGCTTCAGGAACCATTGAGGGGACATGCATGGAAATAAATCCAAATGCCGATCCCATTTCCCGAACCTATTTGGTGAAGGTGCTCCTTGCAAATCCTGATTTGACTTTGAAACCTGGAATGTTTGCCAATGCCGTTCTTTTACTGGATAAACAACCGGACGCTCTTGTCATTCCTCGCGACAGCGTAGTGACCAGAGAAAAAAGTCAGGGGGTGTTTATTATTCAGGACCAAAAAGCGGTTTTTCAAAAAGTCGAAACCGGAATTCAAGACAACGATGAAATCCAGATTCGTTCTGGATTGTCAGATGTTGCCTTCGTGGTGACACAAGGGCAATATGACTTGCAGTCCGGGTCTTTGGTGGCTGTTCAAGGCGATGTAAAACAATGAATATCGTAGATTTCTCTCTCAAACGGCCGGTGGCCATGACCATGATTATTTTGTTCTTGATCGTCATGGGGCTTTTTTCCTATTCTAAAATCCAACTGGATATGCTTCCCCGGATAGATCTTCCATTCATCACAGTTTCTACCGCCTATCCTGGTGCCAGCCCCCAGAACGTGGAAACCCTTATTTCCAAGCCTATTGAAGATGCCGTTGCGGCTGTCACCGGAATCGATATCCTTAAGTCTGATTCTCTCGAAGGGTTTTCAAACGTTATTATCCAGTTTAAAGAAGATGTGGACGTCAATACCGTTGCCGCTGATGTGCGTGAGAAGGTTTCGGCAATCCGCAATAAACTACCGCGAGACGCCAAGGACCCGGTTATTCTCAAGCTGGATATCAATGCCCTACCCATCATGGCGATCAGCATTTCCGCCGATCGGCCTGTGGAGCGAATCTACTCACTTGCCAAAGACATCATCAAGGATGAAATTCAACAAGTCGCCGGTGTCGCTGACGTTGAGATTATCGGCGGGCGGGAACGCGAAATTAATATTCTCCTGAAACACGAAGTCCTCAAGGAATACGGCCTTTCTCCTTATACGTTGGCCAGCCTTATCGCCCAAAAGACCGTGAATCTGCCTAGCGGGCATATTACCCGCACCCAACGAGAATACTCGGTGCGCCTGGAGGGGGAGTTTGCCTCCGTTCAGGAAATTCAGGAAATGGAAATCCCCATGCGCAACGGGAAACCACTTAAAATCAAGGATTTAGGGGATGTCCGAGATACCTATGAAGAATTCCGCCAGGGGGTGACTCTAAACGCAAAACCTTGCGTGGCCATGATTGTAAAAAAGCAGTCTGATGCAAATACGGTCAAAACCGCCAAACTGCTGCAGACTTGCCTTTCCAGGCTGCAGGAAAAACTTCCAGGCGATGTGCAAATCACCGTTGTCCGCGACCGGTCGCAATTTATTGTCGAATCAGTTGATGATTCCAACGGAAATATCATCACCGGTATCGCTATTACCGCCGGCGTTCTCTTCTTATTTTTGCATTCCGTTAAATTAACCCTGATTGCGCTGGTATCAATCCCGGTATCGATTGTGGCAACCTATAGCCTGATGTACTTTTTCGGGTTTTCCCTGAACATGATGACCCTCATGGCCCTCGGTATCTCGGTGGGAATTCTGGTAAGCAATGCCGTCGTTGTTCTGGAAAACATTTTTGTTCTGATGCAAAAAGGGAAAAGCCCTCATGAGGCCGCCCTGGAAGGAACAAATGAAATTTTGGTCGCGGTTGCGGGGGCCACGCTGACGAATGTGGTAGTGTTTGTTCCCATTGCCTTTATGGAAGGCATGGTTGGGCGGTTTTTCTATGAATTCGGCTTAACCGTTGCCTTTGCAACGTTTGTATCCCTGTTGATGGCTTTCACCATTACCCCACTCTCCGCAGCGATTTTTCTTTCCTCCGGTGATGCTGATCTCTCCAAGAAAGGCTGGCTTGGAAGGACTTGGGATCGTGGTTATACCCGACTGTCCTCCGATTATAAAGTCATTGTTGCCTGGTGTTTGACCCACAAAACGGTGACAATTGGCGCGGGGGTGGTGTTTACCCTGCTGACTTTGACGCTGGTTCCATATATCGGGTTTGAATTTATAGCTGAACCCGATCAGCGGGAGTTTGACATTACCGTGGAAATGCCTCCGGGAGCTTCTCTGGCCCGCACTTCAGACGCGCTCAATCAAATCGAGCGAAACCTTAAATCCCGACCGGAAATTAAAACGATTTTCACAAAACTTGGGAAAACTGAAAGTATGGTCGGCGGCTCAAGCTTGGGTACTCATATCGGGGAAGTCAGCGTTAAGCTTCTGCCACAGGAGCAATTCCCGCTGCCCACGGATGCTTTCATTCAACAGATCACGCCTCTCATGGCGATGATCCCGGACGTCAAACTGAACATGCGCAAAACCGGTCTGATGGGTACCAATGAGTCTCCAATGCAAATCGACATCACCGGCGATGATCCGAAAGTCCTTGAAGATATCGGCGCTAAAGTTCTGGATATCACCCGAAAAACTCCCGGGGCAATGGATGTTCTTTCCAGCATGAAAGAAGGAAAACCGGAATGGAAAATCATTCCGATTCGGGAGCAATTGGCCCGGTTTGGAATGACGGAATCCTTTTTGGCTCTAAATCTTCGCAGTTGTTTCGAAGGCATAGTCATGAGCACATATCGTGAAAAAGATGATGAATATGATATTCGCGTCAAATTGACTGAAGATTTTCGAAATAACCTGCATAGTTTGAAGAGATTAAACATTATTTCACCGCAAGGGGTGGCGGTGCCGCTTATTCAATTGGCGCGTATCGAGGAGACTGTTGGGAAAATCCAGATTAAGCGAAAATCCCGCAATAAGCTGATCAACATTTCCGCGAACGTGGCGGGTCGAAGCCTTGGGGAGGTGGTCAAGGACATTCGAAACGAAACCGACAAGATTTCTTTGCCGGTAGGCTTTAATATTGCTTTCGAGGGGATGGTTAAGCGAATGAATGAATCTTTTTCCAATCTTTTAAACGCTATGGTCCTTGCGGTGATTCTAACGTATCTGCTGCTTGCCGGGCTCTTGGAATCGTTCATTCACCCGTTCACCATCTTGATCAGTTTCCCTATGGCGTTTGGGGGAATTATTTTGGGTCTGTTCTTTACCGGCCAAACCCTGAGCATGTTTTCTCTCATGGCTGTGGTCATGCTGGTTGGAATCGTTGTTAACAACGGAATTCTTCTCCTTAAACGTTACCGCTTATTAGAAGCTGAGGGAAAGGATTTATTGCAATCAATCGTTGATGGTAGTCCCCTGGAATTGCGACCAATCGTCATGACAATGATTGCCGCAGTTTCGGCAATGATTCCTCAAGCAATGGGCCTTGGGGCCGGGGGGGAAATGCGTGCTTCCATGGCAACCGTTTCTGTTGGTGGACTGCTGGTTTCCTCGACTCTCTCACTTTTTTTGATCCCAGTTCTCTACTTTATGGTTGAATCGGCCAAAGCATGGCTTTCAGCCGCTCTTTCTCAAGAATCATCACTGGAATTCGGAGTAGGACCCGGGAGCACGTAAGACCATGATTACCAAAGGAACCTAAAAGCAAAGAAACCTGAATTACCACCAAGAAACCCAAGAAGCCACAGAGTTCACAGAG
>Ga0066636_10002926_pt1 | contig 10894 bp, 10 predicted proteins | sample CryGeyCG2014_080_2_FD_62736 | JGI IMG/M metagenome (GOLD analysis project Ga0066636, IMG submission 62736) | Groundwater microbial communities from aquifer - Crystal Geyser CG07_land_8/20/14_0.80 | ecosystem: Environmental > Aquatic > Deep subsurface > Groundwater | place: USA: Utah: Grand...
AAATCTTTGACCGTCTGGTGCAAGCCTGTGTCTCGACACAGACAGTAACTTACACTAATCTCATCCAACGACAAGGTTTCACCCCAGGAAAAGGCGATTAGGAGTTGAGTCAATAGGCATATTACAAAGATTCATAGGTTCTGTCTCTTCGCTCTCAAGGGAGGTCATCTCGGGGGCCAGGAATCATACACACAGCGATACGTTACCCATCTCGATGCTGAACCGGGATCAATGCAGTTGGGAGTGAAAGACTCATAATGGGTATGATAAAGGGGATCAGGATGGCTCGACAAGCAGAATCAGGTTGTACTTTCCAGACGCTATTGTTCCACTTGGAAAGGATTCACGAAACGCACACCTTCTATCTCTTGGTCATGCTGGAAATCCTCCGAATAGATTACGCCGATGCCGTGTTGTCTGGCGGCGGCCCACACTAATGCATCCCAGAAAGATAACGAGTGCCGCGGAACCGCGTCCAATGCACGCAGTGTGATGAGCGGAGTTAGTGGGATAACTTCCCATGCATCTGCGACACCACGAATTATGTTTGCAGCCTCCTCATGGGAGAGAGGGGCGGCACGTTTCGGACGTGTGACGACATGGTAAAACTCGTTGAGTACTTGGGTACTAACGACTATGCTGTTCTGGTCCTGCAATTCCACGATCAACAACGTAGCACGCTCATGCTTCCCCGGATCGTCAACGTCGTGAGCATAGATCAAGACGTTCGTGTCAACCATCGTCTTTGGGATGCCGCTCGATTCGGTCGTATATCTCTTCCCGGTCTCCATAGTAGGGACCTCCGCCCAGATGGAAGCCGCTCTTCATGCGCTGCAAAACGCTCTCCGCCGCTGTTTTCTGCTTCAGATGGGAATCATTCAATTCGCCAATCTCAGTTGCTGTTTCATCACCGTTGTGAGATGGAAGGAATATGACCACGACCCGAGACTCCTCCATCCCCCGAGGGATCGATGACACCTCAATTCGTCCTTGCTTGCAGACACCTTCGACAGCCGTGACCAACGCAAATCACCTCCCTTTTGTGTAACAGCCTCATTATAGCCCCGGGATCTATTCCCGCCAATGATTAGAGCGCGCTCGCTGTCATGGCACGGTCCCTTTATCTCCTGAAGTCTGTCACTTCCCCGCCGGGTCAAGGTATATCGTCTTGATCTCCGTGTAGAATTCCTTTGCCGATTGTCCCTGCTCGCGGGAATGCGAGCTGGAGGCTTTCATGCCACCGAAAGGCGCTTGCGGTTCCACCCCCGCGGTCTCACCATTGATTCGCACCAGCCCTGCGTCAATGCGCCGGGCAAACTCCATCGCTGCGTTAATGTTGCGGGTGAAGATGCTGGCGCTCAGCCCGTAGCGAATGCCGTTGGCGATCTTCAGCGCGTCATCGAGATCCCGTGCAGAGAGAACGCTCAGCACCGGGCCGAAGATCTCGTCCTGGGCGATGATCATGTCGGGGTTGACGTTGGCGAAGACAGTCGGCTCAATGTAGAAGCCTTTGTCGTAAGGATCGCCTTGCGGAACTCCTCCGCCGGTGAGAAGCATAGCGCCCTAGCTTCGGCCACGCTCGATATACGTGAGGATGCTCTGCTGCTGCGCCTCAGAGATCACCGGGCCGAGATAGGCGGTTTCGTCGGTCGCCGGGCCGACCTTGAGCTGCTTTGCGCGGGCAACGACGTGGTCGGTGAACTCCTCGAGGATGTCGTCATGCACGATGGCGCGACTCGTGGCGGTGCATTTCTGACCGGCGGAACGCATCGCGCCGCTGACGGTCAGTTCCACGGCCTGATCCATGTCGCAGTCGGGCATGACGACGACCGGGTTCGTGCCGCCCATCTCCAACTGAAACTTCGCGCCCTTGTTCACGGCCCACGTGGCGATCTCGCGGCCGGTGTCGTTCCCGCCGGTGAAGGAGACTGCCTTGATGAACGGGTTCTTGACCGCCTCCTCTCCCGTGGCGGCGCCGGACCCGGTGATCAAGTTGAGAACGCCGGGCGGCAATCCCGCATCGTGGAACGCCTTCACGATGTTCCATCCCGTCAGCGGGGACTGTGAAGAAGGCTTGAACAGCACGGTGTTGCCGTACGCCAGAGCGGGGGCGATCTTCCACAGCGGAATTGCGATCGGGAAGTTCCACGGAGTGATGATGGTCACGGGGCCGAGTGGAACACGGGACGTATAGACGAGGCTTTTGGTGTTGGCGGAAGGTATGACACTCCCCTCGGCGTACATCACATCACCGGCGTAGTAGCGCAGGATCGTCACGCCACGCGCCGTCTCTCCCCGCGCTTCCATCAGGGTTTTGCCCTCTTCCCGGGACAGCGCCTGAGCGATCTCCTCCAACCGGGACTCGATGAAGTCAGCCGCCTTGTAAAGGAATGCTCCGCGTTGCGGCCCCGACAGACCGGACCATGCCGGTGAGGCTTCGGCAGCGGCCTGTGCGGCGTGTTTCACGTCTTCTCGGTTCGAAGCAGGGAACAACCCGACGACCTCCTCCTTGTCCGCGGGGTTGATATCGGGAAAGGTCCGGGAGGAAAAGGGGTTCACCCATTCTCCCCGAACGTAGTTCTGGTAGGCTTCCGGCATATATGGTCTCACTTTCCGAAGTGGGTTTGACTATACTCGTTGCGGGTGAAAACACCCCCTCACCCCAACCCTCTCCCCCGATGGGGAGAGGGCAGGGTGAGGGGGAAAGGTGGATTTTCACCCGTAACGAGTATAAATGGATGTCGGTTTACTGTGGCGTCTCGTGCCACGGGGAACCGAAGTAACGCGGGGCATTGTAGCGCAGGAGGCAACGCTTGGCAAGCGCAGTCATCGCATCGGGGGCAATTAAGCTCTGAGGGCAACTCACCAGACAACGCGTCATTGCGAGTAAAGCGAAGCAAACCCCGCGGGGTATGGAACCCCCATCCGGGCTTTGCCCACCTTCCCCCGTTCCACAGGGGAAGGAATTCTCCCTCCCCTGCGACGAGCGGGGGAGGGGCAGGGGGGGGGGGGTCGTCACTCACCACTCGTCAATGGTGTAAGAAAGAGGGATAGGGAGATGAGGGGGATAGTGTTCAGTAGTCAGTATTCAGTCAGGGAGTTACCGTTTGCGGGCACGTAGTCGCAACGACAACACTGACCACTAATTACTGAACACTGGACACTGAACACTGGTTACTGACTACTCGTCACCCGCCACTCGCCACTCGTCACATCGGCGTAATCGCCATCTCATTACTCCCCGCCGAATCGCCTGACTGCACAAACACCACCACCCGCACGGGGTGCGTCGGGTCCATGTAGGGAATCGGTCCGCCGGACCAACTCCGCGTCTCCGGTGTCGTGATCGTCCCGATGGCGCTCCACGAACCGATCATGCTCTGCTGCACTTCGTAGCGGGTGAACTCCGTGGGCGTCACATGCGACCACTCCACATCAATTCCCATCGGGCCGATCTGATACACGCTCACCAGCACCGGCGCCTGTAGTGGCACGGGCGTCTCGCCCGTGATGGTGATCTCGTTACTCGCCGCGGATTCCTCCGCCATGTTGAAGACAACGACGCGATACGTCGTCGGCTCAGTGGTTCCCGGTCCCGGCCCGACCCACTCCCGCGCCTCGCCGTTGTAGGTCGTTCCGACAGCCTGCCAGTTGAGATCAACGTCGCGCTTCTGGATTTCAAACCGCAGGAAATTCGCGCAACCCGCGAACGTCCACGCCGCGGTGATCTCCGTTCCGCCCAATCCCGCGACGACCGAATCCAAATGCGGCGCAATCAACGGTTCCGGCGGCGGCGGTTCAGTACCCCCATTCCCCGGCTCCCCCTCTCCCCCATTCTCTTCCGTCGGTTGGTAGACCATCGAGAAAATGTTGCTGGTTGCCTCGACCACACCCTCGCGATACGCGCGCACGGCGAAGGACACCGTGCTTCCCGCGGCTTGTATCGGGGTGATTTCCGCCGCCCGTTCCGTGGTGGCGACCGTGTCGCCTATCGTCGCCCCGGCCAACGAAAGCTCGTCATCGGCCACCGCCGCGAAAGCGTCCATCCCGATGGCGTGATTCACGTCGAACTCGATGCGCACCGCGTCGCCCACAGTCGTGGTCCGCAGCAGCGTAATCTTCACCGGCTGAATGTCGGCGGCGGGCGGCGTGCCCTGCGCGAGCGGGGTCACGTGTCGCCACTTTGTGTTGAAGTAATCCGCAGCGATCGCGGCGTTGTGGATCGTGTGGGAATACATCGTCATCTCGGCGTTGGAGGAAAGGCCGCCCCGGGTGACGTTGTGGCTGCCGATGAAAACGTGGCGCAGGTCAATGAGGAACATCTTGGTGTGCAGCGTCTGGTTCGGCGGACCGAGCGCCACCTCGCACCCGCCCGCGGCCAGGCGTTCCGCTGCGTGCCAATTTTCCAGCATCACATCGGGTTCATAGTAGGCATAGTTGAGGATGACCATCACCCGCATGCCCCGCTGCGCGGCGGCGATCAGCGCCTCGATCACGTCATCTACCCGCGTCCGCCCCACGTAACTGGTTTTGACGAGGAACATGATCACCTCGATGGTCGAGGTCGCTTCGTTCAGCTTTTGAATCAGCGCCGGGCAGAACAGCGTATCAACATAGATCGTGGACTTCGATGCGGCCATGAGAGTCTCCTGTGTGGGTGTATGGAAGTGTGGGTGTGTGGGTGAGCAGTAGGCAGTGTTCAGTAATCAGTGTTCAGTGGTTTTCGTGGACATGACTAAAACCTCACCGCAGAGATCGCGGAGATGATCCGGTATGTCGTAGGACGGGAATCCATTCCCGGAATCATCGTCGAAAGGATTCGATTCCTACGCCGCGCCGACAGGTTTCTCTGCGCTCTCTGCGTTCTCTGCGGTTCAAAGCCTGGTTTCGCTTCGGAGACCATCTCCTCGCGAACGATTACTGACCACTGCTTACTGAATACTGCTTACTGCCTTCTGACCACTGCCTTCTGCTTACTGCCTACTGCCTTCTGATTACTGTCCTGCTGGCGTGGTCGGCGCGGCCGGCACCACCGTGGTGGACCCGGACGTGTGCGGCGCGTGGTAGAAATGCGGCGCGGATTCACCTTCCGGGCTGTCCTTGCCCGCGTAGCTCTGCACCGCCATTGGGTACTCCACCAGCAACGCCAGGACATCTTTCTTCAGAGCCTTGTGCGATGAATCCAGATTCTCGGTGTGCGCCTGGGAGGCGTCCAGGGCGTCCGAGGAGTCCTGTAGCGAGTCTATCTTCGCCTCCACCGCTGTGACATCCATGTTTTTTTTCAGTTTGAAGTCCGCGTCCATCCGCTCCCGCATGTGCGCCACAACTTTTCCCCCGGCGCTGATCAGTTCCTTGGTCTCTTCATCCATTGGTCAATTCCATCCTTTCGTTGATTTGCCTATTTAACAGGTGTAAGTATGGGGATAAGGAGATATTGGAGATTAGGAGATGAATTCTTATCTCCCTATCTCCCTCATCCCCCTATCCCCTTTTCTTACACGTTGTAATCCTCCGAATCTCCACCTCCTTTCTGCAAAAACTCATTTGCAAACAACCATTCTACTGGTCAGGGAGGACGCCTCCTCGGTCACGGAGGACGCCTCCACGGTCACGGAGGACGCCTCCACGGTCAGGGAGGACTCCTCCACGGTCACGGAGGACTCCTCCTCGGTCACGGAGGACGCCTGCTCGGTCACGGAGGACGCCTCCACGGTCAGGGAGGACTCCTCCTTGGTCAGGGAGGCCGCCTCTACGGTTAGGAAAATAACGCGGCGATATCGCCGCGTTATTTTCTCTGCTCCAAGAACCGATCCAGAAGGCAGGCTGGGGACCCCTTCCCCCTACTGCCACAGTTCCACCTGCTCGGCAATCATCGCCTCGCCACCTGACATCTACTTCACCGTCACCTTCACCGTCTGGCTGTTGTTGGCGGTGTCAGTCTCGCCGGAGACAGTGGAAACAGTGCCGGTGATGAGGTAGTCGCCGGACTTCTGTCGCTTTGGAACTTTCACGGTCATGGTCTTCGTAACCTGTTGACCCGCTGTGAGCGATCCGACGGTCTGCGTCGTGCCCAAGACAGCGCTGCCATAGCTAAGCTTGAAGGTCAGGTTGGTCTCAGTCATGTTGCCCAGGTTCTGGACGGTGTAGGTAAAGGTCACCGTCTGACCTTTGTTCGCAGGATTGGGGGAGGCGGTAAGGCTAGTCAGGGTCACATCATGGATGGTCGAAGACGTGAATTCGAGATTGAGGGTAAGCCATCCGAAATTTGCAGCCCATCCCGAAGCGAGAATGTAGTAGGTGGAGCTTTTGCGGACATGCAGGTCGGAAATCCGTGAATACAGACTGCTAAGATAGTCATCGTCGTTGCAGGCAATCTCACTCAACACACTGCATGATCCGGTGTAAACTGTCAGCATCGTATCGAAATTGCTCCCGATCGTGTCCAATGTCATGACTCCATCGGAAGAAGGCGTGTACCTAAACCACACTCCTCGCTGTCCTGCGTCAGCAAAGTCAGAGCAGGACGGCACAGGATCTCCCCAACTTGTGGCATTTAGCGTTGAAAGCGTATAGGTGTATGGGGTCTGTGATATTGCGATAGCTTGGTCGCAGGCGTCGTTGACGGGCGGAAGGAAGAAGTCAATCGTGTTCTGCCGGGAACAGTCCTGAAAGGCATCTAAGTCGTGGTACAACCTCTTCCAGTCCGCGTAGAACTCTTCGTAAGTCGAACTCTGTTCGTTAGTCATCGTGTCCCAGATATCGTTGATTCCAAGCCAGTAGATATCTTCTCCGTCGTCCGACCAATCGTAAAGGTCGTAGAGCGCTCCTGCAATTCGACCCTCCACGTCAGCACCATCGGGCCACGAGTCCCAGTAACCCTGGTTTTCAAGATCAACTTTTCCGCCATCATCCGGCCACTTGTACACGGGGTCGTCTGAACAGATGATCGCAAAGCTGGTCGCCCATCCTTCCTTCCACGCACACCCGACTTCTTCCTCTCCGAACATGTAGTGAGGGTCTGGACATGAACTTGCGGGCATCCAACCTCCATAGACATTCCACATCACATTATGTCCGTATTCGTGCATCACGTTGTGGTAGGACCATGGATCATCGGCTTTGAGATGAACATACTCTCCAGGGCGATAAAAAGTGCCGTCTATGCTATCCGGTCCCCATTTCACCGTGCACGCCCCGGGAAGTGTCGCGCCCCACGGAGGAGTGAGGTACGCCACGGACAGATCTCTCACAATCCAGTAGGCTTTATTCCTTTCATCCTCAGGCTTTACCCACCAGGAGTCCATATTAAGAAGTCCGTCGGTAGCCGAATAGAGGTCGGAATAAGTGTAGTAAACAGAGGACCGACCGTCGGAATCACCCTCCGGCACGATCGTTTTCAGCTCATTCCAGTCATAGTTATTGTAGGCGTAAAATCGTGACCTCACCTGACCTGATGGCGCGGGATCAACAACTATCTCCCAGTACCCATCGGAATCGACATAATCGTACCCCAGGGAGTTGCCCCCTTCATCCACGAGTTCCACGAGGTAGTAGGGGTCGGAGGTCTTCACTCCCGCACGATCATGATAATACCAGTACCCATAGGCAGTCATTGCCGTCGCCTTGGCAGCCGAAGGCCGTGCTCTCCGATTACCATCTCGCTTACGAGTGTTTGGCGGAGGTTTCGGTCCTCTGGGTGTTACTATGCGCAGGTCGCTCATTGGAGACGCGGTCTTGCGCGTGTGTGTTAGGGCTCCTGGTTGAGCACGCCTCTCGACGGGAGTGAGATTGTAGCCGGGGATGACTTTCGCACTGCCCGCGACCGTGGAGAAAAAAAGTGAGGCGCCCTCACTCCACACGAGCCGCGAGTCTACAGGACACAGAGCCACGGCTCTAACCTTGTGATTCCCTGGTTCTGTAACCCCAATTTTGAAGGTTAAGGAAACGGGGCGCCCCTGGGGCACAATTCCTTTCCAGGAACGATTTCCCTGGAGGAGTTTGAGGGAGTTGGAAAGCTTGATTTCGAAGTTCAACTCGGGCAGTTGCTTCCGGACGGAAAGGTCAACTTGAATAGTCACACTGCCCACGCCGTTGTTTACCTCTTGCGTGACGGCTCGAAGGGCGACATCAATGGGTGTCGCCGGGGGCGTACTGTGGGCACAAGGAGGGGCAATGAACGCGTTGCCGATCCAGATGAGCGCGGCCAATATCGAGGTGCTCCTTGCCCACCCTTGCCCCTTCACCACGATCTCGTGGCTGCATCGTGATACTCTCATCCTTAACTCCTCCTTATTGCCTCGTTTTAAGAAATGTTTCAATCTCTGCTTTGATAGGAATTGGCGTCCCGCCTTGCGGCTGGACAAGCCATTCAGTTGCCCCGAGTCTTCGGGACACCTTGAATTTCGCGGCAGTGCTCTACTTCCCCGCCTCAGCCGGTGGGCTTTCCTTCAGGGGTAAAGCCTTGTATTCCAGCGTCAGGCTTTTGCCTTTCAACTCTTTGATGCCTAATTGGTACTTGTCGGGGCTTCCTGACGACAACGAGGAAGCGAAGGAAGCTGGATCGGTTCCATCCAAGAGCACCACATAAGTAGCCTTTAAGCCTGAGAAGGATGATTCCAGCGATCGGCACAGCAACACATGGGGGTTGCTGGTGAGAGTCCGCTCAAAATCCGTCGCGCTGTTCAAGTCCGGCATGCCGAGGACGGTCACTTCCAGGGAATTTTTCATCTCACTGATCCACTCGGGGCGGAGTTCATCCTTCAGGCGTTCGCTAAGTTGCTTTGATTTATCCTTCTCCACTTTGCTGACCGCAAAGTAGCTGGTTACACCCTCTGAGAGCAGACCTATCCAATACCGCAGAGCGGGACCTCCCACTTCTATCAGGGTGACCTTTGATTTCTCACCACCGTTCGCACTGACAACGAGATACTGGTCTCGACCTTTTGCGTACACTATCCAGTGCTTCTTGCTGCTCGTCCACATCCTCTTCCACCTATCCCGGATCAGAATCTGATCGTGAAATCCGATGGATTCATCCAGGTCGGATTCCGTTTGATAGGTGACCGTTGCCACCCGACTGAAGTTCACCAAGGAGGTGGAGTCTGAGTAATCCATGTACAGGTTTTTGAGGAGCAACTTCTGCCTTTCACTGTCTCCTGTCGTGTCGTTCAATGTGTAGCCGAAAAGCTCCACAACACGCTTCACCCCGCGGTCGCCACCTTCAACCATCGTCTTCACGAGTAGTAGAACATCATCTTCAGTGACCACCTGCTGGTTTAGCAACTCCGCGTCATCGGGTAGCCGGGGATGGTGCCTTTCGATGTGGTCAGGGAAGGTTTCTTCAAACAGCAGTCTGTTGCGTCGGATTAGAGCCTCGCCCTCCAGTTCTTCGTCAACAAGGGCTTGGAGTTCCGCCGAGAGGGCCACCGCGGCGAACCGCGCTTTGTCGGAGAATCCATTATCAGTGAGGACCGTGTTGAGCACTTTCGTTATAGCGTTCTTAGCCTCCTCCGAAGGGAGTTGGTCGCGAAGCAGTTGCTCCAAGGCATCCTTGTCCTTACCCGCCATCCTTGACCGGATATATTCTGAAACCGGGTCATTGGATTGGAGAAGCTTTTCGGCCAAGCCTCGGGGATCCATGATCTCCCCGGCTTCCAGTGGTGAGGTTCCTGTCGGGTTCCAGGGCTTCAGGGCAGGTTTGTCAGCAACCGGCTTGTCAGGTTTCTCGGAAATCACTTCGGGCTTCTTGTCATTCCGGGCCGAAGCCTTATCACCTTTGGCACTGCCGTTGGTCAGCCCAGTGATGCTGAGTGCCCAAGCAGCCCAAACCATTGAAGTTAGATGGGACTTCTTTCTCATTTCCGACTCCTTTTCTCGAACGTTAGACTACTTGATCTTTGTCCCTTCCCGCGAGGGATTCACAAACCCTGCAATAGCGGCCCCGAACGAATTTGCGACGGCTTTCCGTTCCTCGTCGTTCTCGTGTCCACCCATAAATAGGGAACCTACCACGCTGATGACCACGGCTACCACGACTTGGGCGTCATTGTTCTTGGCTGAGGACTCCTTCACTCCTTTCTTGTCGTACACGATGGTGTGCTTTTCCACATCGTAGGCGGTCACGTCTGACACAGCTTTGCCCTTGGCCCTCAACATCGGGGCCCACACTCGATAGGCGGTAGACACCGACTTGCCGACGAGCACGATGTTTGCGTTCAGCTTCTCCCCTATAGCGATTGCGTCCTTATCTGCCGGTATCTGACCGATGGGCAGCTTCATCGCCCGCATAACTTCCTCAACGTCTTTGACGGGCAGTACGCGATAGTCATACTTCTCAAAGATGGACTTCTGGACTGTGTCAAAGAGAAAAACAGGAATGGTACCCAACTTGGATTTGACCTCAAACGGCACGATAGCGATGACTCTTTGCGGGGGAGCGTCTGCCTTTGCCGAGCGAACTGCACATAGCGAGACCACGCCCATGCAGATGGCCGCTATAGAAACTCCGATTCCTAAATGACTTCTGAACCTCATGATGTTGATTCCTTTCAAAATTGATACTTGACTACGCGGTGAAGCAATGACTGGGTAGGTGCAATACGAAAGTTCACACGATTCATCAACCTCCTTTTGGGCGCATGGGCGCAAAATCTGAGTGGCGACGGAAGTGCCGACTACATAATCCAGTACCGACCAAAGGGGAGAAGCTCAGGTCTCCGCGGAAGTCGGTAGGTGCTTGGACATGAACAATATTGAGAACAACCAGCGACGCGGCTTTCCAGGGTACTGGTGAAATGGATCGAACCAGGCGTGTGAAACGCGAGGGAATTTCTACGGTCTTTATGAGAAGCTGTCGGTGACGACAGACGTTTGGCAACTTTGTTGGGGGGGGGGG
>Ga0066636_10002927_pt1 | contig 10894 bp, 11 predicted proteins | sample CryGeyCG2014_080_2_FD_62736 | JGI IMG/M metagenome (GOLD analysis project Ga0066636, IMG submission 62736) | Groundwater microbial communities from aquifer - Crystal Geyser CG07_land_8/20/14_0.80 | ecosystem: Environmental > Aquatic > Deep subsurface > Groundwater | place: USA: Utah: Grand...
AATTTTTCATATCCGGTCAAAATAGCAGAACCACAATTGGGACTATTTTAGTTGATCAGGTGTAATCATTTGCTCGGCCGCTATCTTTTCCATATCACGGCACATATTGACATAAGCTTCGTGCATTTTTGGTGCTTCTTTTTCCATTCTCTCCAATATTTGCTTATATCTCGTTTTACATCCCTCTTCTTTTAAAATACCAGCCGACATCAAATGTCCTAATATTTTTTCTTCATCAGCTCCCATCTCAATTAATTTTTCACCAATTGATACAGTTAAACCGATAGTGTCTTTGGCTATTGGTATTTCTTGATCCAATATAGCTTTAATTTTAAATCCTTTTTCTTTTACCCATTTTCCTTTTTCATCTCTAGCTCCTACTAAAATCATTCTAGAAAGACTATAGCCTTCAGGAGTGCTGGCTGGTGACATTTCAGTTTCAAAACTTGGTGGTACTTGAGTCCTGTCAATTTTTGGATCCGGCAATTCTCCGGGTAATCGTGAGACTGGAGTTGTTAATTGTTTATATAAACTAGGGTTTGTTTTTTCGGCACGACTATTTATTTCATATTTTTGAACCCAATTACACTCAGTATACCTTTTTAATGTCCATTTTGAACCAAATTCATTAACAACTTCACGTCTAACAGGACAGGCATGAAACCATGCCATGGCTTCAACTCGAGTTTCTTGATCCATAGAGGATAATGTTTGCCCGTCTCCGGGAAATACGTCACTATGTCCGAATTTTTGACCAAATCTAATTTCATTATTTGCCATATTAAATTATATCATCTGAGATAAAGTATTGCATTTATAATCAAAATGAGCCAATATAGATTATATGAAGAAAACTAAATCAAGCAAAAAGGTAAAAGGTGGGGCGCCAATGTGGTTGATGGCATTGCTAGTTATTGCCTTGGTTGTGGTCGTATTTGCCTTTACTAAATTACGCGATTCGCGGTCGAGTGCCGATGATGGCGTTGAAGCTGGTGTAGTTTTGCCTGTAGCTTCTGATAAAGAATAATTTATAAAATTTTACTTCCTGTTATCTCGGCGGATTTTTTCAGAATATAAACATCGGCTTTGTAATCGTCGAGACCGACATATTCAGCCTCACCATTGAGAACTTTTTCGTAAGGGCGGCAATCACGACAGCCCGCCTCACCAGAAGGACAATCAAACTTACCCAAAGCCCTTTGTAATTTTATTTTTTGAGCAATTTTTAAAATCTTGGTTTCACTTTCAGCTAAATTTGGTAAAATTTTTGGTGTAAGTGTATCGCTACTTTCTAAATACCAATACGAGACAGCGGTAACGGGGCGCGACTGGCAATGGGTGGCTAATAAATGGTAAATAGGGAGTTGGAGTGAATCATCGGGTTCTTCGTACTTACTAGTTTTAAAATCAATAATTTCGACTGTGTTCGAGTCGGGGTAATAGCGGAGCCAATCTAATTTGCCACATAAAATGATATTGTCTTTTTCCGAGAGCCAATATTGGGGTAACTCTTGATTAATTTTAATCGCCAAATCGCCAATAGGTCCGGGGTTATTTTGAACACGAGACAACATGACCTGTCCTCGAGAATAATATTTAAATTCGGTGTCTTTGTCAAAAAATCCCCCATTTTTACCAGATAATTTTTGCCAAATTTGCTCAAATTTTTCTAAAAGCGGGGTTTTAAAACGTAAATCAGTTTTGATTTCAGAGAGACTTTCGATAACTTCGTGGACCGCCTGGCCCAAGGCCAATGGAGGTGACATTATTTTGATTTTATGTTTTGACTTTGGATCTTTGTAGACATTTTTTAGAAAATAGGCTCGAGGACAAGCTAAAAAGGTGGAAATTGAAGAATGGGAAACATAAGTAGCGGTGTATTTGTCCATAAAAACATTATAAAGGATATAATATGTAAAATATAATTTAAGTTCCAAAAAACAAATTTACAATTTCCAAACAAGTTCCAAATTCACAAATTTCAAAATGATTAGATTAAATAAATATCTGGCGCAGGTGGGGGTGGCATCACGAAGGGCTTCAGACTATTTAATATCTGAGGGGCACGTGTTGGTTAATGGAGAGGTGGCAACAGTGGGGATGAAATTAAACGGAGACGAAAATGTAATTGTGGATGGTAAACCGGTAGGGAAAATGGAAACAAAAGAATATTTTGCAGTTTATAAACCAATTGGTTTAGTATCGACGGCCAGTGATGAGTTTGGACGTGAGACGGTGATGACATTGATTAAAACTGACAAAAGACTGTACCCAATTGGACGGTTGGATAAAGATTCGGAAGGATTAATGATATTAACCAATGATGGAGATTTGGCGTTGAAACTCACCCACCCCAAATATCATTTGGAAAAGGAATATGAGATTACGGTGGATAAAAATATTATCCCCGCCCGATTAAATGTGGGAATTAATAGAATTATAAAGTCGCACAATAATATGTTTTGGATTGTAATGTACGAAGGAAAAAAACGACAAATACGGGAAATTTGCTGGGAGGCGGGATATAGAGTAAGGCGACTAGCCAGAGTTCGAATTGGAAAGTTGACACTAGGAGATTTGGAGCCGGGACAATTTAAACGAATACAGATCAAAGATATTATTTAGTGTGATAAAATTTGTTATGACAAACTTGATAAAAAAAAACTGGCTGATTATATTGGTAATAATATTTGCCATAGGTTACGTAAATAGAAAAAATACAGAACAAAACACAATATTGCCGATGACGGGGGGTGGGATTGTGGCCGACAGTGTAGTATCGGACAAAATGCTGATAAGACGCGAGGTGGCACCGTCAGAAAGTACCAATCGATTGGTAATCCAAGACACATCGTTGTCACTGCAAGTTGATAATGTTGAAAGTAAAATAAAGGAAATCGAAAGTAAAACAACAGAGATGGGGGGATTTTTGATTAATTCAAATTTATCAAAACCAAATGGGGTGGGGAGTGGAACGATTTCGGTACGCATTCCTGAAGGTAAACGTGATGAAGCAATGGAATTGTTTAAAGTTATGGCGGTAAAAGTAGTCTCGGAAAATGTTTCAGGTACGGATGTAACTGATCAATATACTGATTTACAAGCACAACTTGAGGTATTACAAAAAACTAAGGTCAAATTTGAAGAAATACTTGACAAGGCTTACACTGTTAACGATTTGATGAATGTGCAACAACAATTGATTTCACTACAGCAACAAATTAATAGTGTTAAGGGACAGCAAAAGTATTTTGAACAGTCTGCAAAACTAAGTAAAATTACAATATATTTATCAACCGATGATTTGGCCTTACCGTATGCCCCAACTAATGAATGGAGACCAGCGGTGGTGTTTAAAGAGGCTGTTAGATCATTAATAAATAATATCCGTGGTTTAGGTAATATATTGATTTGGGTGGTAGTATTTTCACCTTTGTGGATACCGGCAATATTTGTGATACGTTTTGCTAAAAAGAAGCTGGCGATATAAAATAGTACAATTGAACACACAAACAGGACAACCATTGGCGATGATGCTTAGGCCTAAAAGTTTAAAAGATTTTGTGGGGCAGACACACTTGGTGGGTAAAAATAAGCCATTACGGATAGCCATTGAAAATCACCAAATATTTTCGATGATTTTTTGGGGGCCACCGGGAGTGGGTAAAACAACACTTGCTAAAATTATTGCCAAAGAGGCTAATGCTGACTTATTTGAAATGTCGGCAGTGTCGGTCAGCAAAGATGATATAAAAAAAATAATTGGATTGGGTGAACATGGATTGGTTAAGAAAATTTTATTTTTGGATGAAATTCATCGGTTTAATAAAGCCCAGCAAGATTTTTTGTTACCTTATGTTGAATCAGGATTACTGACCTTAATTGGGGCAACTACCGAAAACCCAAGTTTTGAAGTTATATCACCTCTTTTATCGCGCTGTCGAGTATTTGTGCTAAAAGAATTAAGTGAGCAAGAAACAGGGGAAATAATAGATCGCGCCTCTAAAGTTCTAAAGGTCAAAATATCTAAAGCTCCACGTGATTGGTTAATACAAATGGCTAATGGCGATGCCAGACAGGCAATAACTATGATTGATAACGCCTTTACCTTGTACGAAAAATTGACAATTGATACTCTCAAAGCAACTTTACAAAATAGCTTTTTGCGATTTGACAAAAAAGGAAGTGAACATTACGACACAATTTCAGCATTTATAAAATCGATGAGAGCAAGCAATGCCGATGCAGCTCTTTATTATTTGGCACGAATGGTGGAGGCAGGGGAAGATCCTAAATTTATTGCCAGAAGAATGGTGATATTTGCCAGTGAGGATATTGGCATGGCCAATTCAAATGCCTTGCTTTTGGCCAATCAAGTATTCCAAGCAGTAACCCAAATTGGCTATCCTGAGTGTGCTATTAATTTGGCACATGGAGTAACATATTTGGCATTATCGGTAAAAAATAGATCAGCTTATGATGGACTTCGTGCCGCTCAGGCAGATATTAAAACTTATGGTAATTTGCCTATTCCTCTAAATTTGCATAACGCAGAGACCAAGTTGATGAAGGAAATGGGGTATGGTAAAGGTTATGAAAGATATACCAAAGAAGATTTACTACCGGAAAAGTTAAAAAATAAAAAATATTATAAAAAATGAAATATGAAAAGATTCTCTGGCAGATTTATCATAAAATCTAACAGAGTTAAGAATTGGGATTATTCGACACCAGGCAATTATTTTGTTACCATTTGTACCACCGATCATGATAATTGTTTTGGCGAAATTATTGATAATAAAACTCAATATACAGTTCAAGGCAAAATTGCCATTGATTGTTTGTCGAAAATTGAAAAACATTTTGAAAATATAAAAATATTGGAATCGGTGGTAATGCCGAATCACGTGCACATTTTATTCGAGGTATCGGAGCCCCGATTAAAATCCGTAGAGACGCACCATGGCGCGTCTCTACCAATAAAATATCAAAGTTATCATTTCCACCGACTGGCCATGAAATCCAACCAAACAATTCCAAAAATTATATCCCAATACAAATCATCAGTATCACGAAAAATTGGACATGATGTGTTTTTCGGTTGGCAACCGAGATATTATGATGTGATTATTAGAAACGAAAAACAATTATTGACAGTAAAAAACTATATAATCAATAATATTAAGAGTTGGAAGAAGGATATATATTTTAAAGTGCATGCTCACGAAAATTAATGAAATACAAGCAAAAACAATTTTGACAAAGTCGGAATTACCAGGAAGTGATTGGGTGATTAACCCTTATAACGGCTGTCAATGGGATGTATGTATTGTTATGCGGCCCAAATTGCGAGGTGGAATCACCCCAACGAAGTTTGGGGAAGTTTTTTGGATGTAAAAATAAATGCACCAGAGTTATTAAAAAAAGAATTAGATAGATTTTGGGACTTGATAAAGTTATTTATCATCATGATTTGAAAAAGAAAAATTGATATAATTTGAGCTGTTTTTTACCACTTATTTCGGTTTTTATTTGGGGTATATTTGATTATGATAAAAAATAGTCAAATCAAAATTTATAAGTCAAAAATAGGGGGTATAAACATAAGAGTCAAATTTAACAGAGAAACAGTTTGGATGACGCAAACACAAATTGCTGAGTTATTTGGCACTAAACGACCTGCTATAACAAAACATATTAACAATATTTTTGAATCAAAAGAATTAATTGAAAAAAGCAATGTTCTAAAACGGAACATTGCTAATTCAGATAAACCAATAAACAGATTGAAACTGAAACCTGGGGAATTTAGTAAAAAGGTAATTGAATTAGCATTAAAAATACCTGAGGGACGGGTAACAACATACGGAATATTGGCACAGGTGGCGGGAGGACATCCGATGATGGTGCAAATGATTACTCACATTTTGGGTAAATCACCTGATGTTGATAAAATCCCCTTTCATCGAATTGTTTATAGTAACGGTAAAGTGTGGCTTGAGCCAAGATATGAAAAAGAAAGATTAAAATTATATAAAAAAGAAGGAATAAAATTGGATGAAAATAATAAACTAATTGATTTTGATAAAAAGGTGTTTACGTTTTAGCATCATTGAGAGGATTCATCAGACGACGAAGCAATCTCAACGAGATTGCCACGTCCCAATAAATCGGGACTCGCAATGACGTGTTTCCGTTTATTCAATAAAAGTCAGGGCGAAGCCGAGGGCATTGCCACGACCAGTACGACCGATACGATGAGTATAATCATCATAATTGTTGGGTTGATCGTAGTTGATAACATGGGAAATATCAGCAATATCTAATCCTCTGGCAGCAACATCAGTCGCCACTAGAATGTTGAACATATTTTCCCTGTAATCACGAATAATACGAGTGCGTTTGTTTTGAGGTTTGCCACCGTGTAAGCTAGCAGCTTTAAAACCCTTAGCCGAAAGCGAGACTGATAATTGTTCGACAATTCGCTGGGTAGCACCAAAAACCAAAACCTTTTTAAATTCTGGCAGAGCCATCATTTCCAATAGCTTTTGTTCTTTTAAATGACGAGGGACACGAACCACATCTTGATCGACGTGAGCCGAATTGTTGACTGATTTTAGAGAAATAGTAACAGGGTTGTTTAAAAATGAACCGATTAGGGCTTGGATTTTATTGTTAATAGTGGCGGAAAAAAATAAAGTCTGACGAGTTTGGGGTATTTGATTGATAATTTCTTTGATATCGGTGATGAAACCCATATCGAACATTCGGTCGACTTCATCTAAAACTAATACATTTATACGGGAAAGATCAATAACACGGCGATTAACCAAATCTTTAATACGGCCGGGAGTACCAACAATAAAATGGGGACCACGACGAATATCGATAATTTGTTCACGTAAAAAGGCTCCACCAATGGCCAGAGCCAAATAAATTGGCAGACCTGGGGTAAATGAACGAATATCTTGTTTAATTTGCATGGCTAATTCACGAGTAGGAGCCATAATTAAAACTTGTTGACGAGGATTTTTTAAGATTGAATTAATTAGAGGAATGGCAAAGGCGGCAGTTTTGCCTGTACCAGTAGCGGCAAGACCCAAAACGTCTTTCTTTTCCATAATAGGAATGATAGCTTGGTCTTGAATTTGGGTGGGCTTGGTAAATCCTTTGGCTTTGACATTGGCAAAAAGAGTGGGATTTAAATTAAAATCTTCAAACATATGAATAGTGTTTTGCTCTTCAATTTTGACTACCGCTTCAGCTTTTTTGACAAATAAGGCTGGATTCATTTTGGTGGCCATAAATCTTGGTCTACCACCACTGCGTACAGGTGAGGCAAATCTACGAGGATAACTTCCACCAGTAGTTGGTCGACGAACGGCACGACTGAAATTTTTAAAACCACCACGAGAAGAATTGTTGTTGTACATACAAATAAATTAAATTTTAGGCAATTCCGCCTCCTCGGCGGGTTATGTGCCCTTAATAAAATTATCTGTACTTATATAGTACACAGAGGGCAAAAATAGATTTCACAGCCTTAACTAAAATCAGATTGTAGTGTAGCACTGGTGCGGGGATAATGCAAGGAATGGGATGTGCTAAACAGCAAACAACTTCTTTTCATCTATTTCCAAAGCTAGTGATTTTATTGTCTTTTCGACTGTTCTTTTCATATTTATATTTTTTGAAGCCTCGGAAATTGTCAAAATCATTTTTTTGTAAAACTTTGGATCACCTGTTAACCGATACCAAAAATCTTGACCTATATACACCTCATATTCTTGTTCTACTTTTTTTAAATTAGCATTTTTTTCATTTTCTTCGCCATAAATTATTCCAACCACTAAATTTTCATGAATTATCCCAATATTATTGGTTCTACTGATATTCTTTGCAGATTGAAAATGATCTTTGATTGTTTTTACATCATCCTTATTAATCGTGTTTGGACCTAATTTAACTTGACAATATCGCTTTTTTCCATCAGTTTGATCGATAAATTCAATATCTATTCCTTGTATTCCTGAACCACCGCAAATTTCAACTAAAGTATCAGTTATAAATTTTTGTAAACCTGTCCCAAAAGTAGTGGTAATTGAAGTACTTAAAACTCGAGGGTAAATAAGTGCCTTGGCAATACTTTCCGGCTTTAAATTACCGGTTAAATAATATGTTAAGTATGGAAGCAGTAAAGGGTTAATTTTAAATGTTTTGAGTCGGCCGCACTTTTGGGTATTGGATTTGTGATTCTTGGCTAAGGTAAATTTGACCCAATGATCTAGTTTCTCCAGAATAATTTGTTTGGTTTCTAAGGTAATCATTATTTGTATTATCACCTATTTTGTCAAAAATACCAGTCTTGATTATTGACTTCATTAGATTTTGAACCACATTTACTGATACTGCATTTCCAAATTGTTTATGAGCAACTGTAGTTTTTTGATGATATTTAAAACTTTTAGGAAATCCCTGTAACAATCCTGCCTCACGGGGGTTTAATTGACGATAGTTTCCTTTTTTGTAAATATCATTAATAAAATTGTGTCGATATTCTTCGGGTGTTGTACCTGTAATTGTTTGTGTTGCAATATAATCACGAGTACCAGTGGCGGTTAAAGTCGAAAAAATATTTGAATTTGGTAGATAAACACGATAAATACCATTGATTCCTGATGAATTTTTTGTATTCACTAAATCATATTTTCCCTCGATTGTTCTTCTTAATATTTTTTTATTAATAAGATTTGACAATTCATCACTTTTTATATCAGATATTAAATTTTGTAAGTCAGCTAAACTTAATGGATTACCATCTCTGTTGCCATATTTTTGTTTTCGTCTGTTTTTCAAAAAAGTCATTCCGATTTGTTTTTCTCTATTTGTAGTATCGACAATATCCCATGAATGGATAGAAGTGTGGCCGTTTCGAGTATCACAAAATACAAAAAAATCATTTAATTCATCGTCCTTTTGAAAACTGTTTCGAGACATGGGGACTTTGCCTTCAAAAAGTTCACTGGTTTTAAATTTTAATTTAGGAATATTATTTTTTTCTATTCCCTTAATAAAATCATATATAAATTTTGATTTATTGAGTTTATTTGGATATTTAAACTCATTGGGAATAGTAATGTCATTTCTAAAACCGACAATAAAAATTCTTGCCCTATTTTGGGGTAAACCAAAGTCAAATGAGTTTAATAATTGTGGTGGAATAACGTTGTATCCTGCCAATTCTAATTTCTCGATTATTAAATTTAAATTATTTCTATTTCGTGGGTCGGCAAGACCTTTGACATTTTCAAAAATAAAAACTTTCGGTTGATTTATTTTAACTAAACGAATTGTATCCTCCCATAATTTTCCACGAGGATCATCAAATCCACGCATTTTGCCAGCTACAGACCATGATTGACAGGGCACTCCACCAACTAACATATCAACAAATTCTGGTAATTTATTTACTTTCTGAATGTCGCCCAAGTTCCATTCACTGTCGTCTTTTTGTAAAAAATTATTTGTATATGTTTCAATTGCATTTTTATCTACTTCAGAGAAGCCTTTACATATTCCACCACATCTGTGGAGAGCAATTCTAAACCCACCGATTCCAGAAAATAAATCAACAAAAGTAAATCTCCTTTTCATATTTTAATTATATTAGTGTTTTCTTCGCATAACAAGGACCCAAATTAATTTGATATAGATTGTTGGCGATAAATTTAAATTAAATTGTTATTTATTTAGTAAAATAGATGAGTGCAGAGAATAACAGTAAAAATAACCAGACCCGCAGGGATAGGGATAAAATTGGTACGACCTGATTTGACAGTTTTAGTGGCCAATAACCAACTGTATTCCCTAACTACGGGGCCAAACTAGTCCAACTGCTCCAACAATTGCATTGGTAAATGCTATCAACCATGAGGCAAGTGCGATACATGTATCTTGGACTAAATCGATGGAAGTAATAGAAGCAATCGTAAAGGCAGTGGGCAAGCTGGGTGTTACTTATTCAAAACAATTACATTCATGAAAAAGAAAAATACAGATATTATGATTGTGTCGCAAGTTTTTGAAGAGGTGGTAATGTGGGGTGAGGATGTTTGTAAAATCAAAAGTAAAAAGACAGAGTGTGGAATGTTAAACCCCTCCGATTCGATAAGAATCGAATCCTCCCCTTGACAGGGTGAGGTAGGGAAAATTATAAGGCAAAAAATAAAACTACTGATAATATTAAAGTGTAAACACCAAACATCCAGAGATTTTTGGAGATGACAATTTTTTTGAGGAAATAAAGAGCAATTATTCCAGCAATAAAAGTTATAAAGAAAGATGAGAGCATGACGGGGGAGAAGTTTGGAGCGATAAATAGATTTTTGTAATCTAGAACAATGGTTCCTAGTGAGGCAACAATAAACAAACAGAAGGAAAAATTAAATGCTTCTAAAGGGGCGAGACCGAGCAATAGGGCGGTGGTAATGGTGATGCCAGAGCGGGAAACAGCAGGTAAAATAGCCATTGCCTGCATTAGCCCAATTAACAGGTAATTTTTATAATTTAATTTTAAATTTGATTTGTTTTTAATAAATTTTGTCGAGATTAAGAGTGTTGAAGTAATTAAAAAAAAATATGGAAGTAATTTTGTGTTGGCAAAAACTATTTGAACCTGATCTTTGAGAAAAATTCCCACTAACGCTGCTGGTATTGAAGCAATAATAATATATTTTAAATTATTGAAAAAATATTTGATTTGTTTTTTAAAGAAAAACAAAACAGAAAACAGGGTGGCGGTGTTTAAGAAAATATCGAGAGATAATGATGGTGTTAAACCAAAAAAATGTTGGAGTAAATTTAAATGACCGGATGAGGAAATTGGCAAAAATTC
>Ga0066636_10002928_pt1 | contig 10892 bp, 14 predicted proteins | sample CryGeyCG2014_080_2_FD_62736 | JGI IMG/M metagenome (GOLD analysis project Ga0066636, IMG submission 62736) | Groundwater microbial communities from aquifer - Crystal Geyser CG07_land_8/20/14_0.80 | ecosystem: Environmental > Aquatic > Deep subsurface > Groundwater | place: USA: Utah: Grand...
GTTAGTCAATGCAGATACAGAAATTGCAAGGCAAGTTCTGTATCTATTAAGACCAACAGAAAAGGTAATATTTTTATAATTTATGAAAACAGGGACCAGCAGCCAGAAGACTGCTGTAAAAGCTCTGTCAGGCCTTACTTATAGAGCTTAATCCCTGTTACATTAAAACTCCCTCAAATCCGAGGGTAATCTATGTAAACACCCGATTTATAACCAGCTCTCACGGTCGGATGTCTCCCGTAAGAGATGTATGTAACTCCCCTGGTGTAATGTGGGGTAATAAAAAATAAAAATGCCCACACCACTTATAAAACTTTTTATAACCCTGTCTAAAACTTTAGACAAATCAGGTTATAAAACTGTGGTAATGGGCTTTTCCCTTGAACTTATTTCAAGGTACTAAAAATACTATCTACTTATATATTACTTTTTTTATTTCCATTGAGTCTCTTTTCCCATTAATTTTTTAGTCTTTCTTGAACGAATAAAGATACTTCCCGTAGGAATAATAATTAATAGAAACGTGGTAAAGACTATAAAATATGCAGATGTGAGAAAGACAGGTTTAAAATCCAGCAGCCATAGGTATATTGAATTTAATGTCTCATACTTTATAAATGACCTTAGCTTAAGAAGCAGTTTTGCCAGTCTAACAGGCTCAAGTACAACAAAGTAAATGAAGTGAAACATAATAAAGGCTAAAATCATCTTAAGAATCGCCCCCGTAATAAGACCGCCCATAAGGTTTTTAACGGCTGTCTTGGATATGCCGCCTATGTAATATTTACCAAGAACTGAAAAGAAAAGGGCATATCCAACAGAGAAACTGGTTGCAAGAATAAGCGCAAATGTCTTATCAAACAGTGTTGGCTGGTAAGAGCCGAATATAGGTATGTACTTTTGCACTACGCCTATAGCAAACGGTGTCAGCAATACACTGATAAAACCGCTTACAAGCGCCCCCTTAAAGCCTACCTCAAAGAATCCAAGCTTTCCCTTAAACGTCAGAAAGTCATCGGAGATGATGCTTCCAGACCTCTCTACAACATAATACTGCTGTATCTCTGAGATAGCGTCTAACAGCCCCTTTGGGCTTCCCGGATAAGGTGTTGTCCCAAGGAATACATCGCCCTTAGATGTTCCCCCGCTGGCAGGCATTAAAACCCCCACCAGAACATAATCTTAAGTAAACCCCCAAGATAAGTAATAGTAACCGCTGTAAGGAAAAACACCGCCCCGAGAAGAAATCTTTTTCTGTACACACTGAACCAGAATGCAAGAAACAGCGATATCGATGCAATAAGTCTTGCCCAGAAACCGCTAAGAATAGTCTTAAAAAGAACCTGCCATATAGATGTATACTCTGCCTGAGAAAAGTGTTTCAGAGGACTTAGTGTGTCTAAAAAACTACTTATCTCTATCATTGCCGTATTATCTTTTAGAAGGGATAACGTTCTTAATCATCTGCAAATACCCTTCTTTAACCCTTTCTATCTCAGAGGGTATGCCAAACGCCTCTATCTTTAAGGGAGTCAAAAACATCCTTCTCTTTGCTTTTTCCATCTGCACCTCGTAGAACCTTCCATAATAGCCCTCAGCTAATCCATCGCCAACCGCATCGGCATCCCTTAAACTATTTACTATCTTCCTGAGAGCCATTTCCTTTTCCGATGTCTTCAATAACGTCATATCAATAACCTTCTTTTCAGATGCCAGTCTCCTTGCAGCCTCATGTAAAAAATCAGGCTGACAGTAAACAATCCCGCCGAGGGAAAACGCCTTCCATTTATTCCCTGTCTGAACAACGTTGATCTGCGGCCTGAGAATCTCAAGAAAGGATTTCACATTAAACCAAGCATCCCATTGTTTTACAGATATATCCTTGCTTACCTCTGCCACCTCCATTTCCCTTGCCCTGCTGTCGGCTGCCTTAAGCAGCAGGGTAAACGGGTCGTTTGTCTGTCTGTGATGATTCTTTATGGCATCTGTAGCGCTGTTAAGCCAGGGTATGTCTTTTCCCATGAATATGTCATTGACCTTAGAGGCGCTTATTAGCGGATGGTCTGCCTTTGCGTAAAGGCCGCTGGCCCTCAGGGCGGGGATTTTGCCGAGGTCATGCCCCAGTGAGACAACAAGCATCTTTGGTATAAGGTTTTCATAATCCTTTTCTCTATAAGTATCCTTCAGGAGTTTCAGGGCTATCCTTGCAACCCTGTAGCTGTGGTCCTTAAGGCTTACCTTCAATAATATGTCCCTTATGCTGTAAATCTCGTCTGTTTCGCTGTCCCTGTCTACGGCCGTAGTAACAACCGACGGGCATCCCCCATGCTCATCCAGGAGTTCTATAATCTTATAGACGCCTTCAATGGCATTCTGCTGAGTCAATATATTCTTATACGGCTCTATAAGGTCATTCAAGAAATCGGTTGATTTAATCCTTGGTCCCTGCGCTGCGGTATGAACCTTGTCCTGAGTCTGCTGACCTGTTTCCTTTACCGAGACAACGTCCTGAGCCTGCCCTTCAGATAATAACTTATCTGCGTCTTGGGCCTTGGGACCGGAAGCCTGCGATTGAAAATTCTGATTGTATTTTAGCCATATGCTGCTAAGTTCAGACAGCGTTACGGTTATCTCATCGTGTTTAACAACTGATTTGAATATGTTCTTAATAGCGGTTAACATCTATTACTTAAACCCCCCTGCCTCATTATTGCCGGGGCTGCGGTTGATTGACCGAGGCGGTTGAGCGGTTAACAATCTTGGCCAGCTTATCAATTACTACCTCCTGAGACCTCTTTGAGATATCGTATATTGACCTCTTGCCATCCACCAGCTTGCCGTCTCTTCCCTTAAAAGTAGTAATCTGGTATAAAACTTCCTCCGCCGGTTTATTCATATTGCTTGAGGCCAGACTCAGAAGATAAGACAGCTTCTTTTCATTCTCGCTGTTCATTATTACTGTCACAGATTCACAGTCCATGAACTCCAGCAGTTTGTTAACAACGTACCTGTCCCTTTGCGAGTGCAGAAGTATGTGGATGCTGTCGCGAATGCTGATGGACTCAATGACAGCGGTAAGATTCAGGTCTTCTATCTTTATATCCTGAGTATTATCTTTATTTTCCCTGAGTTCCTTAAGTTCCTGAATTATGCTGTCTGTGATACTGCTGCATATCAGATTGATGGAGATAGCATCCTGACGGACAAAGTAACTTCTTATTTTTGCCTTTAACCTCACCTTAACCCCACTGTTCCCCTATATTAACCAGCTTTATCTCTTCAATCCCTACCGATATAGGCAGCATCTTTCCAAAGACGCTTACATCAACTATTACTTCTTTGTCTTTAATCTCATGAACAAGACCCTTAAAACCCTCATAACTGCCGTGAGTTATCTCTACCAGAGCCCCAGCTGTAATTACGGTATTGTCTTTTTCTTTCGGTTCATCATTAAGCAGACATTCAATCTCCTCAGAGGTAGCCTCCATAATCTTTAGCACCTGCGGCATGTTATTAACAAATGAGGGAGGGGCATCCTGGGATATTACAAACTCTTTTAATGGCGAGATTTTAGGATCAAACCCATTTTTTCTGAGGACTGCCTCGACCAGCTTTTCCTTACCCTTCAGGGTATGAATAATAAATGGCATAAAAACCTTCCTCCTATTTCAGCAGCATGTAATAGGGTTATTCAAATAATTTAATATCTACTTTAATATTACTTCTAAGGATAGTTTATCGAGAAACAATATTGGCAGAGGGATTGCTCGAAGTAATATATATGGTGAGATGTTTGACCGCATAAAAAAGAGATTTCTCAAGAGCAAACAAAAAGACATTGATGCCATCCTTAGCGGCGGCGGCGGACTCCTTAAAAGGGTTGATGAGCACAGAGAACTTGTAGAACTTCTTGCCAGAGAATGTCCCGAATTCCTTGAGAAAAACTGGTAGGTCAAGCATTGGCTCACGAGCCAGGATATGTTTCTTTGCAGTCTGTTTGAACTTGCAGAAAATCACAATAGATGGAGATACTGGAAATTGAGGCCGTTTCCTTTAGAAGAGCTTGAGCCTGACGAGAAGCAAAGGTGGTATCTGGAGTGGAAAGAACCTGATTGGCTTCGGTGCGGTTTTGATATTCCCACATGGGTTGACGGGAAGTCTATACAAGAATTCTTCCAAGTTTTAAGATTGCGGCAAATTCAACGTTCCTGACAGGGGACAGAGGTTGTTCAAGGGAGTTAAAGAAGTAATATAAATTAGGCTAAGCGAGAGAATAGCAAAAAGGCTTTGTCAAGAAAACAAAGAAGGAAAAACATGAGGCGCTTATTATTATTTTTTATCTGTACCGTGTATTACTTCAGAAGGAATAAAAAAGTAATATCTAATAAGTAGATCAAATTTGCTATACAGATAAAGGGAGGTAAAGATGAACTCACAGTTAAATATTAAAAAACCCCAACAGGGAGAAAACTTTTGGATTCAAATGAGCAGAGAATATAATTTTTTCTTCCTCTGCTATGGTAAACTTGTTCTCAAGGTCTTTAGCAATCTGTGTGGCCAGCTCCTCATCAACCTCTGCAAAAATGTAATCTATATATTGCGGGGAAGAAAATTTAACCATGTGAAAGAACACATCATAGATATCGGCCTTTGCCATAGTAAAACCTCCTCTTTTTCCTAAATATTACTTCCAAAGAAAGGCTTTATTCTAAAAAAGTAATATAAAGTAAACAGAGCAGGGATTATCTAGAGACCTTATACGGGCTGCAAAGACAATTGTGTATTATTTTCGTGTAGATTTCTTATGTGAGGCAACGATACGCTTTCATATAGATTTTTGATGAGGCAATTCGAATGTTTGACAAAAGCATTTCCAATCACTACAATTTAAGACATCTCAAAGGGAGGCGAGTTATGGATAATTTAAAGAGAGCACAATCAATTGTAGGTTTTAGTAAAACCAGAGAACCGTTGGATCACTATCCTACTCCAGACATTGCTGTTATCGAACTATTGAAAAGAGAGCAATTTGATGGCATTATTTGGGAACCAGCATGTGGTGAGGGAAACATAGCTAAATTTTTCCCTGGTTGTATGGCAAGTGATATAAGGTCAGATAATATATACGGAGAACCTAACGTTAATTTTCTTGAAGAATTCAGGGAAGTAACCCACATTATTACAAATCCACCCTATAAGTTAGCACAAAAATTTGCTGAACATGCATTAACTTGTGCTAGGGGAAAAGTAGCCTTGCTTTTAAAGCTTGCTTTTTTGGAAGGAGCATCAAGATATCGTCTCTTTCAAAAATTTCCTATAAAAACTGTTTATGTATTTTCAAAACGGCTGCCACTATCTAAAAATGGGAATACACAAAAGCAAAGCAGTATGATTCCTTTTGCGTGGTTTTTATGGGAAAAGGGATTTAAAGGGAAAACTATAATAGAATGGATAATGGCTCAGGATAATCATAAGAAGGAATCTGTAAAAAGAAAACCTATTTTACGCCTTGTTTGAGATAAAGATATATGCCAGGATTGTTGAACTGCAATATAGGTGACTTAAATAAAATAAATTATGAGTGTGGAAATTGTAAGACCTGCAACCCAACATCTAATCTTGTATACCCATTTGAAAGGAATCTAACTACTTCGGAAACTCTTGTTGAAGAATTGAAATATTCTATAGAGAAAAATACAAATTATAGATGTGAACCGACAACTATTTTGAAAAATCCAGATATCTGTGTAATAAATAAAAATAATGACAAAATAATTTGTAGGACTGAAGCCAAATATTTAGAAGGCAAAGCCTTTATGAAGGCAGAGAAAATATTGGGTTTAAAGCCGAAAGAAACTCTTGTAGTTGACGGACCTAAGCTAATCAGTTACTTTGAGTGCGATGAGAATGATTTTAAAGAGCTTGGCTATCATGTCCCGATTTTTATTGTATGGAAATTTGATCGGCCATGTCAAGATATAGGCGGCATTTGTGTTTATCAGAATATAGATGTCCTGCATACAATCTATAGGCAAAAAGGTTATGAGCGAACTTTTACACGTCAACGTGGGGAAGGCGATATTGTAAGCAGATTTGAACTCGGTATTAGAGATAAGTATCATTTTTCAATAAAAGAATGTAAGCCCATTGAGAATTTGATAAGTGAGATTTTATCTATACCATAATGAGGTGGACCCCATTGATTGGACAGTTTTGGGGCTGATTTAAGGTGGGAACCACCTGCCATCATGCCGCCAGTTTCATGGGCATCCAGCCCGTGTCAGATTGTAGTATGCCTCATACGGCGTTCTGTCGTCCAGAGAAGAATGAGGACCTTGACAGAGGTATAATCAAAAAGTGTGCAAAAACATAGGCGGTGTATCCTCTTTCTTCTTGAGTATTACTTCCAATAAAGCTTTATCAAAAAAAGTAATATAAAGTAAACAGAGCAATGTCTGATAATAACCTTATAGAGACAATCATCAACCACAAAAACGCCAGAGACCTTCTCAGTGACCTGTTAAACGGAACAAACGCATGGCTGCTTGATACACTTGCGCAGCTTGAGCCAGAAACAGACAAGTCAAAAGAAGGTGCAATAAAAACAAGGCTCAGCACACTCTTAAGGGATTATCTAGAGACCTTATACGGGCTGCAAAGACAAGAAGGCATCACACAGCAATCGTATATAGATTTCCTTCAAAAAGATGCAGAGACGCCAAAAACTCTTTTGACATACCTGCTAAAGACTCTCCAGACAAAATATAAGGATGCCTTTCTGGCTGCCTCTATTGCCGTTCTGATAGCGCTGGAAAGAATAGAAGACAGCTACAGGGGGTTTCTGGAAGGACTGGCAGCATCGAATAATCCCCATATTGCTGATGATCCTAGTATTGCCCTGGTGGTATTTAATACATTTGTTTTGCAAAACAAATTATGCGCTGCCGTTCCGTAAAATAGGCTCACAACAAAAAGAATAAGGCTACAGAGCAGCCCCTGTAGCCTTATTAATGGTAGATTAATTAATTTTCCTTAATTTTCCCGCAAGCAATTTTATCCCATATTTGTTCAATCTCTGCCTTGCTAAGATCTTCATCCCCCCCAAGGTCCATATCCTCTTCCTGACGTTCCCAGATCCAATGGTTTATAGCACTTAGCACCCTCATCCACTTGGATGGTCTATGCAGTTCAGGCAGTTCAACAAAATAAGTTCCTTTCATTTTTCTTTTTCCTCCTCCGCCTTCCATAAAATGATTAATTTCCCCCTGTCAAAGACAGGGTTAAAAAAACAAAAAAGCCGCAGGGACTGAAAATACAGCTCTGTGGCTTAATTTTCGTTTGTAACTAATAAAAATACTGTCTATAGAAGTATTACTTTCTTTAGTATGAGACAATTAAAAAGCTGGCAGTCAAGGACAGATGCAGAAATGCCTTAAATGGAGCTGTAGCTAAGAATAAGAGAGTTGTGAAGGAAGGCTATATAAAAAAACTACAAAACTACCTTGACAAACCAAAAAAGCCTGCTAAGAGGCTCAAAACTATAGCTCAAAAAGCTGCTAAAACAAGGTGGAGTAAAAAAGCCTAAAGTGCGTGTTATTTTGTTTATTTTTTTAAATTATACTTATTAAGTTGTGTCTGCAAAGCCTCTATGAATTTGGGAAGCCTATCAGCACTAACAATCACACTCCCTACGCAGTCAGCCCTTACTTTGTCTGGAAGAGGTAGAGAATCATCTAATCGAATAGAAGGTTTGATCTCAAAAAAAGAGATTTTAAATTCATGCTCTATGGTCTGAATAATCATGTTTGTAGCAAATGGAGTTATAAGACCCTCAGGTATATGCCATTCAATCGGAACTGTTACTTCTTTTTTGCTTGTCTCTGTTTTTTCCCTGGCCATAAAATTGTTCTCCTTCAATTTTAATAAGTTACAATAAACTATCCACAGCTTCCTATACTAATAGGAACATTTTGAGAAGCAGAAGCCTTAGACCTTTTTGATAAATAATGTTTAAAGTCAATTACATTACTTAATGTTCCTTGTGCGAATGTTACTGTGTACTTCTCACGATCTGCTATAATAGTTGCCTCTTTCTCTTTTTCTTGGAAATAAGGAAACTGAAGAAATTATGCGGCGGCCAAATGCTTATATGTATACTTTTTAGCCTTTTCCCGAAAGAACGTTGTCAGCAGTATCCTTATATCCATATAGGGCAGCGTTTTTCTATATGATTCAAATTCCGTCTCAGCCCTATTTAAGACAATCAATAACATAATTGCGGTAAATACAAAATTTTCACCATCTGTGCCCCGAAACGTCCTCAGTATGTAACTCATTCCTAACCTTCCAGCCTCTTCCTCTGTCTCAAAATAATCCTTAAATGGTTTATCGGTCCCCCCGGTAGTCCTTAACAGACGGTGCACAGAGTCCAGATAACCCATTACGTTAGTTCCCAACTTCATGCTCATATCCTTTGCTTCCTCGCTATCTATCGTATAGCCGGACATCGCATCAAAGAACCATGCGCCTACACCATTAGATAGGTCCCTGATAAACTGCCTGGAGTTTATATGGTTAACCACAACATCCAGTATGTTTTCCGTTTCAGACGGGGTTATAGTGTTTTCCACAATAAATTAGCTCCTTTATTTGTATTACTTCTAATAAAAAGAAAACAAAAAAGAGGGGAGCGGTTGAACTCTCCCCTCTTATAACTGAGCCTTCAAGACTCTTTACCGCTTAGCTTTAAAACGTTTTAGCCTTTCCCTCCTTTTACGGTCTTCTTTAATACAGAACGTAAAAACGATAATCCATGATACAGCTAATACAACATAATCCATATAACACCTCCTCCCTTCAGGTAATAAAAAAGCCTTAACTGGGCCAGTCTGACGCCTTCAGACATTCAGGAGCGCTTTGCATCCTGAGAAACCCTGTTAAGGCTTTCTTCGTTTAACTACTAAAATTACTATTTAAATATATATTACTTCATATAGGTCCTCTTAAAAAAGATATCAAAACAGGTGCGTAGAGACACAAACTCAATATAACCTATAGTTTTCTTTTTGTTTTGATGCAAAAATAGAGGCATTTGCGGACTTGACAAAGTAATATTTATATAAGATAATGGTATTAGAGAGGAAGGAAGGAAGGTAAAAAAGATGTATGAGCATATTGATAGAAAAAAGGAGAATAGATGGATTATATTGTTCTGATAGTCGCATGGATTATCATATTCACTGTTGTGATACGGCGGCACAGAAAAATCAGATCCCTTCCTAAGGAAGAACAGAGGAGGCTGCAGAAGGAACTAGAAAAGGAAGAAGAAGAATGGGAGTGGGTTGATAAATTAAGAAAAGAAAGTTGGGAGATTAACCCTGATAATGCTTCACTCACAAATCCCTGGCATACATCGGACAAAAAAGTACACAGCTGGGATTGAACCTGTCATTAAACGGTATAGATCTTCTATGAGTTGCCTGCAACCTACCAGTTTCTTGACGCGCCTCCAGGCTTCCTGTTTACTTCCTTATCCATCTCTCCCGCAGTAGGGCTTCCCCTTCCCCCTAACAAGCTTTTTAGAGCGTTAAAGCCCTTGCTGAGTGGATTATCAGGCATATGTTGAGAGCTATCCTTATATTTCGCCTCCCATTCCTTTTTCAATCCGTCCATGCTGGTAGGTTCTTCAATTTTTCCTGTTTCGGGTCTATCTGTCGGCCCGGGGACGCCTCCTCCTGTATGGTCCGATACAGCGCCTGCAATACCTTTTCCTGAATCTATCGATCTCTGTATAGCCCCTGCCTCCGTCTGACCTTTTTGAATAGCGGATCCTGCATCAACCGGCGAGCCCTCCGGCCTCGGCAGTTTTCCCCGCATAGAAGGGACAATCCCCTTGCTTCCCGTGTATTCTCTAAAAAGATCGCCCAGTTCCTTGAATCTGCCTGTTGCGACCATATCGTTTACCACCTTTGACGCCCCAATAACCGCTTCCCTGCCGTCATTCCCAAACATACCCTTTGCCGCCCACTTGTGAAAATCAGTCTGAAAATCTATCCCGGAACTTGTAAGAGATTGCATTACCTGAGATTCCTGTTCCCTTAGTTCCTCAGCCCTTGAAAAACTCTCCGAGGCCTTCTCGCTATAGGACATTGCCCTGCCAACCTGCTCCGCATAACTGCTCAGCCGCTGGTAAGCCTCTCTTTCCTCCTGTGTCTTTGCGGTAGCAGCCCTGTCGGAGGTGGTCTTTTGCAGGTTGCTTGCAAACTGCCTTGCATGTTTTGAATCAAGGGATAAGGTTGTCTCAGTGCCGCGATTTGTTTGCGACTTAATATTTAGTCTGCCCTTAGCCCCGGCTCCTACCCCTAAAACCCTAAATCTGCCGCCCACTTCTGCACTGCCTAAGAACTCGCTTATGGTTTTCCAGTCTTTTGTATCCTTTATCCCCTCGACTCTTCCCAATGCCTCTGTTATAGCGGAGTTTACCCCGCTTTGCGTTTCAGTTGCCCTTATATTAGTAAGACTTGAGGATGCAGCTGAACCCTTTGTTATAGAAGAGCTCTTTATTATATTTTCAGCTTTATTCCATTCAGTTCCGGCCTGCTTTGTGAAATTTTCTCCCTGGCTTTGCGCATTTGATATCGAGCTTCCAAAGCTTGCCCCTACAGACTCATTGATTTTTCCCTCTAAGTTTTGATTGCGAGCGCTTTTCACAACGCCGTCTCGTGTAATGATCTCTGCCGGCCCTACCCTATCCTCTGTTTGTACTATCCTATTGCTCTCGGGGTCGTAGGTGACACTCGTAGGACCGCCTGGAGTCGCTATTTTAATAATTCCCTGCTTTCGTGCAACCAGGCCGATTTTATCCCCGTCTGCCGCAGCGCCAGCAAGGGCTG
>Ga0066636_10002939_pt1 | contig 10870 bp, 8 predicted proteins | sample CryGeyCG2014_080_2_FD_62736 | JGI IMG/M metagenome (GOLD analysis project Ga0066636, IMG submission 62736) | Groundwater microbial communities from aquifer - Crystal Geyser CG07_land_8/20/14_0.80 | ecosystem: Environmental > Aquatic > Deep subsurface > Groundwater | place: USA: Utah: Grand...
TTCACGTAGAATAGATCCGGCTTGAGTGAGTTGCTCTTGAAAGACGCCTCACAGCTTCGAAGCCATTTCTTCGCTATACGCAAGGTCTCCTGAGCCGGCTTGATATCCAAGACATAGAACGGCTCGGGACGATTGGCCAGATACTGCCCTTTCAGAACGTTGGACATATACTCTTTTCGCGCCTTGAGCGTGTTGGCCAGAACAAGGTAAAGCCTGGATTTGTCGATTATCTCAGAAGATTTAGCATCTTTTTCGGCGTTTTCGAGAACCCGGATGATCTCCTCAAGATCCTTGATTTCATAAGCCCGCTCATCAATGGTTTCAAGCTTTTCTTTCGCCGAATAGAAATACTGCTGCGGTGTAATCTGCAGCAGACCTGACTTTCCCGCGGAACAGCCTGATAAAGAGAGCGAGAGCGCTGAAATAGCGATAAGAAAAGCGGAAAACTTCAGAAAGGCCAGGGGTCTTTTCGCGCAGTTCAATGCCTGCCTCCTGCCGAATGAGAATCGCGATGAATGCCCGCATGGAAAACGAGTATCTGCTCAAGAAGAAGGGGCATTAGCTGATTCTCAACATAAAGCGAGATTCCCCACATTCGTTCGGAATGACAAACGATGCTGTCATTTCGACCGAAGGGAGAATTCTCTTGCGCCAGGAATCATTGAGCTTCCCCGAATTATTGAGTAGATACGAAAACCAAACACCAAAAAACAGTATAGTGGATTTGGTCAGACGTTCTTGAGCTTTATCTGAACCCGGCCCTTCTGATTCATTGCATCTCTCTCGCGATCCCGGAAAATTATGTAATTCTTCTGAATGAGATCGTCGACGAGGGTTTCAATTTTGCTGTATCGATAACGATCATCGTCGAATTTGGGCCCGAGTTCGATGAACTTGTTGTCTTCAATGAAAAAGAGATATTGGATAGTTGAGAAAATTGCCTCGGGAGCATCACGGTTCTTATCAAGATAGAGATTCACGACATCGACCTTCGGAACACGTGTCGGATCCTTATTCAACTCCTCGGCTTTGTGCTCGAGCTGAGCGTGAAGTTCCTTTGTGTCACCCCAATCTTTTGCCTGTACCATGGCGCAGTCAAGGTCGTATTCAAGATCGCCAGACCCTTTGCAATGATACATGCTCGGGCGCTCGGTACTTTCAGTGGCGTCGATCATGCACCCTTCCTTCGAGAGCGAGCTGATGGTCATGAGCGGGTTGTTGAGTTCGATTGAAAGAGCCTTCAACTCAGTTGAAATTTCCTCCACCTTGAACTTCTCATCATGGTAGGTTCGCGAAAGCGGCATCTTCTGGATGTAATCCACGAAGATCATTATGTCCTCGGTGTTGAAATCCTGCATGACGTTGTACGCGTAGGATCTGATCCGGTCAACCGTTTCAACTTTGGTGGCCTCCACTATGTAGAAGTAGTCCATATATGCCTGCATCCTCTTCCAGCCGCCCATGAACTTTGCATCCATGATCATGTCGGACCGGACCTTCTTGCGTTGCAGAGAATCAGGATTGAGCCGGCTTTCCTTGGCGAGAAGACGATACGTCAGGTTTTTTTTAGTCTGCTCGTAGGTGAAAAAGAGAACCGGAATCTTGCAGTTCGTAGCGACCGAGGTGGCAAGTTCAAGGGTGAAGGTGGTCTTTCCTCGCCGTGGCGCTCCTGCGATCGCATACATGAACCCGCGCCGGAAACCCGACAACGCAAAATTGAGATAGTGGAAGGGCTCGAAGGAGTAGCCGATGATCTCAATCTCACCACTGACCTCCCGCTGATCGATGTCCTTGATGATGTCCTTCATCTCATCCTTGATGAGATTGATCCGCTTGCTGGTCTTTGCTTTCTGCACATCCCGAAGTTCTTCGATGATCGTGCTCGTGAAATTTTCGAGCGAGGCATTCCCTCCCTGGGTTGATGGGTCGGCATTTTCGATGTAACCGGCAATGCTCTGAGAAATTTCCTTGAGCTTTCGACGCAAAGCTTGCTCCTTCATTATTTCCATGTAATGAAGGACTTGATCCAGCGTCGGACAAGGCTGAGCCATCACGCGATTCAGATAGTTCTGCATTGGAAGGTCGAACAATCCCATCTGCTTGAGTTTGTTCTTTATGACGATCTTGTCGATCAGCGACCCTGCGCGATTTTCTTCCCGTAGCCCCAGAACCGCCTTGCAGATTGCCCGGGAATATTTGGTGGAGAACATCTCGACCACAAGCCCTTTGCTGGTTGTCGCCTCGAGAATGTAGTTGTCGTTCAAAAGGCCGGCCAGGACGGCGCACTCCATTTCTTCGTCACCGAAGCCCGTCACATGAGAGGAAAACGCCCCTTTAGCATTTCCGGGTTCGGCCATTTCCGAATTGTCACCTTCGGTGGGTCCGGGTCTTTTCTGAAGTTCGGTGGAAGGCCCTTGCCGACGACCCTCAGCGGTCGGAGGCGTCCTGCTTGGGGAACTCGGGCCGGCGGATGCGAGTCTTGTTGGATGAGCTGAAGATGGAGGCGCTGAAGATGGAAACGCCGTATGCGTCCCGGTCGGAGCTGCTGAAAAACCGGCTTGGGCTCGCAGGGAAGCCATAATCGATCCTCCGACCTCCGGGGTGGTTGGTTCCGACGGTGCTGGTACAGTTGCGGTTGGGGCCGTGTGCGGCGCTGGCCTTACAACGGATTCCTGAGTTGGCGCGTTAAATAGCGCCGCCGGGGCCTGAGGAGGGTCTGCCAAGGGCGTCTGCAACATCTCATGCAAGGGCGCCGTTGGCGTCATCGTTGCCGGTGGTCTTGGCGCCGGCGCCGGCGTTGGTGTTGGCGTAGTCGGAATAGCCGGAATCTGTTGCATCGTTGAGCCCGGAAACGATGGAACCGGTTGAACCGCGGGTGCCGGAGGGTTTGTCTGGCCATTATCCAGAGAAGGTTTATGCAGAAGCCGGTTCAGTGAGAATCCAACGCCTGGAGCGGCTTTTTGACAGAACGGGCATTTTCCACTAATCGGAAGTTCTCGGTTGCACTTCGGACATTTTGCCACGGTCGGCCTCCTGAAAAGCTGAAACTGGAGTCTAGCAGGTTGATGGTAAAGGATTGGCCGAGTAAGATCAAGGTCTCTTAATGTTGTCTCTCCCATCATTCATCATTCATCACTCATCACTTCTTTCTCATCACTCATCACTTCTAACTCATCATCCATCGCTAATGATTTGCAGAGGAAGATCAAAGCCTTGGAGTGTTGCCCCATAACCGCGCCACAAAACTGTGGCTTTCCCGGCAAGAACGTGCCCTCAATTATTTTCTGAAAAGTGCTTTGGAACGAGCGCAAGGAGGCTTTTTTTCTTTGACTTCCTTGACATCCTCGATTTGAGAAAGTAATATGCCGATACTTTGTTCAGCCTTATTTTGCGAAGGGATATATGAGCAGAAGAACTATTCACCCCCTCCTCCTGCCGGTCCTGATCGTATTTTTCCTCCTTCCTGCCTTGTCTATGGCTTACGAAAGCAACATCGCCATGGGCTTCAAGGTCGAGGGAAATAAAATGATCCCTGAAAAGACCATCCTTCTGAACGCCGGCCTCAAAACCGGAGATCGACTTACTCCCGAAGCCATCCAGGCCGAAATCGCCAAGCTCGGCGAAATGGGGTATTTCTCCTACGTTGGCGCTGAGGTTCGACCTGACCCCAAGGGAAAAATCCTTGTTTTCAAGGTCGAGGAAAACGCCATCATCGGAGAGGTCGAGGTAAAAGGTTCCACCAAGGTCTCGAGTGAGAAGATCCTCAAGGCCATGGAGTCCCGCACCGGAACCGTCTTCAATTCCAAGCTCCTCACTCAGGATATCCAGAACATCAACGAACTACTCGCTCGCGAGGGCTATCTTTTCAACAAGGTCAGCGACGCTTACGTAAAAGACAAAGGCAGCAAGGTCTTCGTTGAGATCACTGAGGGAATCCTCACCGAAATCAAGATCGAAGGGCTGAAAAAAACCAAACCAAAAGTCGTTCGCCGTGAACTGACGGCAAAGGTCGGCCAGATTTACGATAACAACCAGATTGTACGTGACCTACAGCGGATCTACAACCTCGGCTTCTTCGAAGAAGTCAAACGTGATCACCTTCCCGGCAAAAAGCCTGAAGATGTTGTCCTGGTGATTCAGGTCGTCGAACAGAAGACAGGGCGGGCCGGCCTCGGCGGTGGCTACAGTTCCCTGAACGGTTTGGTCGGGTTCGCCAACCTTTCCCAGAACAACTGGCGTGGCGAAGGAAAGCGAATCGCCTTGAAAACTGAGTTCGGCGGTATACGCACCTATGAGCTCAGTTATTTCGATCCCTGGCTTGGCGATAAACCTCGAAGTTTTGGAATCGACCTTTACAACACCAAATACACCCGAAGCCTCTACACTGCGGGCAACACCCTCACGGAATACGATGAAGAGCGCCGTGGTGGAAGCGTCAGCCTGGGTAGAAGAATCCGCAGGGATGTCGATCTTTCCTTCAGGCTCCGCGACGAAAACGTCAAGGTCAACCCGACGAACTCGACCGTCGCAGTTCCAGTCGGGGTGGTGAATGGCCGGCTTCAGACCTTCGCCACGATCCTCGACAAGGATACTCGCGACAACCGCTTCAGACCTACGACAGGCGTTCATGATTCGTTCTGGGTGGAAACCACCGGTGGCATCCTTCGGGGCAATAACCAGTATACGAAATACGTTCTTGCTCTTCGGCGCTACTTCCCCATTTCCAAGGGTGGTAAGACGGTATTCGCCTTCCAGGGCGTCGGTGGCCGGGTGACCATCGGTAAGGGTTTTGTTCCGATCTACGACATGTTTTCCGTTGGAGGGAGCGACACGGTTCGTGGGTACCGCGAGCGCGAGTTCCTCGGCACCAAGCTGCTCTACGGAAACTTCGAGGTCAGACAGCGAATCGCGAAAAATTTTGACGTGGTCGGGTTCTTCGACGTGGGAAGCAGTTGGGGTCTCGATTACAACCGCGTAAGCCAGGATTATAAAAACCGCAAGGGTTTCGGCCTTGGAATTCGCCTTCAGACCCCACTGGGGCCGGTTGCAATAGATCATGCAAAGGCGACGGATCGCGGCGATGCCCGGACATACTTCAATTTCGGCAGCTCGTTCTGAACAAAGATAACTTCAAAAAAAATAATTTAAGGAGTGCATTTCCCAATGAGACAGGCAATTCGTTTTGGAATTATTTCCACGTTGCTGATGTTCACCACATCGGCATCCTTCGCCCTGAACTTCGGCTACGTTGATGCGGCCAAAATCTTCGCCAAATATTCCGAGACCCAGAAGACCAAAGACTATCTCGAAACCGAGAAAGCCAAGCTCCAGAAGACGCTCGATGCAAAGAAGACCGAGCTGACCGACCTGAACACCAAATATATGCAAACCGCAAAAAAAATCCAGGATCTGCGTGACGCAAAAAAAGAAGCTGAGGCCAAAAAATTCGAGCCGCAACTGAAGGCCGAACGCGAAGCTCTTGCCAACGCAAACTCCGGCATACAGAAGTTTTTCGAGGATTCCCAAAAACGCCTATACGAACTCGAAGACGAGAAAATGGGAACCCTTTCCAAACACCTTGACGAAACCGTCGACAATGTTATCAAGAAAATCGCAGCCGGAAAATCCCTCGAAGCTGTCTTCGAAAAACGTTTCTGTTACTATGGCGGCATCGACATCACCGAAGACGTCCTGGCTGAGCTGAACAGAATGGGCGTAACTCCAGCTTCTCCAGCCGCCGCAGCCGCCGCCCCGGCGCGACCAAAGCTCCGGACAAAGTAGATTCCCTTCATCCCGGTTTCCGTTCATTCCCTCGGCGGGAACGATCCGCCGAGGCTTTTCCCAAAATAAAGATCGGAGGCAACGGCCCGATGGGCGTAACTCTTGAAGAACTCGCCCGAATCCTTGGTGGCCGCCTTGATGGCCCGTCTCCCGGTCCGCTCGTTTCCGGAATCGCTTCCATCTCCGAAGCCATGGCGGGGCAAGTCACCTTTCTAACCGAAACGAAGAACGTACAGAAACGGCATCAGGAGTTGGCTAAGACGAAAGCCTCGGGTGTGATTGCCTCTGAAAATGCCGGGAGCCTCCCGCTTCCCTCTATCCGTTTCCCCTCTGCTTACCACGGTTTCGTGAAGGCTCTCGAGTATTTCCATCCCAAAGATTCCCTCGTTCCCGGAATTCACCCGACCGCATTCGTCCATGAAGACGCAATTGTCGATCCAACCGCCATGATTGGCCCCCTTGCCGTTGTCGAAGCTGAAGCACAGATCGGGCCTGGAGCGAGAATCGATGCCCAGGTTTTCATCGGAAAACATAGCCGTGTCGGGGCCGCCTCCCATCTTTACCCGCATGTGACCCTCCGTGAAGAATGCATGATTGGTGAAAATTCGATCGTCCACTCAGGCGCCGTCCTCGGAAGCGACGGCTTCGGCTTTCATTCCACCGATCGCGGACACGAAAAAATCCCCCAAATCGGAATCGTTGAAATCGGCAATAATGTTGAAATCGGTGCAAACGTCACGATCGACCGCGCCACCATGGGCAAGACCATTGTCGGCGATGGAACCAAAATCGACAACCTCGTTCATCTCGCGCACAATGTCCGCGTCGGGCGCAACTGTCTTATCGTTGCCCAGGTCGGAATCTCCGGAAGCACCACCCTCGAAGACCAGGTCACTCTTGCCGGCCAGGTAGGCACTGCGGGCCATGTCACCATCGGAAAGGGAACCACTGTCGCCGCACGCGGCGTCGTTACCCAAGATGTTCCTCCCAATCAGGTGGTTTCAGGATTTCCCCTGAAGCCGCATTCTGAAGAAAAGCGGATCATGGTGGCAATGCGAAAACTTCCCGAACTCGTCAAAGCTGTCCGACGAATCGAAAAAGAGTTGGCCTCCTTGAGGAAACCCAATGAATAGGCTTTTCAGCCGATCTGCCAAGACCATCCTTGCCATCGTTATTTTCACGGCCGTTGCAAATTCGCTTCTTGCGAACCCGCCGGAGCCGGGCCCACTTCGGCTGCGATACATGGGCTCGTCCTGCTTCTCGGCGCCTACCGGGTTTGTCGGGTCGGAAATGTCCTTCATCATTGACGACAGTCGTAATCTCACCCTAATCACACAACCGGTCTGGGGCAAGTTCATCGAATTGTCTTATCTCCGGCATTTGAGCGGCGATTTCAGCGGCAAAAATGTCATGAATTTCAAGGTGAACATCCTCGAAGAAGGAACCTACATTCCCAACGTCGTGTGGGGTGTTTCCGACTTCAACACCGAACTGGGTTCGAAGATTTTCTTCTTTGCGGGCTCTAAAACAATCGAAGCGTTCGGCGCCACGCTTCATGCTGGGTATTACAAAGATCCCAAGACCACAGATAAAAAAATATTCTTCGGGCTCGAAAAGACGATCCTTCCCCTGGCCGTTATTGCCGGGGAACGCCTCGGGGACGAGACCACCATCGGGATGAAATTCCGCCCCTACCCCGGAGTGAGCATCGAATACGCCCGCCGCTCCGACGGCACAGCCGACCAGGCGAATATTTATAAGGCTACGTACTTGCGAAAATTTTGATGAACCCCATTGACCGACAAACTACTATTGAAACACCCTTCAGCGTTGAAGGAGTCGGCCTTCACACGGGTAAACCATCGCGAATGACCGTTCACCCAGGAAACCCAGGAAATGGAATCATTTTCCGACGCGTCGATCTTCCTGGCCAGCCCGAGATCCCAGCCGGAGCCGGCAACGTCGCGGAGGTTTTGCGCGGAACGACCCTGGCATCAGGGGAAGCGGGGGTTCACACCGTTGAGCATATCATGGCAGCCGCCTACGGAATGGGGCTCGACAATTTGTCGATCGACCTCGAAGGACCCGAGCCCCCCGCCATGGACGGCAGTTCCCGCTCCTTTGCCGAAATGCTGCGCAAAGCCGAAAAAGTTTTTCAGGATAAGCCGCGGGAGCCATTTTCCCTGAAGGAGACCGCCTTCATCGAGGAAGGGGACCGATCCCTCACTTATCTTGCCTCAGATCGGTTCGAGATCACCTACACGCTTGAATATCCGAACAATCTGGTCCCGCGGCAAACCCTTCACATCGAAGTCACCGAAGAAACTTTTTTCAACCTGATTTCCCCTGCACGCACCTTCGGGTTCGTCCACGAATTCGATATGTTGAAAGAGAAGAACCTCGCGCTTGGCGGAAGCCTCGAGAATGCGGTCGTGATAAACACAGATGGTTCCATTCTCAACCCTGAAGGAAAACGCAATGAAAGCGAGTTCATCCTTCACAAAATTCTTGACCTGATAGGCGATTTGGCGTTAATAGGGAAGAGGCTGAAAGGACATTTCATTGCCCATAAAACCGGGCATGGTTTTAATTGCCTGCTTGCAAAGCGGCTGTGCCGAATGCTCCATGAGACACAGGAAAGGAAGCCCCTCGGTATGATGACTTTCGAAGAAATCAAGACTTTTCTTCCTCATAGGTATCCGATGTTGCTGGTCGATAAAATAATTTCACTCGTTCCCGGCAAATCAGCGATCGGAATTAAGAACGTCACGGGAAACGAGGAGTTTTTTCAGGGCCACTTTCCGCAACGGGCGGTCATGCCTGGAGTTCTGTTGGTTGAAGCAATGGCGCAGGTTGCGGGAGTTCTTTTCCTGTCGCAGCCCGAGCATAAGGGGAAGTTGCCGTTTTTCGCCGGGATTGACAGAGTGCGGTTTCGGCGGCCGGTGGTTCCCGGAGACCGCCTGGAATTGAGGGTCAATGTGCTCAAAGTCCGTGGAAATACCGGCAAGGTCGCCGTGGAGGCACTTGTTGAGGGCGAGAGAGTAACCTCGGCCGAGTTGATGTTCACGATTGTCTGACCACCTTAAGAAGGAGCGATCCATGAGTTTTCATCCAAACGCGATCGTCGCCCATGGCGCCAAGGTACACCCTTCCGTTGAGGTCGGTCCTTTCGCGGTCATCGGTTCGAACGTAACGATCGGCGCAGGATGCGTCATCGGCGCCGGCTGCCATCTGGAGGGCTGGACTACTCTCGGCTCAGGCAACAAGTTATCACCTCACGTGGTCATCGGGTGCCCCCCGCAAGATCTCAAATATGATGGAAACCCTTCTTACATCCAGATCGGGAATAACAACAACTTCCGCGAATTCTCCACCGTCCATTTGGCGGAAGGCGCGGGTCTCGTTACGACCGTGGGCGACGGAAATCTTTTCATGGCTTACACGCATATTGCCCACAACTGCCACGTCGGAAGCTGTGTGATTTTCGCCAACTGCGTCACCCTTGCCGGTCACGTGCATGTCGGCGATAAAGCGGTTCTTGGAGGATTCGCCGGAATCCACCAGTTCGTCCATGTCGGGGCCTACTCGATGATTGGCGGGATGAGCAAGATCACAAAAGATGTTCCACCTTACATCAAGATCGATGGCAACCCCGCCAGAGTAATCGGTCTCAACAGCGTTGGCCTGAAGAGAAACGGAGTCCCCAAGGAATCAATCGAGCATATTCGGCATGTATACAAGATTTTCTATCGGTCCCAGTTCAATGTCCGACAGGCGATGGCTGAACTGGAGCGGATGCCCGAGGTTAAAGACCCCTTTGTGATCGACTTTCTGGCTTTCGTGAAGGAGAGCAAACGCGGAATCTACAAGCGCACCCGCGACACTCCGGCCGACAAACCAGCGGATGCCGGCGACGTCTGAGTTTTTTTTACTTTCCGGCAACGAGGCTGACTACAACCCCACTCATGAAGGCGTATCTTCTCAAAAAGAGGGGGCACGCGCCTCCTCTCGACATGCGAAGTGGATTCGCGTGTCTCACTCCCTGTGGTCCGGCGTTTTGCGCCCTCCGGTACGCTTTCATGTTTCCCGCGAATTATTGAGCCGATACATGAAGACTTCCCTTTTCGCCTGGCTTCGATCTTTTGTTGATTCGGCCCTTCCTTTTTCCTGCCACCTCTGCAAGGCTCAAACGCGGTGGGGATCGGTCTTGTGCAGCTCATGCGCCGAGTCGCTGAAGCATTTGATTCAAACGCCGTTTGTCGTAACCGATCTGACGTGTGGATGCCCCGTTTTCACCATGGGAATTTATGAAGATTCCCTTGCCGCCGCAATAAAAATCGGGAAGTACAGGCCTTCTCGAAAGCTCTTTTGCCGTCTTTCAGAAATTTCTGGAAAAGTTTGTATGAAGTCCTGGCACAACCCCTGGCCTGAGGTGTTCATCCCAGTCCCTTTGCATCCGGCCAGGGAGGAAAAACGTGGATTCAATCAAGCGGCGCTGCTCGCCCGGGAACTGGCAAAGTCTCTCGGCGCCAAGTTCAGCCCGGCCCTGACCAGGACTCGGGAAACCAGGCCCCAGGCCGATTGCGACGAGTCCGAGCGGGCATCGAACCTGAGCGGGGCGTTCGACCTTACGCCAAACCTCCTTCCTGCGGCATTTCAGGGTCGTCGACTTTGTCTGATAGACGATGTCGTAACAACCGGGGCAACCATGGAAGAATGCCGTAGTACCGTCGCTACCCTCAAACCGGCGGACGTTATCGTACTTACTTTGGCTCATTCCCCTCGCCGATTTGCAACTTCTCAAAAAAGGGGGGCACGCGCCCCCCTTCGCCTCGCGAAGTGAATTCGCGAGGCTCATCCCCAGCTGTCGGGCGCTTTGCGCCCTCCGGTCTGCCTTCACTCTTCCCCCGACTTATTGAGATGATACGCCGATTTCCCCTGAAAAATGGTTAAAGTGAAAGGCGCAGGGAGAGCGCTCGTTGTTTGCTTCCTGGAATTCGGAGTAGGACCCGGGACCACGTAAGACCATGATTACCAAAGGAACCTAAAAGCAAAGAAACCTGAATTACCACCAAGAAACCCAAGAAGC
>Ga0066636_10002940_pt1 | contig 10870 bp, 10 predicted proteins | sample CryGeyCG2014_080_2_FD_62736 | JGI IMG/M metagenome (GOLD analysis project Ga0066636, IMG submission 62736) | Groundwater microbial communities from aquifer - Crystal Geyser CG07_land_8/20/14_0.80 | ecosystem: Environmental > Aquatic > Deep subsurface > Groundwater | place: USA: Utah: Grand...
TAAAATATGTTTACCTTTAAAGTTATTCATATAGTTAGGACCACACCTTCCATGGCGCGCTTTCTTTCCATATTTTATTCATATCATCCAGTTCTTTATGAGTGTCGACTGACATCCAAAATCCCTCATGCCGATAGAGTGAAAGCTGATGGATCTTTGCCAATTTTTTCAGTGCTACGTGTTCCGTTTCCCCTTTCTCCAAGTATTTGAAAAAAGTCCGCTTAAAGATCATATATCCGCCATTCACCCAATCGGAAAGAACAGGCTTCTCGATGAATGACTTTACGGTCGAGTCAGATGCAATCTGCACCAATCCATATTTTGAGCGAGGATGGACTCCGGTGATTGTTCCCAATGTCTTTTGCTTTTTGTGGAATGCAAACAATTTTTTTATGGATAGATCGGTGACCCCGTCTCCATAAGTCACCATGAACTCTCTGTCTTTTTTTGGGATATATTTTTCACAAAGCAAAATGCGTTCCCCGGGAAGAGTGGTGAGTCCTGTATCGACAAAGGTTATTTTGAAGTTGTCTTTCCCATTTTTATTTTCCAGATGGAACGTGGTCTTGTGATTTTTTGTCTCCAAGGTGAAATCATTGGTGATCGCTTTTTGGTTCAGGAAATATTCCTTTATGTATTCCGATTTGTATCCAAGGGCCAAAAGGAATTCCCTGAACCCAAATGAAGAATACAATTTCATGATGTGCCATATGATGGGCTTACCTCCAACCAATACCATCGGCTTTGGTTTGTATTCCGTTTCCTCTTTGAGACGAGTACCTTCGCCCCCACATAGGATTATGACTTTCATTGAGCACATTATAGTAATCCAAACCACATTTGGCAAGAGATTGCTATAATAGTCCCATGAAGGTCAAAAAACTCATTTCGTTCGTCATACCGGTCTATAATGAAGAGCTCACAGTTCCTCATCTCATAACCACACTTACTTCTTTTATTAAAAAACAAAAAAAGTATGAATTTGAAGTCATCCTCGTTGAAAATGGATCAACTGATACTTCCTTTTCACTTCTTAAAAAATATGCGAAAAAAAATAAATCATTGAAGATTGTTCAATTGGCTAAAAATATTGGATGCGATGGAGGAATTGAGGCTGGGATGCAGTTTGCACGAGGTGATGCACTGGTAGTAGTGATGGCGGATTTGCAGGAACCGCTAGAGATTGTGAACAAATTTATTGAGAAATGGGAGGATGGATTTGAAATAGTATATGGTATCGTAAAAAAAAGGACTGCCGGTTTTATAAGAAATATAAGCTCGCTTATTTTTTATAAACTCATAAATATTCTTACCCGTAATATGTTTCCCGAAAATGCCAGCGATTTTCGCCTTATTGATAAAAAAGTCTACCTGACTATTAATTCGCTTACTGAAAAGAACAAGTATCTGCGCGGTCTCATTATATGGACTGGGTTCAAATCTATTGGCATTCCTTTTGACAGAAAAAACAGAATAGCTGGGGAGTCGAAAGCAAATACGACGACGGTGTTGAAAGTTGCCGTAAATGGCATTTTTTCTTTTTCGTACGCGCCGCTCCGGTTTGTGTCTTTTCTGGGAATTAGCATCACGTTAATTTCTTTCATTATGATGATTGGCTATATGTATTTATTTTTTGTTCATGGGAGAGAAGCCCCTGGAGTTATGACTATCATCATGTTGATTTTATTTTTGTTTGGGCTTCTCTTTTTTTCATTGGGGATAATAAGCGAATATATGGCCCGCATCTATGATGAAGTGAAAGGCAGACCATCATTTCTGGTAAAACGACTTATCAATACTTCCCAGCATTCATGAAATTGAAAAGCGGAGCTATGATGAACATGCCAGCATGGCAACCGAAGCGGTTGCCAAAGGGGCTCATGAATCGTTTAATCCAAATAGTTTTTGTATTTTTGCTTACTATCGGAGTAGCAGGATACTTCTCTTATCTTGGTGTTGATCCGCATCATGACGGCATCATGCTCAAACCAGCCTCAGATATCGCGCGTGGACAGATGCTCTTTCGCGATACGTTCACGCAATATGGGGCACTGACAACTATCCTTCAAGCATGGGCTGTTGCCGTGTTTGGACATTCACTCGTTGTTATTAATCTTCTGACAGTATTTTTCTATGGATTAGTTGCGGTCATGTTGTGGCTTGTTTGGGCACTCTTTCTGCCACCCTATTTAGCTACCGTTGCCTGCATCATTTGGCTTTTTCAGGCGCCTTATCATGACCCCGGATATGCATTTCTCCCATGGCCATCGGTCTATGCATTATTCTTCCAACTGGTAACGCTCTATGCACTGTTGAAAATGTTACAAACGAAGAAAGGACGATGGCAATTGCTGGCAGGGATTTCATCTGCATTAACCTTCTGGTCTCGACAGCCGGTAGGTTTTTTACTTATGGGAAGTATTGTTTTTTTCTTCTTCACATTAAAATTAAAGAAATATAAATTTCCCTCCCTTCTTCCTTTTTTTGTTTCTCTTATAATTACTCATCTTATTTTTTTTGTTTGGATACTCTCAAATAATGCGTTCGCGGATTGGTTTTATCAAACGATTCGTTTTCCAGCCATTTGGGCTACATCCGCTTCTCCTGAAAAAGTTATTCTTCTCATGAATTTCTTTTACAATATGTTTCCTAATTCATATAGTCCACTTTCAATTTGGACATTGTTGCCATTGGTTATCCTCTATTTGGGCTATACCCATTTGATGACAAAAAAAATAAACAGGACCGGTGCGATGATTCTGCTTGCGGTTTGCGTAAACCTCGCATCATGGTTACAGTATCATCCCGTAAATGACCCCCGTCATTTGTACTGGGCAGCAGCACCTATGATTGGATTTGCTTTATATGCGGCTTTGAGTTTAAACACCGACAAAAAAAAGAATTTTACATTTTTGGTTATTTGCTTTCTCTTATTTGTTCCTGATATGTTTTATCATGCGCGGCTTGCCAGACGAAAAATTCGAAAATTTTGGTCCTATCCGACAATAGTCAAACCAAATGTCTTAAAAGGAATGAGAGTTCCTCCTGAGGAAAAACGTTTTTTTGACGATGCAATGAATAAACTGGAAACATTCAAAAAAGTATATCCCTCATCATTTGTGACGACAACCGGAAGAGATGCGATGTACTCGCTCTTTGATGGTGGGAATACAAACTGTTACAAGTTTACGGTGGAGTGGGGATGGATTGCGTTTGATACTCAACTTGAAAAAGATTATCTTAAAGCAATGAAATCGTGCATCACTAAGTACAAGCCAGCAGTATTTACACAAAAATTATATTACCACCCCAAGGGATATAAACGAGTTACAAAAGGAGAATCTCAAACGGGGAATTATCTTCTTCTTCCTCAATGATTAAGCATCAAGAATAGCGCCTATCTCCTTTACGTCCACCTCAATCTGCCGAATAAGGTCATTCCGAGAGCTGAATTTTATGACGGGTCTGATATAACACACTGTTTCAATAGAAATTATTGTTGATATAAGAGAGTCAAGGGGGTATTTTTTTATCTCCTCTTCATTGAGCCCAATCAGATATAACTCTACGGTTTTTTCTTTATCCTTAAAGGTAGGGGATTCTCCCACAAACATCGCTGCCTTGAATTGACTATTATTGATAGTTGCACGCGCCGCATATACCCCATCATCTATGGTGACAGTGTTGATATTATGTAAATTGATAGTGGGAAATCCAAGAGTTCGCGCCCTTTTTCTCCCCATCGTATGGGTACCGGTAAATCTCATATTTTTTGGAAACGGGTTGTTTGATACATTGCAAAAAGCAATACAACTGCAGCAATAACTTGTATTGGGCTGATTACGGTTTTATACAAAATGACATCAATGAATACTGCTATGAGGGGAAAAGTAAGTTCCAAAATAGTCGATACACGTACGGATGTTGTTTTAAGACCCTTGTAATAAATAAGGAGCGCAACCATTCCGGTAGATAGGGCGATAAAGGTAAATTGACCAAATTGTGACCAAGTTACTGTGAATAATTTTGATTGTTGATTTAAAATAAATACAGCTACCAACGCTAAAAGAGTGGTTATCCCAAATCTAAGACCAGTGATAAATTTGTCATCATGTTTTAAAAGGGTATAGCGAGAGAACGCGGTGGTAGACCCCCAAGCAATCGCTGATCCCAGCGCAAAAAGTGCGGCAAGTACTGTTTTGTCTCCTGTGCTGAAGTTTACAACACCCTTTGGAAACGTAATAAAATAAGCGGCAATCAAAGCGATTGCTGCCCAAAGAGCATACCGTTTATTAATTTTTTCCTTTAGGACAATCCGTGCGGTAACTACTGCAAAAAGCGGTTGTAATTTCTGTAACAGAAATACAACACTGAATGATATGTAACTTGTCATCAAAAGGGCCGTGGTAAACCAGAGAGTACCAAGAAGACTGCTCAAAAGAGCGACAGTGCCGACTGCACCCCATTCCAATTTACTGAGTTTTTCTTTTTTAAATCCCTTAACAACGAGAGGGGTAAGAAGTATCGCTCCAACAAAATGCTCAAAGAAAACGATAATGATGGGAGGAAGAACGTATAAACTACGTCTTACGATACCATCCATTGCCCACAATGCCGCAGCTACAAGAATAAGAATAGGACCATTTATGGATAATTTTTTCACAGATTAGATTATACCATGCAGCCTAGTGCCTTCAATATGAGGTAGTATTTTTTGCATAGTTTCTGTATAATCTTTTTTTCTATGAAACAATCAACAAACACAGTGCTTCTTGTTTCGCCTACGTCTTTTAGTTTTAATCCAGAAACGGCTGGATCAAATGTATTTCAACACGATGTTCAACTTGCAAAGAAGGCAATCCACCAAAGTGCACAGAAAGAATGGGAGCGGGTATGTGAAATGCTAATTAAAGAGAACATAAATGTTATTGCGGTGATGGATACAAAAACACCGATTAAACCCGATGCTCTGTTTCCTAATAACTGGATTTCAACACACCAAGACGGAACGTTAATTCTCTACCCGCTTCTTGCACATAATAGAAGAATCGAAAAAAGACTGGATATCGTGTATCAATTCACACAGAAGTATTCTATAACTAATATTATTGATTTATCATTTTATGAAGAACAAAATCAATTTTTAGAAGGAACTGGCAGCATGGTATTTGATAGAATAAATAAAATCATTTATGCCTGTTTGTCAACAAGGACATGTATTAAGCCACTTGAACATATTGCAAAATTAATGGGATACCAGGTGGTTGTTTTTCATGCGTATAACCATGAAAAACCAATTTATCACACGAATGTAGTCATGTCTGTGGGAAGTGATTGGGCTACGATCTGTTTTGATGCGATTCCTGATATTGAAGAACGGAGAAAAATAAAGGATTTTTTTTCACGGACTGGAAAAGCTGTTGTTAAACTGTCCCTTAAGCAAATAGATGCTTTTGCAGGAAACATTCTTGAGCTTGAGTCTATTGAAGGAAAACGGAAGATAATCATGTCAAAAACCACCTACGACAGTCTCAACAAGGATCAAATCGAGGCTTTTACCTCATTTGGGGACATATGTTATGTCGATGTTTCAACTATTGAGAAGGTTGGGGGAGGGGGGATCCGATGCCTAATTGCGGAAGTTTTTTTATAGTATTATTTCCCTAATCTCTTCAAATCTGCCTCAATCATCATTTTGACGAGATCGGCAAATGATACTTTCGGCTTCCATCCAAGGTTTTTTTCTGCTTTTGTTGCCCTGGCTTGAAGATAAGGGACTTCAGCTGGTCTTTTGTAGCGAGCATCGATGGTTACATATTTTTCCCAATCGGTAATACCAACTTCCTTAAAGGCAAGTTCCACGAATTCTTTTACAGTGTGGGTTTCACCCGTGCCAACTACATAGTCATCTGGCTGTGCAGCCTGCATCATAAGATACATTGCCTCTACATAATCTCCCGCAAATCCCCAATCTCTTTTTGCATCAAGGTTCCCGAGAGCGATATTCTCAGCTAGGCCTAGTTTTATACGAGCTACGCCGTCCGTTATCTTTCGGGTAACGAACTGGATACCACGCAGCGGTGACTCATGATTAAATAGGATACCGTTTGTGGTGAAAAGTCCATACGATTCGCGAAAATTGACAGTCATCCAGTAAGAATATACCTTTGATATTCCATAGGGGCTGCGGGGATGAAAATTAGTATTCTCATCCTGATATCCACCATCATTGCTTAACCCAAACATTTCGCTTGTAGATGCTTGGTAATATTTCGTTGTGGGCGAAAAGAATTTGATTGAGTTTAACAAATACAGCACTCCTAATGAGTTAATTTCTGTCGTGAGTTTTGCCTGATCCCATGATGAGCCGACAAATGATTGAGCGGCTAAATTGTATACTTCCGTTGGTCTGACATTCTTTATCAAGTTAAGAAGGGAAGATTCATCGGTAAGATCTCCTTCAACAAGTTCAACTCTTTTTTCTAATCCCAAAAACCTTAAATTGCCCATGTGTGGCTGAGAATATCGCCTCATAAGGCCATATACTTTATATCCTTTTTCAATGAGAAGTTTCGCTAAATAGGGACCATCTTGTCCCAATATTCCGGTGATAAGAGCTGTATTTGCCATATGATTTCGCTAATTTACAATACATATGATTATAACAGACTCAAGCTTATGCGTGACGATATGTTGCTGATTATTTTTAGATTGAGTATTTTCTGGATTTATAAAGGTTTATGTCCTGTTTGAGCACTCGAATCACCTTGTGCGAGTTCATAAACCTGATAAAGACAGAAAATACGAAACGGTAAGTATACCTGTATAATATATCTATGATTTCAAAATTTTCCTCATTTCTCAAGCGTCCGACAAGTACGGCAGTCATTATTAACACAGTGGGGAACTATCTTAATGTTTTTTTCTCCGCCTTTTTTATCTATTTGCTGGTTCGTATTATCAGCAGGTCCGAATATGGAGTATTAAGCGTCTTATTTGGGATTACCTTTGTTCTCGCTAATCTTCTGGATTTTGGCACAACCGCTACGCTCTATTCCTACTTGCCAAGTCTCATTGAAAAAAAATCAGAAAATGCCTATCGGTTGATTAAAAGTACTTTTTTTTATCAAACGCTGTTCTCTGGCCTCATCATTGGATTTCTTATCATTGCGTTTCCTTGGTTGGATATGGTTTTTTTCAAAACAAAAGCCCCCATTTTTACACTCTACGTAACCGCTATTTCTGTTCTTTTTTTTATCTGGCAGAACTTTCTTTCCAACTGTCTCTATGTGACAAAACGAGTCCTTCAGGTAAACATCTACTCTCTTATTTCAAATGTCATCAAAACCGCCATAGTTCTCGTTCTCGCTGCAACTCACACCATTACTGTTGGACTGATTATTTTTGTATTTGGAGTGGTTGGGCCTGTGATATTTTTTATTCTTGTCTATTCTTCGAAAAAAAACCACATGGATGCAGTAATGAGAGCTCCCATAGAACGGAGCGATTTTAAATTGAGTTATACATTTACCTATTTTGTCGCCTCTCAATTTTTTAATCTGGGACTCCGCATGGATTTATTTCTTCTCTCGTATTTCCTTTCAAGCGATCTCGGTGATTATGGGGCAGCTCAAAAAATAATTCTTACCATCATTACCACCATCGTAAGTATTACTCAAGTGATTTCCCCTGCGTTTGCGAAAATACGTACAAAAAAAGATTTGTTCATTAACGTCAGGCCAGCTCTTCTGTACATGCTCATTCCAACTGTAATATTTTTTATGCTGTTTATTACTCCCGATTGGGTGTTTGACTTATTTTTTACGAATAAATTCTATCATACGGCATCGATATCCCGACAGCTCGCGATTGTATATCTACCCTATTCCTTTATCAGTCTGTTTCACCTCTTCCTCCTTTATTCAGTTAAAAGGCCAATCGACATTCTTATTGGAAACGTAGCAATTTTTCTCGTCGTAAGTGTCGGATGTTATATATATATTCCTCTCTATGGGTCGTTGGCCGCTATTTGGTCTTTGGGTGCTGCTTTTACCGTGGCAAGCAGTATCCTTATTTTCTTTTCCTATCGGGCATATCGCCTCATGCCAGATTTATAAAATTAGGAATTTCTCAAACATACCCATTCCTCTACAGACAAATCTCCCCTAAACTGCATCTGAGATTTTTTTACACATCCCTTTTCCTGGAGAACTTGCCGATAATTAAACCCATATATTTCACTGGTATAGGGAATGACCGTTATAAACTCTGGAATGGATGAATTTTTTATATCCCTCAGTTCAAAAAGTGGGATATCTTTTCGATAGTATGCAAGCGGATCGGAAGAGGGAAGTATCATGTATACTCTGGTACTAGGATTCAACGCTTGGGTAAAACTCCTCCAGTCCTCACGATGGAATTGGGGAAGTAATAGATATGCCAATGAAAATGCACAATATGAAAACAATACAATATACCTAAATAGTTGTGAGTGTTTATGTATCATTCCCGCCAATAATAAACCCATCACAGGTATCAAGTAAAGGAAACGAAAATACATCATCATCGGAGCCCAAAAGGAAATAAATAGAGCGAATACTAATGGAAAAATGAGCAAATGAGCAAATAGTTTATTTTTCTTCATTCCGAAAAAGACAAAGAGCCAAATAATTGCCGTTGGAATTCCCGCAACGAGATAATAGCTCCATTTTGGATACCAACTAAGTCTGCCAGTGGCAAATTTGAGGAAAATCATGAGGACATTTTTCAGTTCTGCTTTACCAAGGACCGTGCTCCAATTTTTGACATCTACGAGACTACCATTTGCATTCATCAATTGTTGATAGAGGAGAGGGGATAGGAGAAGTAAAGAGAATACTAATCCCCACGAGGCGGGAATCCAGTCTAAAGATTTTCTTTTTTTTATGTATGTATTTATTCCCCAGACGACAATCATCCCCGCGATAAAAAACGCACTCCCATAGAATGTGAACATCGCTAGTGCGGAAAAGAGATTAAAAAGCATTGTCATCCCGTGCAGCGACACGGGACATATATAATTTTCCTTGCCCGCCTGGATTCCCGCCTTCGCGGGAATGACATCTAAATGAATTCTCAAGAAATAATATAATGCAATCGTCAAAAACATTGTCGCCATCATGTACATCCGTGCCTCCTGACTATAGTAGACGATGAGGGGATTAAAAAGAAAGAAGGCGGTGGCCCACAATGCCAATTGCTTATTCTTCCAGAGAAGTCCTATTTTGTAGGTGAACCATCCCGTAACCAAGGAAAAAAGTACCGATGGCAGGCGAAGAGCGATTTCCGATGTTCCAAAAAGATGGGACCATAATGAAATGACCAAATAGTACAACGGAGGGTGAAAATCTCCAGGAGAGAATTGAAAGGGAATGAGATGGAAGGGGATAGTCTGCACTACCTTCGCCACAATCGTTTCATCAAGCCAAAGCGATTGGTCAAGATTAATGAGTCTGAGAAAGAATGCAAAGATGAGAATTATGGTGATATGCATACGTTCATGGTACCTTATTTTTTCTTCTGAGGGGATGGTGTTGCTTTCCTTGTTGGCATTGGACTTGGCGTAGGAGTTATTTCCAATATTGCATTGGAGATAACTGAGTGCACTTCCTTCCAATTATCCTCTCCCATTCGTGGAATAAGTATGTATCCCCCATAATCCGAGAAGGAGCTTCTTAAATAATCTGAGTCACTCATGTGAATTCCGATGAATCGGTATTTTGCAGCATCCGCAGCCTCAGAGAGGAATTTTTTCATCTGGTCTATGGAGACATCGGTTTCCACATGTGTTTTAACTTCATTCATAAGCGAAAATACTCTCGTAATTATTCCTACACTTATCAATTTATTTTTCAGCGCCTTAACGAATTGTTGTTGCCGTGCACCTCTCCCAAAATCTGTGCCATCCTGGAGAGAATGACGGGAACGGACATATTTTAGTGCGGTAGCGCCATCCATATGAGTCATGCCCTTATCAAAATGGAGGTGCTCGTAACGGCAGGGAAATGCGTCCTTTGGCTCTTCCGTTATATCTTTGAAGAATTTTTCAAGTTCTGGTTTTTCAGAAAATAACTTTTTCTTTTCTTCCTCATTAAATCCTGGTTCCATGAATTTTTTTACCTGTTCAAACTCCGCTTCTTTTCCACATAATTCTTTTTCTTTATCAGCAAGGGGATACTCATAGTCATCGAACGTTTTTTGGACATCAACGTCTACTCCGCCGAGTGAATCAATTGCTTTTTCAAAACCAGCGAAATCTACAGCTACATAATTGTCTATCGGCAGTCCGGTGATGGTCTGTACCGCTTTTGCAAGCAAATCCGCTGTTCCTGGCTTTCGGATGTCAACCGCAGGGTAGTTGGTAGAATTAAGGGCTATTTGATATACACTATTTATTTTTGAATGAAATACTTCTTTAGTCTTTGTGGGAAGTTTTACCCATATGTCTCGAGGGAGGGAAACAAGTGTCACGGTATTTTTCTTTATGTCAATATGCGCAATCATAAGCGAGTCCGTGAGGTACGGACCTTCATGGACTTTCCCATTGTCGTCAATTCCACCAAAACCGAGGAGAAGAATATTATATTCCGTTTTATTTTTGACAATGGGCGTACCATTTCCATTTTTATTTTTATATATTGTCTTATAAAAATCTGCTGTCTGGAGGGTAAAATAGGCCATATACACCCCAATGAACGCAAGGACAATAATGAGTAGTTTCTTTATCATTAAGTTCATATTATATATGTCGTATGAAGTATCCGCAATTTTTTATTTCTGAGAAAGGGAGCTCACTAGTGAACAAAATTAGAACCCTTTACCAGCTGTCCAC
>Ga0066636_10002941_pt1 | contig 10867 bp, 11 predicted proteins | sample CryGeyCG2014_080_2_FD_62736 | JGI IMG/M metagenome (GOLD analysis project Ga0066636, IMG submission 62736) | Groundwater microbial communities from aquifer - Crystal Geyser CG07_land_8/20/14_0.80 | ecosystem: Environmental > Aquatic > Deep subsurface > Groundwater | place: USA: Utah: Grand...
AAAAAATAATTCTTGGCATTGTATTAATTTTACTTTTTTTAATTGCCACGGGGATACTCTATCTAAATAATGTGTACCTGCCTGTTAAAGTTAAAGGCCGCCTTGCTAATAGCCTGGCAACATATCTTAATTATAACGTAGAAATAGAAAAACTCAAATATAGCCTTATTAGAGGCGTCATTATCCAGAATATCGTTATTTACGACAAAGTAAAAGATAAAGAAAATACCATCCTCACCGTCAAAGAAACCTCCTTCCATATCCTTTTCCTGCCGTTAATCAAAGAAAGAAAGATTATTATACCTATAATTCACATAGACTCGCCTTATCTAAATGTCAGTTACCAGCAAGATAATAGCTTTAATTTTTCAAGAATTTTTCTGCCCAAGCCCAAGCCAAAATCAAAGCCCAAGATAAAATTTTCTTTTCTTATCTATAAAATAAATATCTTCGATGGAAAGGGCGTTTTTGAAGATGAGCGCCAGACGCCTAAATTCACCAGGACTATTCAGGATTTAGATATCGTTCTCGGGATAAAGCAGTTAACAAAAATTGCTTTTTTAATTGAAAGTAAAATCCTTACAGACAAAGGAGAAATCACTGCATTGTCACTTCGGGGCGATTATAATTTCCTGTCAAAAGAAGTTAATTCTAAATTAAACCTTGCCAACCTCGTAATCACTGAATTTAACCCTTATCTAAAGGCGTTGCCCCTTTCTATTGCCAGCGGCACTATCGAGAATAGCGCGCTCGAATTTAAGTTTAAAGATAATCTTATGAGCCTAAAAGGTGCAATATCTACAAAAGGCCTGGGGCTGAGAAAAGAAGACCTGGCGCTTACGGGAGATATCAATATCGAACCCGAATTAAGTTACGCTATAGATAAAAGAACATTCGATTATAAAGCAAATATTAAATTCATACAGGCAAATCTTAACGGCGTCAAATACATAGAAAAGGTAAATAACATTTCAGGTGATATAGGTTTAGCAAAAAATAAACTCTGGACTGACAGTTTAAAATTGCAAACCCTGGATTCCGGCTTTACGCTCAAAGGCACAGTCGATAATTTTGCTAATCCCTATCTTAAGCTTAATTTTAAATCCGACCAGCTCCATTTAGAGAAAATGCTCGTCATATTGCCTCACAAACCAGAAGGCCTTAATTTAAACGGCATTGCTACAGCTGACATTAATATAGAGGGCTATCTCGGGAGGCCCCCTCTGGATACCAAAGCAACTCTTCAAATAAACGATGCCAAATTACAGGCGGAATTATTAAAAGAGCCGGTAAATAATATTAAAGGGGAAGTTGACTTTACACAGAATACTATAGACTGGCTTAACCTGACTTTCAATTACCTGAATGTAGCCTATACATCAACCGGAAAATTAGTGGACTTTGAAACACCTGAGATAAATTTCGGCCTTATTTCTAAAGACCTGGATTTAAAATCCGATATCAAAATTAAGGACAAGACAATAAGAATAATCACCTTCGCAGGTAAATATGTGAATTCTAAATTTGATATGGAAGGCGCTATAGATACACAGGATAATATCAATCCGGTGCTGGACTTAAAGGCAGCCCTAAGTCTTAATCCCTCCGATGCATTCGTATTCCTTCCTCCTGCCCTATCTGAAAATCTGAAAAAAATTAAACTCGATGGCATCCTGAATATCAAGGGTGCATTAACCGGAAAAGCTAAAGATTACAGAAACTGGAATCTCTCTTTTAAGGCTGCCTCTGATGCTTTTTCTGTTTATAATCTAAAATTCAACGGCCTTTCTTTTGGCCTGGAGCAGAAAGACGGCCTGATAAATATAAACCGTTTTATTGCTTCTGCTTATTCGGGAACGGTAAATCTGGATTTCGTTTCTGATTTAAAGCCGGGAGTGCCGACCTACCTCTTAAAATTTAATAGTTCGGGCATTGACCTGGCAAAATTAAAATTGGATACGGGTTTAAAAGATAAAGATATAACCGGCTTGCTAAATCTCAGTGCGGATTTAAACGGGAATTTTAAGGACGCCGCGAGCTTAAAAGGCAATGGTTTCGTTTCTGTTAAAGACGGTAAACTCTGGCAATTCAATCTATTTAAAGGATTGGGAGAATTATTTTTGTTGCCGGATTATGAAAAGATTATGTTTAAAGAGGCTCTCGGTGAATTCAGTATTCAAGATAAATCCATTTCCACCGAAAAACTAAGGCTTACCAGCGAACAGTTGAATCTGGAATGTAAAGGTAAACTGGGATTTGACGGAGTATTAGACTTCACCATCTACATTGAGACAAATAAAAATCTTATTCGCGATTCAGCAGATATAAGAAAATTCACCACGGCAATATTAGGGGGCTTGAGCAGCGCTCTTACTGTAAAAGTAAGCGGGACAATTCAAAAACCAAAATACAAAATTATCCCTGTGGTTTTAGATTTGATTAAAAATATTAAGGATTTCTTTTTATCCCGTTAGATAAGTACTTATCTAACGGGATTTCAGGTAAGTAGTAAGGATTGCCTTTGCTTTCTGGAGGGCGCGAAAACGGTGGCTCATCTTATGTTTTATACGCGGCCCAAGTTGAGCGAAAGTTTTTTTATATTTAGGGATGACAAATAAAGGGTCATAACCAAATCCAAAATGACCTTTTAGGCCAAAACCAATAAATCCGCAACACTTCCCTTCTGCAACTCCCAGCAAACCATTCTTATCCGCTAAAGCAACCACGCAATAATAATGCGCTTTTCTTCTCATTACGGGCAGGCCCTCAAGCAATTTCAGTAATTTTAAATTATTTTTCCGGTCGCTTTTGTCTTTGCCAGCGAAACGCGAAGAATAAACGCCGGGTTTACCTCCCAGCGCATAACAGCAAAGACCGGAATCTTCACCTAATGTCAATTTGCCGGTGAATTTTGCAATCTTAATTGCTTTCTTTATGGCGTTCTCGCGGAAGGTGTTGCCATTTTCAATTATCCGCGGCATGCCTTCAGGATAATCTGCCAAGGAAAATATTCTAAGATTGAGTTCTTTCAAAATCTCTTTTATTTCTTCTAATTTCTTTTTATTTTTCGTTGCTACTATCAGTTCCATAATAATATTAAAGGGACACTTCTCCGATTGGTGCAAGAAACGGTCCTTGATTGGGAGAAGAAACGGTCCTACAGGATGTCTTTGAGGAGGTTTCTTTGGATATCAACTAATTCTTCAATGCCTTTCTTTGCCAGGGTTAAGAGTTTATCCGTCTGGTCTTTATTAAAGGTTTTGCGTTCAGCTGTGCCCTGAATCTCAATAAATTCACCTCCTCCGGTCATCACAATATTCATATCTACTTCGGCCTTGGAATCCTCTTCATAGGTTAAATCCAAAAGTAAATCTCCGTTCACAATACCTACGCTGGTCGCAGCCACAAAATCCTTTACGGGAATTTTATTTATCAGGCCGCCTTTCTTGAGTTTATACAAGGCATCCGCGAGAGCAAGAAAACTTCCGGTAATAGAGGCGGTGCGCGTTCCGCCGTCAGCCTGAATGACATCGCAATCAATCCGGATAGTCCGTTCACCTATGGGTTTCATATCGCAAATTGCTCTTAACGAACGGCCAACCAAGCGCTGTATTTCATAGGTTCTGCCGGAATTTTTTCCGCGCTGGATGCGTGTATGGCAGGAACGCGGAAGCATACCATATTCCGCAGTTACCCAGCCAGTGCCTGTGCCCTTTAAAAACGGCGGAACAGATTCTTCGATAGAAGCAGTGCAGATAACGCGGGTATTGCCCAACTCTATTAAACAAGACCCTTCTGCGTATTTTATGTAATTGCGGTTAATCTGTACCCGTCTTATCTTATCCAGTCCCCGACCATCCTGTCTAATCATAAATGCTCCTTCCTTTAGTATCTATGCCTACAATTAACGGAAAATCTCTGACCTCTAATTTATAAATTGCCTCTGGCCCCAAATCTTTATAGACAATTGGTTTTGCATTTTTAATATATTTTGATAATAAGGCGCCGCAACCCGCATAAGTCAAGAAATATACTGTCTTATATTTCTTTATCGCCTTAGCTACTTCCGGGGAACGACCACCCTTACCGATCATCGCCACAAGGCCCGCTTTTAATAATGCTGGCGTAAACTCATCCATCCGGCTGCTTGTCGTCGGCCCGGATGAACCGATAATTTTTCCGCGAGGTGCACGCGTTGGCCCGCAGTAATAAATAACCTGGCCTTTTAAATCAATGGGTGTTTTTTTACCTTTATTAATTGCCTCAACTAATCTCTTGTGCGCCTGGTCTCTGGCAGTATAAATAACTCCGCTTAATAAAACTTCCTTTCCTACGTTTAATCTCTCAATCTCTCTTTTTGTTAAAGGAGTATTTATTCTCTTCATAATGTCTTAGCGGCGCTCCTTAAGGCATGGCAGCTGATATTCACCGCGACAGGCAACCCTGCAATATGGGTGGGATATGTTTCGATATTTACTCCTAAGCAGGTAGTCTTTCCACCTAAACCCATCGGGCCGATGTTTAACTTATTTATCTTTTTTAACAAATCCGATTCGAGTTTAGCGTATAGCGGATAGCGTTTAGCGTATAGCCCCCTGAGCAGGGCTTTTTTTGCTAAAAACATTGCGCAATCTGCTGTCCCGCCAATCCCCACGCCGACAACATAAGGCGGACAGGCATCGGGTCCAGCAGACTTCACTGCATCTGTAATAAATTTTTCAATCTCGCTTATTTTGACAGTAGGGTTAAACATTTTCAGTTGCGTTTTATTTTCGCAGCCAAAACCTTTAGGCAGGACAGCTATTTTTAATCTATTGCCTCTGACAATCTCCGTATAAATCACCGCAGGAGAATATCCGGGCTTACCTCTGGATAAGGGGTTGCTTATTATGGAATTTCTTAAATACCCTCTTCTATATCCTTCCTCAACGCCTTTATTTATCGCTCTCCTTAAGTCTCCAGTAATATTTACGTCCTGGCCAATTTCTAAAAAGACTACCGGTAATCCTGTATCCTGACAGATAGCTAATTTTTCTTTCGCGGCAATAGCGGCGTTCTCAATAATCGCCTTCAATATTTTCTTGGCGCGTTTATCTGTCTCTTTTAGGTGGGCAACTTTAAGTTGTGCGAGAATGTCTTTTCTTAAAACTATATTTGCCTGGATGCATAATTTTGAAACTGTATCTTTAATTTTATCTGCTGAGATTACTTTCATCCCGTTAGAAAAATTATTCATCCCGTTAGATATTTTCTAACGGGATTCATCTTCTTTTGTATTCTCGCACAACTGTAGTTGTTATTCCGCCGCGCGGATTAAACTCACCGGTAATCCTTACCCAACGCGGTTTACAGGTTTTAATAAAATCTTCTAATATTTTATTTACCGCGTGTTCATGAAATATACCTACATTACGATAAAATATGGTGTACATCTTAAAGGATTTTAACTCAATACAGTACTTATCCGGCGAATATTCAATTTTTAGGATGGCGAAATCCGGCAGCCCTGTCTTTGGACAGATGCAGGTAAATTCCGGAATTTCTAAATTTATGGTATAAATTTTGTCCGGATATTGATTCCTCCAGACCTCAATCGCAGGAGTTTTTAGTTTGCGGATATTTTTTTGCAGGCCTTCGTAGCTACTTAATCTCTTAGTCATATTATTTTATTCCTATTTTTTTATGCAGCTGGGGTATGATACAAGCCGTGATATTAGTGTCTCTAGAGATATCTTTAAAACGTTCTAATTTATCTTTGATCTGCTCGTAATCTTCATAACTATTGGGTTGTAAAACTAAAATAAGGAATTTATTAAGTTCTTTTATCAATCTTAAGCCCTCTCTTATATCTTTTTCATTTGTGGACTGGCAGATTACCATCTTTAAGAATGTCTCTTTTTTAGAGGCGACTTCAAGGAAGCGACGATGGTGATACCAGAAATCTTTTAATCCTGTAGAACTTGGCAATTTCAGGTCCATAGCCACAATATCCACATAATCTATTACTTCCTCTAACTCATTATGCAATGTGCCATTAGTCTCCAGATAGTTCTTATAACTTGCCTGGTGAGTCAGCTTTAATATTTCTTTCAAGAAATTCTTCTGCAAAAGTGGCTCACCACCTGTAAATGCTATAGAATGATAGTTATTCCGATATAGTCTTATCTCTTCAAGTAATTCCTCCGGCTCATACTCCGCGAAACGGTCTAAGTGCGTATCGCAAAATTGGCATTTAAGATTACAGCCAAAAAAACGCACAAAGATCTGCTCTTCGCCAAAATAAAGCCCTTCGCCTTGAACGCTATCAAAAACCTCGGCAACTCTTCCTTTCATTCTTAATTTCCTTTAGGGGACACCCTTCCGATTGGGTTCAAAGACGTCCCTTAGGGAGGGGGTCTTTTATGCCTGCTTCTTTAAATCCTTTGGCGCGGTAATAACAGCTATCGCATTTTCCGCAAGGCCGATTTACGCCCTGATAACAAGACCAGGTAAATTGAAATGGAACGTCTAAAGTTCTACCCATTTCAATAATCTGGGCTTTAGTCTTTTTGATTAAAGGAGTTTCAATTTTAATCTTTCTCTGCTCAACTCCGCTTTTTGTGCCTGTTGTGATTACTCTACTGAAGGCGCGATAAAATTCCGGCCGGCAATCCGGATAATTACTATAGTCGTGGGTATGCGCACCGATAAATATTACTTCTGCTCCTATGCCTTCAGCAAAAGATAAAGCAAAACTTAAAAAAATGATGTTGCGGCCAGGAACATAAGTTGAAGGAATTTTGTTCGAATGTTCGGGCGTTCGAATGTTCGAATGTTTAGGAATTACTATATTGCTATCTAAAAGAGCTGAGCCTTTCCAAGGTAGATTTATTTTTAATATTTGATATGGACAATTTGCAGTAGAGGCAATTTTTTTTGCTGATTCTAATTCCCTGCGGTGGCGCTGGCCGTAGTCAAAGCTCAGGCAGAAACATTTATAGCCCTGTTTCTTGGCAAGATATAAAGTTGTGGCTGAATCTAACCCACCGGATAACAAAACTATGGCCTTTTTCATCCCTCATAATAAGATGCGCAACTATTATGGTTTTCCCAGACCGTAACTAACTTAAGGTTAGGGATATCTGATTTAAGGTTTTTATATATGTATTGCGCAATATTTTCCGAAGTAGGATTGATTTTTTTAAAATAGGTAAGGTGATTTAAACATTTATGGTCTAATTTTTCCAGTACCTTATTTAATTTCATTTTTAGATCATTAAAGTCTAAAACCATGCCTATTTTATCCAGTTTTTTTGCTTCCACAGTAACTTCTACTTTCCAGTTGTGGCCATGCAATTCTTCGCATTTACCCCGGTAACCCCGCAAGAAATGGGCTGAGCTGAAATATGATTCGATTTTTATACTATACATTACTTACCTTCTCAACATCAGATAAAGGACCGCCTAAAAATCTCTCTGCCAAATCACTAAACCACTTAGGGTTATCGCTGACATAAAATTTATGTTTAGGCTTCCTAGCGCCTATATTAAGTAAACCCTCTGTAGCCAGAATCTTCTTTACTTCAATGGCAACTTGTTTGGCTGAATCAATCAATGTCACGTTTTTTTCTAATGCCTTTTTAATCACCGGCTTAAGTAGCGGATAATGTGTGCAGCCCAGAATAACCGTATCAACGCGGGCAGCATTTAAGGGCTGAAGATACTTTTTAGCCACACTCAGAACTTCGCTGCCCTCAAGCCAGCCTTCTTCGGCAAAAGGCACGAAGAGAGGACAGGCTACAGCCGTAACTTTAATCGCAGGGTCGAGTTGTTTTATCTCGTTTTCATAGGTATGGCTTTCTATTGTGCCGCGCGTGCCAATAACACCGATACGCCTATTCTGTGTAGCATAGACTGCTTCTCTTGCCCCGGGGGTAATTACACCTACAATAGGTACCCGGAAATGGCTCTTTATTATGGGAAGGGCAACGCTGGATACGGTATTACAGGCAACGCAGATTAGCTTTACTTCCTGTTTTAGTAAAAATAAGATGTTCTCAATAGAAAAACGAATTACTGTCTCTTTAGATTTTATGCCGTAGGGCACGCGGGCAGTATCGCCGAAATATATTATATCTTCACCGGGCAGCTGACGGATTAATTCTTTGACCACGGTCAGTCCGCCTACGCCAGAATCAAACACACCTATCGGTTTCACTGTTTTGCCGTCTCCATTAATGTAAAATCTCGCGCATATTTCTGTATTCCCTGCTCTATGCTTTCAGCTATTTGCTGGCGATAATAAGTATTTTTCATCAGGCGCTCTTCCTGATAATTGGATAAAAAACCTGTCTCGATTAAAATCGCAGGCATACGCGCACCCTTTAAAACATAAAAAGGCGCGCCTTTTATACCTAAGACTTTTGTATTCAAATTATTATCTACGGCGCCGCATACATAACGGGCTAATCTTATTGATTCTGCGCGATTAGAAGTATGAATCATATCCCACAGCGTTGCTTTTAAATCTAAAGATGGGGCGTAAGCAAAACAGAACTTATCTAAATTTAACGCTGCATTCTGCGCGCAATACAACGCGCGCTTAGAATCGTTTATATTAGGAGAAATATAATATGCCTCAAGGCCGTTTAAACTCCTGACCCGATTAGCATTGGAGTGGATGCTTATGAAAAGGTCTGCTTTGGAATTGTTGGCTATATCTACCCTGCGCTCAAGAGAAATAAAATTATCGGCAGAACGCGTCATTACAACGCCTATGCCATCAGTCCTCAGTAGTTTGCTTAGCCTCTTAGCAATATCTAAATTAACGTCTTTTTCTCTTAAACCCCTTTTTCCTATCGCGCCGGGATCCTTTCCCCCATGCCCGGCATCGATGACAATCCTTTTGATTCTGGTTAAAGGTAGAGTTATTTTACGCTGGGGATAGCGCTCTTTAAACAAACTATCTAAGACCTGTTCTTTAAATTTAAAGGGGAGGACTACTGCGCCTTGATAAATATCTACAGGATGCTTAAGATACTGGGGCATACCATCAACAAGCACGAGCCTCTGGCCTACCATCAAATTTATTTTATGGCTACCTTTACTAAGATTAGCTGTCCGGGTGAACGTATCATATTCCCAGGCTATATTTTCTGATTCACATAGAGAAACTAAAGGCACATAGGTTACACCGCCAATGTTATAGGTGAGCAACACTTCTCTTCTGGGAACAGTAGCACAGCCGGATAAAACAGCAACTAGTAACCAGCAACCAGTAACCAGTAATGTAAATTTTTGGATTTTGGATTTTACTTTTCTTCTCAACTTATTATTTTTTTGTTTCATAGACAAGAACGTACAGAAACCAGAATTTAAGCATTTTATAATTTCATCGGTAATAGAATGCACATATAATTCTTACCTCGTATTGTTATTGGCTTATCATGGCCATAAAACTCCAAAGATATCATTTCATTTCCGGAAGGTAATTTTTCTAATACATCGGCAAGGAGATTGGCGTCAAATGCCATGATGAAACGCGGACCTTGATAATCCACTGATAAAGCTTGCCGGTATTTTAAATCCGGGGTAGAAATAATTAATTGTTTTTCTGCTATCTCCAGTCTTATTTTGGGTATCTTCGGGTCGGCAAATTGTTTTATTTCCTTTAAAGCCCATAAGAAACGGCTGCAGTCAAGATTTGTTTTATTGCCCGAAGCCGGAAGGATTACTTGTTCGTACCTCGGAAACTGGCTGGCATCCCCAATTCTATGACTTCCTCCTGACTCAAAGCTGATTTCTTTATTTTTTATAATTAATGAAATCTTGCTATAGTCTGCGCTGGCACAATACTGCTTAATTTCTTCAAGTGTCTGAAAGGGGACAAAAATATCTTTCTGTTGTACATTCGAAGACAAAAGATCATTTTCAACCAACACCAGACGCCGACCATCTGTTGCAACAAGCGTAAGTTTATTACCTTTAATTCTAAAAAGGCTGCCACGTAAAATATCAACCGTGCTTGCAGCTGCTACGCTATAAACTAAATTCAGCGCCGACAATAACCCTTGCTTGTCAATTAAAATAGTATAAGCTTCTTGTGTGGCTGAAGGATTGTCGCCTGTTTTCTTAAACCATCCTACCATAAATAATTATCCGAAAGGATTTTTATGCTTCCACCAATGATTTCATTAATGAACGGTGTGCCCTAGATGCTATTTTACATTAAACAAAGATTCTATTTTACATTAAAATAGGATCCACCAACAATTTCATTAATGAAATTGTTGGTGGAGGTGGCGGCATCGAAGCCGCGTCCCTAAGTCTTTCAATAAGAAGCACTACATGTTTAGCCTATCTTTTAATTTAACCTGTAACACTCCGCTAGGCAGGATTGCCACAGGCGATCCTTTTAGGGTCTTGCCCTCACAGCCAAAGGCAAACTGTAAAGGCCAGCCTGTAATCGGCTCTTATCCTGTCCCCAGGCAGGACAGGTAAGAGGTCTCGCTTATGGAGCGAGAGCTAACGCTGGAGTTACCGGAGCAACTGCCAATCCAGCGAAAGCCTCGGTCGAACCAGAAAGCAAGCTCTCTGATCCGGTGGCCTTGGCTTCAAACACTGGAGCAACAATCGCTTCAGCTTCTCTTATTAGACTTTCGTCTGCGTTTAATTGTTGCAAGGTGTTTTAAGAGGCTTCCTCGCAACCTCTACATGCTCTTCCTACCGAACAAACCTAAGTCGAGCCCTTTCACCCCCAAAGATTCAAAGAACGTTAAAAGGCCGGTTTCCGGGTAATCCCCTCCGTCCTGTATTTCTCAAGGTCTTTAAGTAAAAAACCCTTGTACTGAGATTGCTCTCCCAGAAAAGACTTGTCTGCAATGTAAAT
>Ga0066636_10002943_pt1 | contig 10866 bp, 11 predicted proteins | sample CryGeyCG2014_080_2_FD_62736 | JGI IMG/M metagenome (GOLD analysis project Ga0066636, IMG submission 62736) | Groundwater microbial communities from aquifer - Crystal Geyser CG07_land_8/20/14_0.80 | ecosystem: Environmental > Aquatic > Deep subsurface > Groundwater | place: USA: Utah: Grand...
GTGGGGAGAAGCAGGTGCTGGAAATGAAGCACACCTTAGAGGGGCAAAACAAAACAATTGGTGGTTTCTCAATTATCGATATGGTGTGCAATGAGACATTGACCAGGATAAAGTTAAAAATTCACCAGAAGGAGATAAAGGCTGCGGATTCAATTTTGGTGCTCACCTGTGGCGTTGGGGTGCAAACAGTGGCAGGGGTGGTAGACAAAGCAGTGCACCCTGGCTGCAATACTTTGTCCTCCGGAGGAGCTCATGCTGAGTGGAAGGAAGCAGAGCGCTGTCTTGAGTGTGGTGACTGCATGTTGGAATTCACCGGTGCCATCTGCCCCATTGCCAGATGTTCCAAACATCTGCTTAACGGTCCTTGTGGCGGCTCGCAAGGCGGTAAGTGTGAGGTTGATCCGAGCATTCCTTGCGCCTGGCAATTAATTATCGAGAGGCTGACTAAATTAGGGCAACTTGATAAGCTGGAGAAGATTGTGGCACCGAAAAACTGGAGTGTGAGCCTTATTGCAGGTCCACCGGTAAAAAGGGGCCTCTAAAAATTCGAAGACCTTTCAGGGTCAAGTAAGGAGGTAGGATGAAGACCAAGAGCAATTTGGAGAGGGTGCTTGAAGCTGGGCAGTTTGCCGTCACAGGTGAATTAGGACCACCGCCAAGCGCCGACCCTGAAGTGATTAGGAGAAAGGCAAAGATGCTTAAAGGCTATATTGATGCTTTTAATGTCACCGATGGTCAAACTGCTGTAGTCCGCATGTCAAGTTGGGCAGCTTGTCTTATAGGAAAAGAGGAAGGCTTAGACCCGATTGTTCAAATGACTTGTCGGGATAGAAATCGCATTGCCCTTCAGATGGATATATTAGGCGTGGCAGCACTAGGTATAAATAATATCTTGTGCCTCACTGGCGACCACCAGAAATTCGGCAATCATCCTATGGCTAAAGGCGTCTTTGACCTCGATTCCATCCAATTCCTCAAAGTGGTAAAGGATATGAGGGATGAAAAGAAGTTCCAGTGTGGTGACGAGATGGCGGTTGTGCCAAACCTTTTCATAGGGGCAGCTGCCAATCCCTTCGCCGATCCTTTCGAGTTTAGAGTAATTCGTCTTGCCAAGAAAGTAACAGCAGGGGCGGATTTCATTCAAACTCAGATCGTCTACAATGTGGATAAGTTTGCCGAGTGGATGAAGCACGTGCGCGACAGGGGATTACATGAGAAGGTAAAAATCCTTGCCGGTGTTGCTCCGATAAAATCGGTAGGTGCGGCAAGATATATGAAGACCAAAGTTCCTGGGATGGATGTGCCAGATAGCATTATTGATCGCCTCCGTGGTGTGCCCAAAGAGCAAGTCTCAAAGGAAGGGATTAAGCTCTGTGTTGATATTATCAATCAGGTGCGCCAGATCAAAGGTGTAGCAGGGATTCATCTTATGGCCATCGAGTGGGAAGAGACTGTGCCTGAGATAATAGCGGCAGCGGGCCTTCTACCTCGCCCTTAAGCTGGGCACGCTTCCCACCGAGTAATCCCGCAAGGATTTTTACTTTCTTGTGCAGTTCCCTCTCTCGAACCATTTCCATCCATCTTCTAAACTTCTTAATGTTATAAATACTTTGAGTTTGTATAAAGTCCGCCCCGGCAGCAACTTTCTCCCTGAGGCGAATCACTTCATGCTCCGGGGGGACGGCAAAAGGGTCTGCTACTGCCCCAATGAAAAGCCTTGGCTCTCTTCCAGCTATTAGCTCCCCATTCTCAAACCTTTTTTCATCCCGGAGTCCTTTGACCATTCTGATAAGCTTGATAGAATCAAGGTCGAAGACGGACTTTGCCTCAGGACAATTTCCAAAAGAAACAGGATCACCAGTGAGACAAAGTATGTTATTCACACCAAACGCGGAGATGCCCAAAATGTCCATCTGGAGAGCAATTCGATCTCTGTCACGACAAGTCATTTGCACTATGGGATCAAGCCCCTCTTGTTTCCTTATAAGGCAGGCCGCCCCGCTTGCTATCGCCACTACCGCTGACTCTCCATTAGGGATATTAAAAGCATCAACATAGCCTTTAATAAGATTAGCTTTTTCTCTTATCGCCTCAGGCTCCGTATTCCGAGGGGGGTTGATTTGAGCAGTCACGGTAAAATATCCTGCTTCAAGTACCCTTTCTAGATTGCTTTTCGTCTCCATTTTGAACCTTCTGAGAAGGATTTTATCATATTTTGCTGAAATTGCTATACCTCTATATGAGGCCGTTTAATTTTGCCTCAGATTCAAAACTAGATTTGCCCCATGCAGCTCTAGTAATCTTCACCTCCAAAATTTTCGTAGTGCGCCCCTTTAGGGTCGTGCACGAGGCTAAAGCCTCGCACTACATTTTTAAACACCCTCTTATATACCAGATTTTTCACACCATCAGTATTTGCAAAAACCTTTAGAAGTACTTATAATGTAAAACTCAGAAATGAAAGCAATAATCGAATTGGGCTCAGTTAAGGAAATATTGAAGCATTCAGACTTGTTCCGGGGGCTGAGCGACGACGAACTGGATAAGGTGTTACCGCTTTGCCGAGAAGAGGTTTATGAAGCTGGGACGGTTATTTACCGTGAAGGCACGCTATGCCGTACTATGTATATCGTGGAATCGGGCAAGGTGGCTCTGGAAATAAATCTTCACATTAGTCGGGCGGTAGAGGAAAGTGCCACAACTCAGGTGGTAACTCAAGGTGGCTGCTTGGCTCATACAGGGCTCGTATATCCTTATATTCGTACTGTAACGGGCCGGAGTCTTGAGAGAACCAAGGTTATTGCTTTAGATGCGGCAGGGCTTAGCGGTTTGTTCAAAAACAACCCTGAAGTGGGATATATGACGATGAATAATCTCGCTAAGGTAGCTTCTTCAAGGCTTAAATACGCTAGGGAGACAATGGGACGTATTCTGTCTATTATTTTCCATGACTTAAAGGCTCCCCTGGCTGCGGTGGAAAGCTATAATCGGCTCTTGCTTGGTGGGTTTGCCGGGGAATTAAATGAAGAGCAAAAAAACATAGTGCAAAGGAGTAGCAAGAGACTCTCTGAGCTGCTAAATTTAGTGAGTAGCATGATTGATTTTTCCCGAATTGGTTTCGGGGGCTTGAGAATGGAGAGAATTTCCTTGGCAAAAGTGATAGAAGATTGCCTTGAAACTATGCATCCCTTAGCTGAGGGAAAGGGGTTGCAACTGGTTGCTGAAATACCCCGAGAGCTTCCGGCTATTCTTGGAGCTCAAGAGCGGCTTAAACAGGTAGTTATAAATTTGTTATCCAATGCCATTAAGTTTACCCCCTCTGGAGGGGTGATAACGGTTAAAGCAAAGGATGACATAGATTATGTAGAAGTGGAGGTGGCGGATACCGGAATTGGTATTCCAGCCAAGGAATTACCCAGGATATTTGACAGTTTTTATCGCGGTCTCGACATAGCTGAAAGGGGAGTTGGCTTAGGGCTTTCTATAACCAAGAGCATAGTTGAGGCTCACCATGGTAGGATACGGGCTGTGAGTCCCTGTCCAGAAAGCGGTAAGGGGAGCAAGTTTACCTTCATTTTGCCCAAGGATTTGAAAAAGTGAGGAGAAGATTAAATAAGTTGCCCAACTAAAACCAGTCAGCGGAGTAAGGTAGATGGCTAAGATTCTGATAGTAGATGATGATCCTGATATTCGAATAGCAATTAGTAGTGTGTTAAAGTCGCGTTCCTACGAGGTAATTGAAGCTCGTGATGGAGAGGAAGCTCTAACCAGGCTAAAAGAACAAAAACCAGACTTAATGCTCTTAGATCTCCTGCTGCCAAAGATGGACGGTTTTGCTGTTGTCAAGGAACTGCAGAACACCCAGTGGAGTGAGTATCACAATATGCCCATTTTAATTATAAGCGCGGTGAGAGAGGAGGCCAGCCAACGCCGCTATGAGTTGGAAACTGGTCATCGACTCGGTGCTGAAGACTATATAGAAAAACCCATCGAGCCATTTGCCTTACTTAAGCGCATAAAGAAACTCTTATCGAAGGGAGGGAAAGATGCAGAAGCAAACCAAAATCCTCGTGATTGACGATGACCCTGATTTACAGACAGTAGTGAAGAGCGTGCTTGAAAGCAAGCTCTATCAAGTGGTTGCTGCGCTTGATGGAGACGAAGGTTTGCGGAAGGTAGTGGATGAAAGGCCTGATTTAATTATCTTAGACGTGATAATGCCAGGTAAAAGTGGGTTCGAGGTTTGCCGAGAACTCAAGACTGATCCCAAATATTACTTTTTCTCTCACATTCCCGTGCTGATGCTAACTGTCTATCCTGATGATAGAGAAAAGATGCATCTCTCCATGCGAGAGGGGATGACGATGGAGGCAGAGGACTACCTACACAAGCCCTTCGATCCCAAAGAACTACTGAATCGAGTGGAGGAATTGCTAAAAAAGAAGAGCTAAATAGTGAATAAGGCTACTGTAGTTATTGGCGGGGGCATAGCAGGGATAACTTCAGCATTAGAATTAGCCAATAGCGGCTTTAGAGTATACTTAATCGAGAGAGAAGCAGCAATTGGAGGGCAAGCTGCTTCTTTTTGCTGTAAAGCAACGGAGGTTTGCACTAAATGCTCCGTCTGCCTTATCCCTCGAAAACTCAAAGAGGTGGCAACCCATCCTCAGATTTCGATTTTAACCAATTCAACAGTGTCAGAGGTAAGCGGCAAAATCGGAGATTTTAAGGTCGAGGTGCTTCGAAAGCCCCAATACATTACCCCAGAAAGATGCATCGCTTGTGGGATGTGTGCTGAGGTTTGTCCTACTGAGCCCAAGGCAATCCTTCCACCTTCCCCCGAAGCAATCCCTTATTGTTATGTCATCGATGAAACTCGATGCCTTCGCCTCAGAGGTGAGAAGTGCAACCTCTGTCAGGGAATATGTCCCACGACCGCTATAGCTTTTGACCTTAAACCTGAAAGGCAAGAACTGAGTGTCGGCGCAATTATCGTCGCCACCGGCTTCGAAGTCTTTAACGCCCGAGAAGTTGGCTCCTTGGGTTACGGCAGATATCCTAATGTCTTGACTGGCCTCGACCTGGAGAGGATTTTTAATCGTGAAGGCTATCTTAAACTTCCCACAAATGGAAAGGAGCCAAAAAACATTGCCTTCGTCCAATGTGTCGGCTCCAGAGATGAAAGTCATGGCTATTGCTCCCAGGTATGCTGCAAATACGCCATGAGGTTCGCTCGGCTTATTAAGCATCAAAATCCTGATGTCCAGGTGACTATCTTCTATATTGATCTTCAGACTGCCGGGAAGGGCTTTGCCCAGTTTTATCAGGAGTGTCAAGAAAGCATTCGCTTTATCCGAGGAGTGCCAGTTGAAATTTTGCCGACCCCCTCCAGCAAACTTGAGGTGAGGTTTGAGAATATTTTAGCAGGGAAGGTTGAACGGGAAACCTTCGACCTGGTAACCCTTTCGGTAGGCATTGCCCCCAGGAAAGATTCCTGGGATTTGGCCAGGATTCTGGGTATAAATTTAGCAGACTATGGCTTCTTCGATACTAAGGAGCCTTTTAATTCCGTAGAGACCAATGTCGAGGGGATTCTCCTCGCCGGAACCTGTCAAGGTCCCAAGGACATCCCTGATTCGATCGCTCATGGAATGGCCGCGGCAGAGAGAGCGATGGAGGTTTTAGAAAAATGCCAGTAAAGATAGGCATTTTCCTCTGCGATTGTGGCGGAAGTCTAAGGAATATAGATTTTCCCAAAATTAGGGGAAATTTAGCGAAGCTCGAAGACATCGCCTTTGTAGAGATAAGCCATAATCTATGCCTTGAAGAAGGAGAGAAGGCGATAGCTTCGAGAATCCTGAGGGAGAAAGTAAATGGAGTAGTAATCGCTGCTTGCTCACCAGAGTTATGTGAGGATAAATTTATCAGGCTTCTAGAAGGACTTGGGCTGAACCCCAATCTCCTTTCCCTAGCAAATATCAGGGAGCAATGTTCCTGGGCTCATGAAGGGGATGTTACTGAGAAGGCGTTGGAACTCATAAGAATGGCTGTAAATAAAGCTCGGTTGCTTCAGGCGGTGGAAAGAGGGGAAGTCCCAGTAAACAAAGAGGTTCTAGTGGTAGGCGGAGGATTCTCTGGGATGAAATCGGCTCTTGAGCTTTCCCAGTTTGGGATTAGGACAACTATAATGGAAAGAGAGTCAACTTTAGGAGGAAAGCTTAAGGAGCTTGAAGGCTTTTACGGACTCGAGACAAGTCCAAAAGAGATGTTTAGCTCGATGACAAGGGCAATAGAGGAAGATAAAAACATCGAAGTCCTTACTTCTGCTGAGGTAGCAAGGGTGCAAGGGGAGGCTGGGGATTTCACCGTAAAGATAAGAAAAGGGGGAAAGGAATCCTCCCGAAGCTTTGGAGCTATCATCTTTGCTACCGGATATAGAACTGAAATTCTGCCCCAAGATTTTGAGCTTAAACCCGGTGTTAACATTATCTCGCAGCAAAAACTCGTCGAGATGCTTCAAGCTCCAGAGAGGTTAGAACGAAGACCCGAAACTATAGCTTTTGTGGTTGATTTCTCCGATGAAAATTCTCGTCTTCCTACGCTCTCCACTCTGAACAATGCTTTAGCAGTCAAAGAGAAGCTAGGGAGTGAAGTCTACGTATTCTGTAAGAATCTGAAGGTGGATAGTGAAGGGGCGGAGAAACTTTACCGCGAGGCGAGGGAACGCGGAGTAGTGTTTTTGAAATTTGAAGAAAAACCACGGATACATGGAGAGGATAGCCGGGTAAAGGTCGAGGCAAGGGATGTTCTTCTAGGTGAGGAGGTAACGCTCCTCTGTGACCTCTTGGTGGCTGAGGAAAAAGCTTTGCCCCCTGAAGGAACCAAAACCTTAAGTTCTATGCTAAACCTGGAAACCGACACTCAAGGCTTTTATCAGGATGAAAATGTGCATCTTTATCCCGTGGCATCAGGCAGGAAAGGGATGTTTTTTGTTGGGGCCTGCCGGGGAAACTTAGATCTCAGCCGAGCTTTGACCGATATTTCAAGTGCCTTGGTGAGCGTGTATGAGCTTTTATCTCCAGGAGGGGCGATGGTGGAGGTGGAGAAAGTAAAGGCGGATAGTCAAAAGTGCCGAACATGCCTCACTTGCATTCGAATTTGTCCCCATAAAGCAATTCGCTTAGCCCGAGTGGACAGCGAAAAATGGGTGGCCAAAATCTATGACCTTGCCTGTGATGGATGTGGTATTTGCACCGCTATTTGCCCAGCCAAGGCAATAAAATTTGAAGGTTACAGTGATGAGCAGATCCTGGCCCAAGTCGAGGCAATAGGAGAATGATTATGGGAGGGAATAATAAGATCATCGCTTTTTGCTGTGCTGAGTCAGCTTATCGGGCAGCCGATAGAGCCGGGAGGCTCAGGATTCACTACCCAGATAATGTAAGGGTCATTCGTGTCCCTTGTGCTGGAAGGGTGAGTGTGCTTCACATTCTCAAAGCTTTTGAAAAGGGCGCCGCTGGAGTGCTGGTGATGGGCTGTCAGGAAGGCGCTTGCCGCCATCTAACGGGCAACATCAGGGCAAAGGAAAGGGTAAAGTATGCCGAAGACTTGCTCAAAGAAGTAGGAATAAATGGACAGCGAGTAAAAATGGTAAATTTCGGTCCTGATATGGCTCAAAGGTTCGCCCGTGAGATCGAGGAGATGGTGGAAAAGATAAAGGAGGAATGAGCAATGATAATCGCCGAAAGGAAGCCATTGGAGGAAATTAGAAATATGCTTGCTGGGTATAAAAAGATTCTGGTGGTGGGCTGTGGAACCTGTGTCACCATCTGCTGGGCCGGTGGAGAGAAGGAGGTGGGAATACTTTCCTCCCAGCTCAGGCTTGCTTCCAGCAAAGATGGAAATGAGCTTTCCGTCATGGAAGCGGTAGTCGAAAGACAATGCGAAAAAGAGATGGTGCTTGAAGAACTCGGAGATAAAGCTCCCGGGGTGGAGGCGATTCTCTCTCTGGGCTGCGGGGCTGGAGTGCAAATGATGGCTGAACTATTCGAGGAAAAGCCAGTCCTCCCGGCACTGAACACCACTTTTATTGGGATGCCTGAAAAAGAAGGTCTCTGGGTAGAAATGTGTGGGGCTTGCGGTGATTGCTTCTTAGATCGAACAGGAGGCATTTGCCCGGTTGTGCGCTGCGCTAAAGGGCTCCTCAACGGGCCCTGTGGCGGCACAAGGAAGGGCGGGAAATGCGAGATAGACCCAGATAAAGATTGTGCCTGGGTCCTCATTTACCACAGACTGGAAAAGCAAGGAAGGCTCAATCTGATGAGGAAATATTATGAGCCTAAGAACTATCGGGCAGTGAAAAGACCAGGCAAAGTCCAAGCCATGCAGGCTTGAGGAGGTACAAATGGCAAAGCACTTTAGAGAAACGCTTAAAACGAAGGATTTTATTGTAACCGCTGAGGCTGGGCCAGGAAAAGGGTCAAATACAGAGAAGTTGGTTGAGCATATTGAGCTTCTAAAAGATAAGGTGGATGGTTTAAATGTGACTGATAATCAAAGCGCGGTGATGAGGTACCCTTCTCTTGGGACTTGCCTCCTTATCAAAGAGCATGGTGGGGAGCCAATTCTCCAGATAACTTGCCGCGATCGGAATCGCCTGGCAATTCAAGCAGATCTTCTTTTTGCTTACTCCAGAGGAATAAATAATGTCCTTTGTCTCACCGGTGATGCTATCGACACGGGTGACCATAAAGAAGCAAAGCCCGTCTTCGACCTTGATTCAGTTCAATTGATTCATCTGGTTCATACCCTGAATTCTGGCAAGGATATGGCCGGAAATGAACTTGAAGGGGGTGTTGATTTTTGTATCGGAGCATCTGCTACTCCCTCAGCAGACCCAATCGAGCCTCAACTTATGAAATTCCAAAAAAAACTCGATGCCGGGGTGGGCTTCATTCAAACTCAAGCTGTTTATGATATGGATGAGCTCAAAAGATTCATGGAGAATTTCCATAAGATGGATAATATTGACGGGGTTAAGATTTTAGCTGGGATAGTTCCTATCTGGGGGGCAAAGATGGCAAGATATATGAACGAAAATGTTCCCGGAATATATGTTCCTCAGTATTTAATAGACGAAATAGATCAAGCTCCTAAAGAAACAAAAGCGGCAAAAGGAATAGAAATGGCTGGAAGGCTCATAAGACAGATAAAGGAAGAGAAAATTTGTGATGGAGTTCATATTATGGCCATTGGAAGAGAGGAAAGGGTCCCTGCGATTCTGGAAGCTGCTGGAATATAAAATAAACCCTTCTGTCACCCTGAGCCCTTCGCTTCCTGTCATTCTGAGGGAGCGAAGCGACCGAAGAATCTCGCTCAGAACAGGCTCCGCAAAGGGTGACAAGGAGTAAGGAGGTGAGAAATTGACTGTAGTCTTAAACGAGCAAGATGCTAAATTCAAATATGATGTAGCTGAAGAGCCCGGGGGAGAAAACATCAAACTTTGTTTCGCCTGTGGGCTATGCACCGCTAGTTGCCCTGTGGCAGACATTGACCCCGAATATAATCCTCGCAGGATAATCCGCATGGTGATTCTGGGGATGAGGAAAGAGGTTCTCTCCTCCAACTTTCCCTGGCTTTGCACCCAATGCTACACCTGCCAGGCTCACTGCCCTCAGAATGTGAAATTCTCCGATGTGATGAAGGCTTTAAGAAATATGGCGGTGCGGGAAGGATATGTCCATCCTTCTTTCCTTGAGCAGATAAAAGAGATTGATTCCTTCTCCCAGAAGCTGCGCCACCAGATGGTGCTATCCGTTGTAGGTAAGAAATCTGAGGAAATGAAGGTAGACCTGCGGAAGCTTGCTGAGGAGGCAAAAGAAGCACTAACTACTAATATCTAAATCCTAAAAAAATCAAAAGGCAAAAGTAAAAATGCAAAATGACAGGGCAAAATTTAAAAATCAGTTTAGTAAAGCCTTTTTGCATTTTGAATTGTAATTTTAATTTTTTATCTTTGATTTTTGATATCTGTTAGGATTTAAGATTTAAGTTGGAGAAAGGAGGAGGGAGGCTTTTGTGAATAGGGGTAATCCAAATTCAGCCAATGAGAAGGTTGGAGCAGCACTGGTGGTTGGCGGAGGGATCGGAGGGATTCAGGCGGCTTTAGACCTTGCTGAGTTCGGATATAAAGTCTATTTGCTTGAGAAATCTCCCGCCATTGGTGGGGTAATGGCTCAGCTTGATAAGACTTTCCCCACCTGTGACTGCTCCATATGTATTCTCTCCCCCAAGCTGGTGGAGTGTGGCAGACATCCTAATATTGAGCTCCTAACTTACTCTGAACTCTTGGACGTCCAGGGTCTCCCGGGTAATTTCAGAATTAAAGTTCTAAAGCGCGCTCGCTCTGTAAATGAATCACTCTGCACCGGATGCGGGATATGTCAGCAAAAGTGCCCTTGGAAAACAGAGAGCGAGTTTGAACAAGGATTGGTGCAAAGGAAGGCAATCTACATCCCTTATGCTCAGGCGATACCCAATATACCGGTCATAGACCGGGAGATTTGCGCTTATTTTCTCAAAGGGAAATGCCGGGCATGTGAGAAGTTCTGCCCCGCAAGCGCCATCGACTTCTCCCAAGTAGATCAAGAACTAGAGATCGAAGTGGGTTCCATAATCCTGTGCCTCGGATTTGATGAGTTTGATCCCGCTCCTTTCTTTAACTACGGATATAAAAAATATCCCAATGTGGTAACCAGCATAGAGTTTGAGAGGATGCTCTCAGCTTCAGGACCTTATCAAGGTGAGCTTAAGAGACCCTTCGATAGGAAGCCACCTAAAAGGATTGCCTGGATTCAGTGCATCGGC
>Ga0066636_10002944_pt1 | contig 10859 bp, 6 predicted proteins | sample CryGeyCG2014_080_2_FD_62736 | JGI IMG/M metagenome (GOLD analysis project Ga0066636, IMG submission 62736) | Groundwater microbial communities from aquifer - Crystal Geyser CG07_land_8/20/14_0.80 | ecosystem: Environmental > Aquatic > Deep subsurface > Groundwater | place: USA: Utah: Grand...
GCGACGGCGGCGGTGCCAACCGGCACGACCGTGAAAATTACGGTGACGGCGACGGATCGCCCGGGTCACGCGGGGGTGAAGGAAGCCAGTAAGCAGTAGGCAGTGAGCAAGTGCGATAAATGATTGCGCCTCTGCCTTGAGGAATACGAGTTGGAGACTTATCGGAAATTGGGACCCAGGATTTTCGCTTACAGCGAGTCGCATGTGTCATTCTGAGCGGTTTTCCCTGCACCGAACGCAGGACGGTGTGCGAAGAATCTCAGATGGCGGGGCGAGATTCTTCACTCCGTTCAGAATGACAAGCGAAAGTCCTGATAGTAAAACATCCCCCTCAAAGCTCAAAACAAATTCTTTCAAGGAGTAGAACACAATGGCCAACAGATTTCTGATCATCTGCGGTGGAACCGGCTATAAGCTCTTGGGACAGCGTACAATTTTAGGTATCGATGCCGAGTTGCAGGTTGATGTCTCAAAGGAAAATGTCAGCCGGGATTGGAAAATCAAAGATCCGCGTTCACTATTTGTTGATCTTGACCAACGTGTTGGGACAACAGCCGTTGCCTTTAATACAATGATTGAGAAGTTCAAAGATGCTTCGTCCAAAGATGCTTCGTCCAAAGGGGATAAGGACAAAAATCACACTCAATTATTAGTTGATCACTTCCCGGTCTTAAATTTGGAGCGGGGTTTGGCGCAGTCCCCTGCAGTCGGGAGGGCTACAATTGAACACCCCTACAACAAAAGAGCTCTTGGACAAGCCATAAAAAATATGCTGACGAAATATGGGCAGAATATTGGTCCAGAAAATCCTGTTGAGGTCTGGATTATTTCCTCCACAGCGGGTGGTACGGGGGAGGGCACGCATTGTTTTGTCGCCCAAAAAATAGCTGAGAGCGTTAAGGAAACCTTTGCGGAGACGACACTTGCAATGAATTTTATCCGGGTGGGCCAATTAACATATCGTTCAGTAAACAACGATAAGACTGCACTAAACACCTTCTTCGGTGTCGCGGCTGATGCGGCCTTTATGCTAAGGATAAAGAAAGAATTTCCAGGGGTGGTCACGAATTGGTTCTATATGGATTTACCTGATGTGGGCATGGGCGATAAGGCCAAGCGAGCGCGGGGGGAGATTGTTGAGATGGCCTGCAAAGCCATTATGCTCCCTGAAATGCAAGAGGATCTTCAAAAACTGTTGGTGAATCGTGTCGGTGCACCGATCGTCTTGGTGCGAACTGGATACTGGGGCCGTGACTTTAACAGCAATCAGAAGTATTTGGAGACTCTCAAGCAATTAACCACGAAACTAGCCGAATTGACGGAGCCAAACTATAAACGGAAATATACTGAAGGAAAGCCCGAACCCCGATTCAGTGCTTCTGGCCTTGACGATTGCATCCGGGATGTACAAAATAAAAAGTATGTTCTGGGTCATATGGAAAAGGGTTGGACATTCCCGCGTTACCGCCTGGCAGGGATTCCGAAAGACCTGGGTCAGATAGAGACCATTGTTTCCAATTGGAAAACTTCGATGCAAGCTCTGGTGGAGACTGATATTGACCAACTGACAGTTGAATTTCGTGTGGATGAATTGTCTCCAGCAGGTGATGGGATTCAGAGTGTCTCTGTCCCATTGAATGTCCCTGTTTCTATCCAGGAAGATGCGGAATGGTTTAACCAAATATATAATGCCCATCGTGTGAAGGGATGGGCTGATCATCTGTTAGGGGTGGACTTCAAAGACCGCTCTGTTCTCAGTACCGGCCAGATTGCAAGCCTTTTGCAGCTAGGCGAACAAATATCCAAAGTAATTCATGGTTTCGATCCTTTAAGCGGCAGTGATGCGAAAGCACGCAAAGTTTGCGGCCTGCTGGGAACCTTTTTGACCAAACTGGTTCAGGTTAATCGTCTACTGGAACTGGAAAAATCTGCTACCCGCCTGTTGATCAGTGAGCTCGCGGAAATCAGGGAAGTGCTCAAGAAGACAAGTGAGGAATATGAGAGAACCAAGGTGATCATTGGCTCAAGTTCCACTAATGTTGTCAACGCCGCAGAATTGGACGATGTTCTAGACCAATTGTCAAAGAAAGCCTGGTTGCGGCTTCTGCGTGACGCGGTACGAAAGGGAGATACAGAACAGTTACGTTCCGAGGTTCTGCGCGGCGCCACCGGTCTGACAGAGGATGGATTGCGTAGCGTGTTGGGCTTGCAATCCAATGCTGATATTGTGGATATTCAAAATACATTGGCCACCAAGATGGGCCATATTGTGGGCGATAACAAAGAAGAATACGAAGGCCAGTGGTGGCAGGCGACGGGGCCAACCGCTACCCTTGAATATCACTATCGTATTTTGCCTCAGGTGGACCCTTTGCTTCAAGCTCGCTTGCAGGCCAGGGTGGATGAAGAGAATGTGCCCTATCGTTACATTTTCACTAAATTCGGAACCATAGGCCTTTATGTTCTGGCGTTCCATGGTGTGTCGCTGAACGAGGCTGATGGGGATACAGTTTCCGCACCGACTTTCCTGTTGAAGCCGTTTATTTCTCAAGTTCAAAAAGCTCTTGCGAGTTGGTCAGATAAACTTGAACTGCATATCACCTCCGGTCAGTTACAAATTGTCGCCGCTGGTTCAGGTGGTGAACCAGTGTACGAACGCGCTTTTCGGGCGATCGGCCTGACTGACGAAGAAATTGAAAAGATAGGCCAATATTACGAGTACTATAACTAATCAGTTGATAACACCATAAGGCCTATATTTCTTGCAGGTGCTGGAGAAAAATGACCGCACTTACAATTATTCCGGCGAGAAAAGTATTATGGAGAGAATATCTCGACGTAAGTTTTGGTTGCTTCTCATCTTATTGAGCGGCGCTGCCGCAGTCTGGCTGGGCAAGACATGGTTGTTTGTTGAGCCCGACTGCCCACGGATGCAGGACTTTTTGCTTTATGTTTTCACAGGCATTGGTACGCTGATTGGCCTGTTTTATGTCCTGCTCACAAGAAATGATGCTTTGTTATCAAAGCTCATATCTGTAGGGGGGGTGTTGGCGGGTATCCTGGTAGTGACTTCGATCGCTGCGACAATTTTCAACGGCATGCCGCAGGTCAAAAGCGTGTATTGTCCAGGCCGCTGCGAGGATGCAATTTCCTTGGCAAGGGATATGCGCCAGAAAGGCAGCCTGGAGGCTGCGGAGGAGGCCGCTCGTACTTGCCTGAGCGATATTTCGAAGAATCCTCTTCTCCAGGAGTGTGAGGACGACTGTGCGCGCGAACTCGTTTTGACGTTGTACGAAAAAGCGGGTGATACTATAGACGTTGTTCCTACATTGTCTGAAGAAAATAAGGCTGCATTGTGTGATTCCGCCGAGGCGAATTTGAATGAAGCGCATGACTTGGTGAATCAATATAAATTGGAGAATCCTTCACTGAGTTCAATCGAAGACCGGCTCAGGCTCCTCACGGCGGCATGTGCTGTTACCCCTCCATTGCCATCTCCAACGCCAGCAACAAAGTTAGAGATATTACGCGCTGAAGAAAATATTGAGTCAGCGTGGGCCCGTATTGATATCCGCGTATGGGAGAATGGACAGTTCCTTCCCGAGTTGCCATCGGGGGAATTCTCCGTAACGGCGGAAGGCACCTCGATTCCCTTTGAGCTTGAAGAGCACAAGGCGGATGATCCAATTTGCCTGATAACGGTCGTGGATAATTCCGGTTCTATTTATTCGGGGATAGATTATGTGAGAGAAGCCATTCGTAAAGTGAACGACTTTCGGAAACCCGATGACCAGCTTGGCATGGTGCTTTTCTCCAGCCAAGACCAGATCTTGGTCAAACAATCCCCTTCGTCAGCTCCTTTAAATCCGAGTGTGGTGGATGGAACAGGCCGGCTGACGGCTTTGTGGGATGCCATTCTGGAGGGTCTTAATACTGCCCAGTCCTGTACATCTGACAGCCGTTATCTATTGGTCCTGACGGATGGCCGGGATAATGACAGCCGCCGCCTGGAAGGGGACGATATCACCAAGTCTCGTGCAATTGCTCAACAGGCTGCCGGGCAAGGTGTGGATATTTGCACGTTAGGCGTCACCGACCAGATTGACGAGGAGTCGCTGAGGCAGGTTTCAACGGGTTGTGGCTTTTACTATGCGGCGAAGTTCGAGGACATTGCTAACAAACTCCAGGAACTATTTGGATATGTGCGCGATTTCTATAGAATTACCTTGAGTGGTAGTATTCCAGCAAATGTTCATATAATAGTTAGAAATTCCGGGGAGGTGGAGGTTGAATTCGAACAAAAGTGACAAGACTGATGCTTGGGCTCCTAGCAGCACTTACTATCCTGTTCCAACGTTGATCATCCCTTGTGGTGGTGATGCCGATAGGTTGGCTAACCTTCGATACGGCTTGGACCGGCGTATAGGAGCCTATGTTGCTGATGGGCTTGTGCGCTGGACGCCGGTTCTTAATCCTTCCGAAACGGTTTCCGAAGCTCAACTATCGGATATTGATTTTTTCTTCAAATATGACTTGCGGCAGCGATTAGTTGACAAGGGGTATATCCAACATATGCCTGATGCTGATCACCCATTGCAATTGCAAGTCTTGGTGATTTGTGACATGATCGGAGGAGTCTCACATGACGCGGTCATGGCATGGTTAGAAAAACTACCCTCGGCGGTAGAGTCTAAGAAGTCCAAGATCGGTGAGCAGGCAGAATGTTCGCTGGCTCTCGTCATACTGGGCGATCCAGCGATCAGTCACGATAAATTGAAATCTTATTGGCCGCGCATTTATCTGAGCAAGACAGGGTGGGGTGGCACGCGGTTTAACTCAGAGCAAATTTTCCAGACGTGCCAGAATGTTATTGCCGGATTCGTTGCATCTGAGTTGCCTCGATCTATTGACTACGTTGCCGGGAAAAGCCATAATGCAGTTCAATGGATTGCTCTGGGAGCGTCTTCTGTTTTGGTGGATCTGGCTGCAGTGCGTGAACGATACGATGTGGAGGTTTTGGAAGAGTTTCTTGAGCCGCTGATTCAAGATTCTCTCACTGAGAATCAATGCCGCATATTGGATGATGGTATAGATGCACAGGTACATAAACTTCAATCTTCTCTCTTAATCGGCAAGAATGTTGCTGGAAAAGACATTTTTGGTGTAAAAGAGATTTGCGAACAGCATGGTTGGGATTTTAAGGCAACGGGCCAGGTTGTTGAGCGCTGCTCTCCTTTGCCGACCTCAGACATTGCCAGAAAAGGATTCGGGTCGCAGTGGTGGCTCGAAGAGGCAAAATCTCCAGTTTTTGAGGGCTCTTTCTATAGGAAACTCTTTACTCGTATCAAATATGGGGTGAAGTTATACGTTGACCTGTTGCTCCCCGTGCCTTTACCATCACCGGAAATTTTTGCCAGTTTGTTGGCCGAGAACTATCGTGCGCTGGATGCGGCACTGCAAGCCGGTTTGAGGCATCGTGCAGGCCTTGAATATCAACATTTGTTGGATATTTTTGCATTTTTACTCAATCGTGATAGCTACGCTGGCGAGAATAGGCCGCTGCCCCTTGATCCCAATCTTGCCTGGCCCACGGGACTTCGGGCTGTGGATTATGCCATTAACCGGGCAATTGATCGGTTAACCCATTCGGCAGATATTCAATATGCCGGGCAGGATATTCACATTGCGTCAATAGGGACGGATGAGTACTGGAAATCTGCTGCCGCTGAAGATGCGCTGGTGGTTGAAGGAGCGCTGAGACGTTATAAGCGCTTAGATAAAAGCCTCTCCTCCATCTGGGGCGTGATTCTGAAAATACTTGTGGCATTCCCGTTGCTGTATGGACTGTTGGATATCTTTACTTCCTGGCCGCAGTGGATTGTCATCTTGCTTTCTGCTCTTGCGCTTGCAATCCTTGGCTTGGTCGAATCGGTTGTTTGGCGGCTGCAAGCCCGCCAACTGCTGCGTCAGGTGCGCGAAGAGGTCAATACCTGTCTATCCAAAAGAGTGCTGAGCCTGGTCTCGAAGTCTCTTTACGATTACCGCATGATCGTGATCTCACACTTGCGCCCTGTCATTGGGTCGTTACGCGATTTCCAAGCCCTTATTGTTCAGGAGCATCAGAAAATACGCTCTCGCTCTGGTGAAATTGCCAGCAAAGCCACGAGTCGTGAAGACGGCTCTTTATACCGAATAGTGGATTTCAAACGGGCGCTGGGAACAGAGAAGGTGAAAGTCAAGGACGATCTTGCCATAGAATGGGAGCCTTTGAAAGGTGAGTTTGCCCATGTCTGGCGGGAAGTGGAAAGGGATAGTTTGAATCTGAGCTGGAAGAGCGAAGCGCGTAAGAGCGCCAATGTGGAGGCTCGCCGCGTCAACGAAAACTTCAAAAAGGTCGAAACGGCATTGATTTCCAAATATATTTTGCCGCTCATTGAGAATCCCGCTTCACCCTTAGATGTAATTAGGATATTTGAAGAGACTGCTGCAAGATGGGGCGAACGCGAATTCAAGCCGCGGTTCATGGAGACCTATGTTCTTGCGGAAGAAGTTGAGGCGCTTAAGGAAGGCGCGAAGTGGCGTTGGCTGTTCCAGCATGCCCATCCGCTGGGAGACAGCGGCAAGTCCAAAGATCGTTCACTTTTCACGGTAATTCTTGTGCCTGATGACAATTCTCTGGTCGGGTCTACTGGCAGAGGCAGTAGCCACTGGCAATCAGACTGGTTGGTCGCCCGTTCCCGACAGACACATGAAATCAGTTGTATTCGCGGCGTGGTCGAAAAGTCATGCGAGTGAGGAAGCAAATATGGCCTGGATTGCTCTGGTGATTGTAACGCTTATCTTCTTTATCCCTGGTATCGGACTGGGGCCATTGCTCGCGGCGCAGGACATTGCGTTATCGGTTCCTCTGCCGTTTTTCAAATTTGCGATTTCAATTCCCTTCACGGGACCTGTGCGGTTATTTGCCGTCTGCCTAGCGACATGGCTGCTCTTGTGGTTGGTGCCACTCTGGCTGGAACGCTGGCTGAAAATAGATTTCCTGACCAAAATTGGCCTGCATAATGATTTGGTTCATGCCTACCGTCCTCCCTATTGCATAAAGGTGGCTGTATTTCTAGCCAAGATAACGTTTTGGGTTGCCCTTTTGAAAGCGGTTTTGATCTTGGTATTGCGAGCTGTAGTTGAGTTATTGTTGCCGTTGTTGGCAGTCCTGGTGGGGCCGGCACTTGCCCCCTGGGTGAGCGGCGGGTTGAATCAGATATTAGGCGGCCTATTGGGGCTGCGCGCCGATTGGAGCGTGGTTTTGGTTGTTTTTTGTGTGTTAGTGTTAATTGCTAATTGGGGATTCAAATGGGAGCAATCTCAACGATATATCCGAGATATCCGACAGATCCAGTTTGAGCGTCGGAAAAATCAAAAGGATATTGTGATTCCTTCAACACAGATTTAACTTATTCGAGGGTATTTTGGATGAGAGGCTTACGAAGAGAGATCGGTAAAGAAAGTGGTATCAAATATATTTTGATTATTGTTTTCATTGGGATTTGTTTATCTCTGAGAGGAAGCTTTATCGGGGAGGCGAATGCCAATGCGATGATGGTTTCGAATAAACGCCTATTTGGTTTACCTGCCAAGCCCACATATTTGTATATCTTGGTTGATGAAAGCTTGACTGCAAATCAGGTTGACAACGATGGAAAATATAGAAGTGGTATTACAAGTACGATTCTGAAATTTGCTACTGCATATGGTTGGATATCGGGAACAGACTTTTGTACTTTTGTGTATCAATATAGTACCGAATATGAAGGAAATTTGAAAGATAAGATCTGGCCGCCGGGAGATGATTGTCCGCCATTGATGCTTGAGAACAATGCGAAGTATCAAAACCTAGATTTCGCTCTGCGATCACTAGCGAAAGAGCTAGAACATAGTAGAGGTTATAGTGGAGCAGTGGAGGATCTTTCTAATACATTAGAAACAGTCAGGAAGAAAATAGATTCCAGCGATCATGCCGGAGATTCAATGGTTATTCTTGTGACGCAAGGATCACCCATAGAAGAAGGGAAGGACGCGAACCTACAGCAAGAACTCGGAGAGGCAGCCTCTGAGTGGAAGAAAGAGCTGCTTGTTCCTTTGGGAGTCGTACTGTTTGAAGATCATGCCAATCTGGAATACCTGGAGAAACGATGGGTAGATTACTTTTTTGATGAGTTAACGCCAAACGAGGAACCTCAAAAGTATTTGTTGGCTTTGCTGATAGATATGCCAGTTCCTGTAAGAGATCAAAATATATGGGATTGGATGGTCGGGATTTATCGTAGTGCCAAAAAGCTAGGTAAAGATGCAGATGTTCGTGTTGCAAAGATATCTCAAGGTAATAGGGAAGCTGAATTAGATTTCAACTGTGCTCCTCAAAATTTCCGCTTGATTGCTTTATCCGCGATGGGGGAAGAGTTTATTTTGAGAGACGAGAACCACCTTCCGATAAACGCAACTCAAGCGCCTGTAATGAATTTATACAGGTGGAATGTCGAGAATCGCGAGAATTCCCCGCAGCCAACGACATGGTATTTCTCAAGCAGTAGCATCGTTGATACCGAGCCCTATTTCTTGTTTAGTTATAGTTGCTTCTCCACAATCCCCCTTACCAAACCTCCTGCACTGGATTCTACACCACCTCCCATCGAAACACCTCCTTCCACTGGAATACCTATTCCCGAGACATCTACTCTGACGCCGGAAGCTCGAAAAGTAGGAATAGGCGGTGGAATTGCTCTGGCGGTTATTTTTGTATTGTTCGTTTTGTTTTATAAATATTCTCATTCTGCATCACCACTGGAGTTGTTATCGGCTTCTTTGTGGACCCTCAATTTATGCATGCTTCTTGTGGCAGGGTTATATTTGTGGAATAGGGATAAGGTAGTAGACATACCGCCAAATCTTATTGCTAATAGTATCGCTTTTGTGTTACTTGGTGGTGGAGGTGGTGGGCTTCTCTACTGGCTAAGAGGGAGATTTGGAAATCGTGATGGTGGTGAGATAAGTCGGTTTTCAGAATTTTTGATATATTCTTCACCATTCAGCGTTGCCCTTTTTGTTACTCTGATTATATTCTGGGTCTTTGTTCTGTGACTTGAAAGGAGCATTGCCATGCCCGAACAAAATATTACTGATTTGGTCAATCAATTGACTCAACTCTACAATGAGCGCGCTGATTTAATCACGAAACGTAGAGGTGTTGTTGATCATCAAGGGCGGCCCATTCCGAGCCGTCAGCAAGAAGCACAGAAATTGCAGGTAGAAATTAACAATATTCCTGCACAAGTCAAGGCTGTGTTGGCTGAATGGCTGGCAAATGAGCAAAAAATGCGCGTGGAAAACCCTCCATTTTCGCCAGGAGCAACAGTGGAAACACGGTTTGATGTTGTTGTTGATGCTTTTATGATTGGGGGAAAAAAGCAACCCAAACGTGCCAGTGTTCCAACGGGACAGGTATATGTTCTCAGTCATGGTTTTGAAACGCTCGATCAAAGCGGTTTTCCTGAAGTTTATATGGCCGGTGAGATTATCCAGAAGAATCCAAATCGTGATGACGTTCAAGCCTGGGCGACAGCGCTGGCTGAGTTCCCGGGTTCGCTTCGTTTGGCTGCCAGGCAGGTACTTGCTGGAATATCCATTAGCGAAGAGGATGTAGCCAAGGCTAATTTCGTCGTACCCATTCGCCTCTTCGACCCGATCCAGACCCTCAGGCGTTCCGGTACTCAATGGATGAGCCCAATCGGACGAAAAGGCATCAATCTGGCTCTAAAAGAACAGATTGAACATCGTATAGGCGAATTCTTTTTGGATCGTCTCCAACTCTGGTCGGCTGAAAAGCAGGAGGTACTGGCGAATATTTATGCTGCTTTTACTCAAGATCTCGAAGAGTGGGGGCTAACGTTGGATACTGAAAGAATTTCGTTGGTACGTGAGTATCCGCGCAACCTTTATGAGATTGTGCTTGAGTTTGCCAGCGCGGAGCAGGCCATTTTGGACGGAATGGCTGCTGACCAAGATAGTTTATTGCAAAAGACTGGCCTTTCCCCCGAGAATTTGACGGCTATTCAGGTCTCAGCCAAGCAGAAACACCTGCCTGGTATAGGATTGTTCTTGGTGGTTAAAGGACTGGATTATCAGCGAGGGTGCAGCAATCTGATGACATGGTTAAAAGAACAATCCGCTATGAGCGCGGCCAATTTTGTCCATGAGATGTATTCCGGGAAGTATTCGGATCAAGAGATAAAACTTAGCGAACAGGTGCTAATGTCTGCCTTCAGGAATCCCATCTTGGGATTGGGAGAGGGTCTTGATGTGAATCTAGATCGGTCGTCATACTATCGCCGGCTGAAGGAAGAATTCGATCTCGGCCTGAAAGAGATGGCATCATGAAGCGCCGGAACGCTATCCAGGTTATTCTGTCGCTATTGGTTTCCCTTTCGTTATTGACAGGATGCGGTGGGTCGCCGGGGAGCGTTGCTAAATACTTTATCCGGGCACTCACCTCTGGTGATGCAAATAAAACGCTGGATTATGTCTGTCCAAAGGGGATTGCGACTGTCATTGCTATTGATCTGGATTGGAACGATGATTACTACGAGGTCATTTCGCAGGATGCCACGAGCGCGCAGGTGCGCGTAACTGGCCGGGTTCAGATTACGGCCAAAAATCTGCAACAATTCGCGCTCAAAATGGGTGTGGAGTTGCCGCGCACAGAGGCGGGCTTGCAAGTGGGAGTAGATTTTGATGGCCTATTGTTGAGCAAATACCGCCAGGGATGGTGTGTGGAAAAAGAAAGTTTATCCAATCTTTTGAATTAC
>Ga0066636_10002952_pt1 | contig 10838 bp, 2 predicted proteins | sample CryGeyCG2014_080_2_FD_62736 | JGI IMG/M metagenome (GOLD analysis project Ga0066636, IMG submission 62736) | Groundwater microbial communities from aquifer - Crystal Geyser CG07_land_8/20/14_0.80 | ecosystem: Environmental > Aquatic > Deep subsurface > Groundwater | place: USA: Utah: Grand...
TGGAATACACCTTTATGACCCGGGCGAAAAATGGAGACGGGTTACCCACAGGATATTCACAGCATGTCACCACCTGGACACTTTGCGAAGTTCCAGGAATACCTTCTCTTGTTGGGACATCTACTGGAACAATCACAGTTATACTTGACCCAAAAGACAACTCAACTCTAACCGCCTTCTCCATAAAGTGTCTCTCTGAAGGGACTACAAGATATGTCCAGACATCCGGGTTACTCGGGGGTACAAGTGACTGGGCTACATACTCTGGGTGGGGCGGCTCATCAGGAGTTATAGTATCCGGGTTATCTTCAAATGCGAAATATGAGTTCTTGTCCTGTGCAAAGAATAAGTATGAGAACATAACGGATTGGTCTTTGTCAAATGATACCTGGACATTGTGCATACCTCCCGCTCTCTTATATATTACAACAGTTTCAACTCTGTCTATAAGGACAGAGATTGTTCCATACGAAAACCCAGATTACTCAAGTTATACGGTTCGGGTATTGTCACAAGGAGTTACCTATTATGTAGGGACCGATTACAAACTCAGCTCAACAAAGGTATTCCAGACAACAACGACATGGGGAGCACCACTAAATGTAGTTGACCTTCAGCCAAACACTGACTATGAGTTCTCCTCTCAAGCTATTAACGAAGCGGGGGTAGAGACGTTGTATTCCGCCGGGCTTTCAACTTACACTTACGCAAATATCCCATCTACACCAACTGTTGCGGGCGAGTGGGATGAGGCGAGTCTTTACCATTGCAATATTGTAATTCAACCAAATGGAAATCCATCCTGGACTGAGTATGCGGTTATATGGGATACTACACCTGTTTACTGGCTTGATGGTTCTGGTTCTACATCAACTGTAGAAGTCTGGCAGTCAACTATTAACTGGATTCATAAAGGGCTATATTCAAGTACAACTTATTACTATCGTGTGAAAGCAAGGAATAACTATTGGCTTGAGACATCAACCTCGACACAGGGACATGGTATTACGCCATTTATGGTTGGTCCGAGTGATTTTATTCATTTAACAAATACTTTAACTTCCATAACCTGGCAATTCAAGGATAATTCTGATGCTGAGAGTGGTTTCAGGATATATGCTTCAACAGGAGGTGTTGTTACGACTGTTGGGTCACTTTCTGGAACAGGGGGTACTACTTCATGGACTGAAGTCGGACTTTCTACTAATACTCAGTATGCGAGATATGCAGTTTCATTCTTAGGTGATAAGGAAAGTAATCTATCAGACACTCATTATGCATATACTTCAATAGAACAGGTAGATGAAATAGAATTTCTGGTTGATTTATCAACAGGGATAAAAGTAAAGTCAAAAACTGTGCTTTCAAACATTGAAGACGGGGATTCTGCAAGACTTGTTGAGAATCTCACCAACGCAACAACCTCTGGTTGGCAACCACACAATGACTGGTGGCTATCAGATTGCCTTTTGCCGAATACTACTTACACCTTCAGGATAAAGTCAAGGAATGGTGATATGGATGCGAATGACTGGTCACCAGAGAGAGCAACATCAACTTTTGCAAATGTGCCCGGAAAACCAACTGCAGTTGCACTCTCCACTTGTTCTATAAGAGTAACGATAGACACAAATGAAAACTCGGGTTGGACATTGTATGCAATAAAGTTCTCAACTTCACCTACAGAATACTTTGTGCAGGAAAACAAACAACTCGCTCTCACAGCTATTTATGCTACGACCTCAACCTGGGGACAGATTGAGGTCGCTGGCCTAATGCCAGACCACCAGTATGATATTTCAGTCCAGGCAAAAAACTCAAACGATGTTCTGACTCAGTTCTCAATATCAACTTTCTGCTATACACTTGCAGAGCTGCCACCACCAGTTGTGTTAACTTCCCCGACTTCTTCAACAATTGACCTTGAAATTCTGACCTGTGGGAATCCAGACTGGACCAAATACTCTGTCAAATCCCTTACGGCCGGCACTACTAAATACCTTCAGAATGACCACACACTTGCGGTATCTCCTGAGGTATTCAACGATACCTCAACCTGGTCAAATATTACGGTTAAGGGACTCTCGCCAAATTTGGAATACACCTTTATGACCCGGGCGAAAAATGGAGACGGGTTACCCACAGGATATTCACAGCATGTCACCACCTGGACACTTTGCGAAGTTCCAGGAATACCTTCTCTTACAGGCGTAACTACCGGCTCACTTGTTGTCACAATTATTCCGAAACAAAACTCTTCTCTTACTAAATACTCAATCAAAGCACTTCAAGCAAGTGCAACATACTTCGTTAACGCTGACTATAACTTGCAACCGTCCACCCCTGTATACCAGTCAAGTGCAACCTGGGCAACTATCCTGATAGATGACCTTATCCCGAATACATTATACGAATTTGCAACTGATGCAGAGAATTACTACGGGCATAGGACCGATTATTCTTCGGATGAGAGTACCTGTACTTGCGCGCGCATTCCTGGTGCACCAACTTTGGCCAGCCCAACAACATGGACGATGGATGTTTCCCTGAACACGAATGGAAATCCTGATTACACAGAATACTGCATAAGGTTTGAATATGGTGAGACCACAAAGTTTGTTCAATCCGACTGCACTCTTTCCGATAGTGCAGTTTATCAGACGACATCGACCTGGGGAAAGCCAGTTTCTGTTAAAGGACTTGCCGAAAATACAAAGTATTTTGTCTCATCCTGTGCGAGGAATCAACTTGGAGCAAAAACCAGTTTTTCTCCGGTGAGTGAAAAGTGGACAACTCTTAACCCACCAGAAGATGCTGACCTTACCATTACGCCCGTTTCTTCAACTGAAATTCAGCTAAGTGTCACTCAGCCGCCGAATTCTGGCCTTGGCTCAACTGGTTGTGAGTTCACGGTTATTACCGGCACAGCAGCTGGCGGGACATCAAGCGGAAAACTGACTGGTGTTTATCAATTCACAGATGACGACTTACAGGAGAATACTAAATATGGTTACCGTGTACGTTATTATAATGGCGAGAATGTTTCTACAAGCTACACAAATGAATTGTTGAAGTACACCCTGTGTGAGCAACCGACCAACTTTACCATAACTGCTCTTTCCCAGATATCGCTCTTGCTTGAAGTAGACGAGTTTCCGAACGATAAATCAGATTCTTCTGCTTATTACTTTGACTTTGTTTCAGGTGGGACAGGAGCCAATGACTCTGGTTACATCCAGGTAAGCACTTACAGCGACACAGGCCTTCAGGTGAATACACAATATCAGTATTCAGTAAGGTATCGCAATGGTAGTGTAGTGGAGACCTCTACAATTGCAGCAAGTGCATTCACTCTTGCAAACATACCAGGATTACCGTCACTTTCACAGGTCACTACCGGCTCTCTGGTTCTTACAATAGAGGCCAATGGTAATCCCGATGCGACAGAGTATGCAATAAAATGTCTAAGTGACAGTACCACGGAGTACATACAAAATTCTGGTCTGCGTGGCTCCACAACATTCTGGCAGTCCTACACCTCCTGGGGTGGCTCATCTGGAAAGACGATTGCCGGTCTTGTGCCTGATACCTTCTATAAATTTCTAATAGTCAGCAAAAATGGTGACAATATACTCACGTCTTACTCTTCTGAAAACTCTACCTTTACTCTGGCACAGGTTCCGGGCGTGCCAAACCTGGTTGGTATTAGTAGTGGGAGTATTACAGTCATAATAGACCCAAAGGAAAATTCGTCAGATACTAAATATGCAATAAAATGCTTGACCGAAAATACAACCACGTATGTGCAGTCATCCGGACTTCTGGGAGATACAACCGACTGGCAAGTATTGGACAGCTGGGGCGGGGCATCAGGAATTGTAGTCAAATCTCTTACTTCGAATAGAGAATATATCTTCTCATGTGTGGCTAAGAGTCAGAGTAATGTGCTAACTGGTTTCAGCATAGCAACATCAACTTATACATTAGCTCGCACGCCAGGCATTCCTTCTCTTGTAGATACATCAACAGGAAGTATCAAGGTTATCATAGACCCGGCTGACAACGACGATAACACTGAATTTTCAATCAAGTGCCTCTCCGAAGGGACTACTAAATACATCCAGACATCCGGCTTGCTTGATACTACTGAGGCGTGGCAAACTTATGCTTCGTGGGGCGGTACATCTGGAATCTGTGTATCCAGTTTGACACCAAGCGTTAGTTATGAGTTTTCTTCAAGGGCAAAGAATTACAATCAGGCACTCACTAACTTCTCGGTGGGCTGTTCAACTTATACTCTTGCCCAGACACCTGGAACCCCAAAGCTTGTTGGCACTTCAACAGGAAGTATAACCGTAATCCTTGAACCAAAGGATAACTCGCAAGAAGCTGAATTCTCCATTAAATGTCTCCATTCTGGTACAACGAAATATGTACAGACAGACGGGCTTCTTGACTCGGGCGAGTTCTGGCAGACCTATTCTTCCTGGGGAACTGCTTCAGGTAAGGAAGTTAGTGGACTTACTCCGAATGTTCATTACGAGTTCCTGTCAAGAGCAAGAAACCAGGATGAGCTCGTCACGCTTTATTCTGCATCCTGCACAACCTGCACACTTGCACAGGCCCCTGACCAGCCACAACTCACAGACATCACGACAGGAAGCATAAAAGTAATTCTTGACTCGATAAATAATTCATCTACCACGGTCTTCTCAATTAAGTGCCTTTCCGAAGGGACAACCAAATATGTACAACCAACAGGCCTCTTAGACGAAACTACACAGTGGCAAACTTATTCTGAGTGGGGTGGCTCTTCGGGAATTGTTGTCAGCGGTCTTTCTGTCAACACTCTCTACCAGTTTCTGTCACGTGCAAGAAATGACTACGAGCTTATCACTGCGTTTTCTTCGGCTGTATCCAGTTACACACTTACCCAGGGGCCTGATTTGAATCTTGTTAGTGTTTCTACAGATACGATACAGGTACAGATTGTGCCTCAAGGAAACCCTGATTACACCGAATATGTAATAAAGACACTCAGCGAGAATGTTACTTACTATGTGCAAACCAACTATACTTTAAACACCTCGCCTCTGGTCTGGCGAACAACAACTCAGTGGGGAACTCTCATTATACAGGGGCTTACATCAAATCTTCGCTATGACATATCCTGTGCGGCTCGTAATGGTGATGGGGTGCTCAGCGATTATTCCAATACTGTAAGTACATGGATTGTACCATGCACTCCAGATGCACCTACTGTACTTGGTAAGTACACTCAGGCAGATGATTACCATACTGAAATCATAATCAGCCCGGGGAATAACTCCAACTATACTGAGTACGCAATAAAGAATCCTGCAACCGGGAATTTCCTGCAGGGAGATGGGTCGTTAGGTGGCGCTGAGGTATGGAAAACAAAGTCCGGATGGGAACAGGATAGCAGAAACATACACAAGTATCTTGCTCCAAACAATTCATACAACTATCAGGTCAAAGCACGTTCGCCCAGCCGTAACAACGAAGAAACCGGCTTCTCAGCGGCTGCCGGTGCCTATACTCCTCCGGGACAGCCAAATATTCCAAACGCATCTGAACAAGACGATGACTATCTTGAGGTCTCCTGGAGTTCTGTAGATGGAGCAGCAAAATACTGGGTATACTATGCCACCTATAGTGATGCATTGGAATCTCAATATGTCCATATAGGTACGGTAACGGCCCCGCTTGTCTACGATGACGACATTAATGGCCAGACCCCTGACCAGGTTGGAGATGTTGGTACGATTTCCGTTACTACTTCAAGTATAAATATCGGATGGAACTCTGTCACTGACCCGTCTGGCTCTGAGTCACGCTGGTACAAAGTAAGTGCTGTTAATTCAGCCAATTCCGAAGGGAAGAAATCTAACCAATCAACTGGAGCAAATCAGGTTACCCCTGTTGTTTCGTACTATCGGATATATGAAGACGGTGTCTACCTCGGCACAACAACCGCAGCAGTTACTAACTATCTCCGCGAATCGCTCAGTGTAAACACTACCTATTCTTACGAGGTTTCGGCACTCTCAAGTGATGACCTTGAAGGAGCAAAGTCAATCAGCGAGACCGCCTGCACTCATGCCCAGGTTCCCGCTGGTATCAATATTTCTCACGGTTGGAACCAGACAGACGAACTTTACCTCACACTTGACATCCAGACAAATGCAAACCCTCCATATACTGATTATGCCGTATACTACAAACAAACTAACAGATATCTGGATGGTACTGGCTCTACCACTGAAAACCCTGTGTGGCTTTCAACTTCCACCTGGATACATGCGCATCTTGAACCAAATACCACCTATACATATATTGCCTATGCAAGAAACCTGCATGGCGTGCAAACAGGCCCGTCTGGCGAGGTAGCTTATTATCTTGAGTTTAACCTTCCTGTCATATCAACGGTAAGCTGCAAGTACTCTGACACTGATGCTACTGCTATACATGATAACAAGCCAACCAACCATCAGACCCCATACTTTTTCTGGAATGTGCCGGAATCTTCCTCTCCAGTCAAAGGATATTCAGTAAGTTACTCTACAAACATCAATGACATGCCTGATTTCGTAATAGATGTGGACACTATGACAAACAGCTGGCATATTACCTCTACACAGAGTGATGGAACTTATTATTTCCGAGTCAGACCAGTCAGCGAAATTGATATCTGGGGACCTGCTACCACTTTTGTGTACATAGCGGACACCGAATCCTGTGAAATCACGCAAGTGACAATTGAAGGAGTTGAAACTGAGGAAGGAACGATTATTGGTGTACCTAAAGACAAAGAACTTACGATAGGATTTGACAATTCTCTGGACGAAACTACCATATCTTCTAAGAGCGTGCTTCTTATTGCACTCAGAGATAATCTCGGCAACAAACTGGATGATATTGTAAGCGGGGCAAATATTTGCTATGATTCAAATACGTATAGAGTAAAAATATCATCGGAGGTACTAAAGATGAACTGGACATACAAAATCATCATTACCACTGTGGTGTGTGACCTTGCTGGAAATGGTTTGTCACATGCTTTTACCAAACAGTTTACAACTATAATGAACCATAAAGAAGAAAATGTGGTTGTATCTGACTGGGATGAAAACACCCGCGTTATCATCCCCAAAAATTCGCTTCCAGAAAACGCTTATTTATGGTTGAATCACGACCCCAAGGAAAATCCAAGAGAAGTAGACCCGGATAAGATTGGTGAGGCGTCAAACAAGATAGTTTCACAATATCACAAAATAATTGATACAATTGAAATAAACGCATATAACCAGGCAAGTAAAAGTATTGGCACAGGGAATCTTTGTGGCGTCATTCTATCCCTGCCCTATTCTGACGAAGATAATAACGGTTTTATTGATGATACATCTCCACCGTTACAGGAAAAAACACTCTCGCTCAATGTGCTGAATGAAGAGCATAACCTGTGGACAAAGTTACCTCAGTATACTATTGATAAGGATAACAATATCTTCAGTGCAAAGATACCACACTTTTCGGTATTTGCTCTTGCTGCACGCGCTTCCTACTCTGTTGATGATGCATTCTGCTATCCAGTACCATGGATACCTGAGGATGATAACGAGAAGACAGGCACACTTGAAGGAGGTATAACCTTCACCAATCTTGCACCTCCATGCGAAATAAGGATTTACAGAATTTCAGGAGAACTTGTAAATAAAATCAGCGTTGAACAGGAGTTATCAAAGAAATGGCTCGGTGATGACAAACACGGGAATTTTGTCCCGAGCGGTGTATATTTCTGGATTGTTCAATCACACGACGACAAGAAAACCGGCAAATTAATGATTATAAGATAAAAGTTCCAAGTCCAAACCAAATAAATTATTTCAGGAGGTTTTAAAAATGAAAAAGTATAAAAGTGTAGTTTTGGTTGTGTTTTTAGCTATGGTTGCTGTTCTGGTCAGTTTTCCTGTCTTTAGCGAAACCCCTAATCTTGTAAACTACCAGGGGTACTTAAAGCAGAGCGGCTCGCCTGTCACCGGTAACCGTTACTTTGAGTTCCGCATCTATAATGTCGAAACTGGCGGCACTCAAAAATGGACTTCAGGTTCCACAGTCACCGCTGTTTCTAATGGACTGTTCCGTCATGTACTTGGGTCAACTACCGATGGTATAACTGGTGTTGACTGGCAAGGCGATACTAACTACCTTGAGATATTGGTTGGTGAAACTTCTCCAGACACAACACTTAGTCCAAGAGAGAAACTTGTCGCAGTGCCTTATGCGCTGAATGCTGACTTGCTGGATGGATTGAACTATGATGCGTTTGTTTCAATCACAGGAGATAATATGTCTGGTGGACTTGACATTGATGAGTCTGATTCAACGAAAGCTTACTCGCTTAAGGCAAGGACCGGCGCTACTTATGGATTGTATGTATCAACCTTTGGAAGCGTTGGTATTGGTATATCTGCATCTTCGCATACACTGCACGTAGAAGGTGACATCTATGCAACAGGTGACATCTGTACTGAAGGTGGGATAGACCCACCCTATGTGCTATATGACAGCCAAACAAGACAAGCCATCATAGATAGGGTTGCAAGCAGTATCCCCGAAGAGAAACGGGACGGAGCGGTACTATTCTTTAACGGTGAAGGAATGCGGCTTGAAATATATCTTCCACAAAAAGGAGAATTCCGGGACCTGAGCGGTTCTCTACTTGCCACATATCCTTTATTTAAGTAAAATGATGTGCGGGTGGAGCGTTAACTGTTGTGAAAATACGGACGAAGGTTAGTCTACTTGTTGTGTGCCTTATTATTGCCGCAGTAGCAGCTGTGAGTGCATTTCTGATTATCTCACAGAGAGAAACGCTGGTCAGGAACATGGAACAGCACCGTCTTGAAGTATTCAAGACACTTGGAACATTGAGCAGGGAAGCACTGGTAACGCATGACGAGTTGCTCTTGTTAAACTATATAAACTCCATCAAAAAAGTGAATCCGGAAGTCGCGTATGTTCTATTTTCCTATACTGAGGAAATAGGTAGGAACATATACACTACAAGCAAGCCCATACCTGAAGAGAGATTCCTGGAAATTGTAGAAAGCAAGGACTGGAAAGCAGTAAGAGGAAATAGAATGACGACACGAAAGTATCATACCAGAGAATTCGGGGAGATTGTTGAAGTAGGAGAACCTGTGATACTCTGGGATAAAAAAATTGGTACAATCCGACTTGGGTATTCCCAGTATATCCTGAATGCATCCCTGAGACAGACTTTTACGCAGGTCGCTATGCAGATTACACAAGTAGCAGTGATAACAATTATGATAGGAATAATATTTGCTCTCATCTTAGCAAGTCGCATAACGCGTCCTATATACAGATTGGCAAGTGGAGCGCATGAGCTTGGCGAAGGAAACCTGGAGAAACGTATTCCTATTACAAGCAAAGACGAAGTTGGGTATCTTACTCAAACCTTCAATGTTATGGCAGAAAAACTGCAGGAACTTGATAAACTAAAAGATGAGTTTGTCAATAGCGTTTCACATGAACTTCGGTCCCCCTTATCTGCAATTGATGGCTATATTGAACTTCTTACTGATGGGCTGAATCGTCCTTTACCGTTAGAAAAACAGGCAAAAGCGCTTAGTATAATGAAAACAAGTACTACTCGGCTCGCGAATTTTATCACTAACATTCTTGACATCGCGAAAATTAAGGCAGGTAAGTTTGAGGTTAGAAAAAGTTATTTTAATATCTCCGTACCGGTAGAAGATGTAGTAAATTTATTCAAGCCAGTAGCAGAAAAACAGATGGTGGTTCTGTCAGCGTCTGTCCCGGATGGTACACCAAGGGTTTTTGGAGATATTGATAAAGTAAGACAGATATTCACGAATCTGGTCTCAAATGCTTTGAAGTTCACCCCTGAAGGCGGAAAAATTGCGGTGGCATGCCATGATACCGAGGGGAATTTTGTCAAGTGTAGCGTCAGTGATACCGGAACAGGCATACCTCAAGACAAATTAGAGAAAGTTTTTGACAGGTTCTATCAGGTAACCGAATCTGAAAACAAGAAACCAAAGGGAACAGGTCTTGGACTTGCTATCGTCAAGAGTATAATAGACATACATGGTGGAAAAATATGGGTTGAAAGCGAACCCGGGAAAGGAACTACATTCTGGTTCACTTTACCTGTAAAAGAGTAAAAATGGCGGGATATAAAGCAAGGCAGAGCGTCATTGGGCCAACTGGTAAATCAGTTGTCATTATTTCTACTATTGCTTTTGCTGATTCCTGGACACAATACAGCTTGATAATGCACTGGAGAAAGTAAGGAGATTAAGAGATGTATAACAAAAATAATAAATATAAGTGGAAAGAAAGAGAGAAAGTCAAGGAGGTGTGGAATGTCAAATTTAGGTAAAACTGGACTTGAAAGAATTGTTTTTTTTACTTTTCTTGTTAATTTCCTTTATCGGAGGAAAGACAGGAAATGTGTATGCTGCATCTTGCTTACGGATTGATGGGAGTACACATAGTTACATAATGGGTGGCAATGTCGGCATCGGGACGACGGACCCGGGGTATAAATTGACCGTGCCAGGAGATATTTATTCGGAACAAGAATTCCTCACAGGAAGCCAGATAGGCACCTTGAACCCAGGCAGCAGCGATAATACGATCTTCTTATGGTATGCACGCAAAGGGGCCTTAAGGGCAGGAAGATGGAATAATCCGATTGCCGATGCAGATGTCGGTAATGTTTCGGCGGCTTTTGGATATGGCACAATGGCATCAGGTAATTACTC
>Ga0066636_10002958_pt1 | contig 10830 bp, 15 predicted proteins | sample CryGeyCG2014_080_2_FD_62736 | JGI IMG/M metagenome (GOLD analysis project Ga0066636, IMG submission 62736) | Groundwater microbial communities from aquifer - Crystal Geyser CG07_land_8/20/14_0.80 | ecosystem: Environmental > Aquatic > Deep subsurface > Groundwater | place: USA: Utah: Grand...
TTCAAAACCCATCTTTGCGTAACATCAGCGGTCATGAATCCGGGATTCACCACCCCGGATGAAAATTGGCAGATGGTATTTTCATAGCAGTCACTAAGATGATCGGACTCGAGGACTCGCTATGGAGCCTCAGTCAATTATGCTCAAGGACTTCACCGAGGAAGGTAGAAAAACGCAATGCTGACGCTTGTGGTAAAACTGCTGACGGAAACGCTACAAATCACCTTGCTCGTTGCTGTGATGATGATTGCGGTGGACCTCCTGAATGTTTGGACGAAGAGAAGGATTACAACATTCTTTCAGGGGAAAAGCAAGTTCCGCCAGTACGTCCTTTCCTCGATGATCGGGACCGTCCCGGGATGTATCGGCGGGTTCACGAATGTCTCCCTCTATATGCATGGCCTGATCAGCTTTGGGGCGTTATCCGGATCAATGATTGCCGTCTCGGGCGATGAAGCGTTCGTGATGCTGGCGATGTTCCCGCAAAAGGCGGTTCTCCTGTTTGCGATTCTCTTTGTTGTTGGCACTTTCGGCGGATGGTTCATTGATACCGTTGTGAAGAGGTTTCACATCAAGACCTGCGAGAATTGTGACAAGATGATCACTCACTCGACCCAAAGGAACCTGTCGCACTATTTTAAGGTCCATATCTACGAACATATTATCAAGAGGCATCTGTGGAAAACTGCGCTCTGGACATTCGGTGCGTTGGCAGTTGTTGAATTTGGTCTCCAGTACCTGCATCTGGAAGAGTTCACGTCCCAGTACAGAATAGCTTTTCTGTTCCTCGGCGCCCTCGTTGGGCTTATTCCCGAATCGGGTCCGCACCTGATTTTTGTTTCGCTGTTTTCGAAAGGGCTCATCCCCTTTTCGGTGTTGTTGACGAGTTCGATGGTTCAGGATGGACATGGCATGCTTCCCCTGCTTTCGTTTTCATTGAAGGATTCGATCAACATCAAACTCTTCAATCTTTTACTCGGACTCATCGTTGGATTAGCGTTTCTTGCGGTGGGGTACTAGAGCAGATGCCGACGAACAAAGAACACTGGTACGACGGGTGGTTCTATGGCAGGTGGATCGCGCCGAACCAGGACCGCCTTTTCGGGCAAATCAAGAATCTTCTTCCGCCGAACTCAACGGTTATCGATGTCGGATGCGGAACAGGGAGATTGGCGTTTACGCTTGCAGACAAATGCACCGCTGGCCTTTTTGCATGTTGAATTACCGATAAGGCCAAGTGATGAATGCTGACGGCAGTGCGGATAGTCTGGCAGTGCAAGGGGGGATAATGTCATTGCTGGCCGCATCACACACCCCTGATGTGCGTCCGCTGATGCTGGCGGGGGTACTGCTGGCGGCCGCGATTCCTTTCACGTTCAGCCGGTGCGAAGTGCGCCTGGGACGTCGCATTAATTCTCCAAGTCTTATCGCCGACGCGACCGAGTTTCGGGCCCATGTGCTTTCATCGGGTTTGGTGTTCGCTGCGCTAGCCGGGCAAATGCTCGGCTGGCCCCTGGACCGTCCCGTGGCGATGGCCATTGTGCTCTGGATCGTGTATGCAGGATGGAACACGTTGAAGGACGCCATGCGCGTGCTGCTCGACGCTTCGTTGGATGCTGATACGCTGAACCTGGTACGACGGCTCATCACGGGGCATCCCGAGGTGACACAGGTCAATTCGCTGACGGGACGCAATTCGGGGGGCTATCGGTTTATTGAAACAGAAATCGCGCTGCGTGTATCGGAATTGATGCCAGCGCACCAAATTGCTTCAGCAATTGAAGAGGAGATTCGTGCCGAGATTCCTTTTGTCGAACGTGTTCTTGTTGTTCATACCGAGCCGACGTCGCGTGAAGTTCTGCGGGTGATAGCCCCGCTTGCCGATGATCATATGACTGTGGCGGAAACATTTGGGACGGCAGCACGCTTTGGGTTCTACGACATTCGTGCCGCAGACGGGTAGATTGTGCGGCAGGGAATTCTGGCAAATCCGTACATGTCGGTGAGCAAGGGGCGCGGGATTCAGATTGCCGAGTGGCTGAAGCAACAAGGGGCGGACATCGTGCTGACTCCTGAAACAGTCAGATCATCGGGAGTGATGTACGCGTTGCAGGTGGCAGGCGTGCGTCTCGAGCAGGTTAGCTCACTCCACATCCGAACAGCTCTTGGAACCGTAGTGAGAAATGGCGGATGAATGTGAATCATCCCCTGCGCCAGAAGGGGCTGTACATGACGACATCAGAAAGGGGCGGAATGAATGGCCGTACGAAACGTACCATCCGTGCAGCCGGTACTCCAACAGAGGTGATCCTGGAAAGCATCTCGGACGGGGTTTTCACGGTGGACATGGAATGGCGCATCACCTCGTTCAACCGGGCAGCCGAGGAGATCACGGGGATTTCCCGCGGGGAGGCAGTCGGCCGGCTCTGCTACGAAGTGTTCCGGTCAAGCATGTGCGAGATCGAATGCGCCCTGAGAAAGACGCTCAAGACCGGCAAGCCGATCATCGGCCGATCCGGCTATATCGTTACATCAGATGGAGCCCGTATCCCCATCAGCGTTTCGACCGCCGTGCTTCGGGATGCGAAGGGCCGCGTCGTTGGGGGAGCGGAGACCTTTCGGGACCTGAGCGAGTTGGAAGAATTGCGCCAGGAACTGGAGGGTCGCTTCCGCATCGGCGAAATCATTAGTCGAAGCCCCCTGATGCAGAGAGTATTCGAGGTTCTGCCCGCCATCGCGGCAAGTCCCAGCACGGTGTTGATCCTTGGCGAGACCGGGACCGGCAAGGAATTGATGGCCCGGACAATCCACTCGTTGAGTCCGCGACGGAAAGGGCCGTTTATCGCCGTCAATTGCGGGGCACTACCGGATACGCTCCTGGAATCGGAACTTTTCGGCTACAAAGCCGGGGCGTTTACAGGCGCGACCAAGGACAAGCCCGGGCGTTTCGCGCTGGCCCAGGGAGGGACGCTTTTTCTGGATGAGATCGGCGAGGTGAGTCCGGCGGTGCAGGTGCGGCTTCTCCGGATGCTTCAGGAGCGGACGTATGAGCCGCTGGGCGCGATCCGTTCCGAGATCATGGACGCGCGAATTATTGTTGCTACCAACAGTGACCTGGCGGAACGGACGCGCCAGGGAGCCTTTCGCGAGGACCTCTACTACCGCGTGAATGTCGTTCGCGTGGAGTTGCCGCCGCTGCGTAAGCGCAAGGAGGACATCCCGCTCCTCGTTGAGCAATTCATCTCCCGAATCAACCGGTTGCAGCAGAAATCCATCCGGGGGGTCACGCCCGAGGCGCTCTCCCTGCTGATGGCATACGATTGGCCCGGAAACATCCGCGAACTTGAAAATGTCATCGAACGGTCATTCATCCTGTGCAACAATGACCATATTGGCATGAATCACCTGCCGGAGGAATTGACGGCCCACGCCACTACGCGCGCTTCCTCCTCCAATATGAGGATGGCACGGGATCTGCTTGACGCTCAGGCCATTCGTACCGCGCTGGAAAAGAACTCCTACAATCGCCTCGCAGCGGCCAATGAGCTCGGCATACACAAGAGCACCCTGTTTCGTAAAATGAAGAAGCTGGGAATCTCCCTTCCAGAGCAGGACGGCCGTTCACACCGCAAGCGGAAACAGTAGCGTTCACGCACCCGATCTTCCGGAATCCAGTCGCGTGATTGCGACTCTCATTCCTTCGGAGCCCTCTACGTAATCCGCGATAAGTCCAACCCGCTGAAACACTTAGGTAGCTCTCGGCTCCTGGCGCCCGCCTTGGCACGCTGAGTGCAATCGTATTCCTCTAGACACCATACAATGTATCGCACACGATGAAAGCCGCATTCGCTACATGGAACAATCGAATCGCGCCGGTTTTTGACGTTGCCCGGCAGATTCACCTCGTGGAAGCCGCGGCTGGCAAGGATGTCCACGAAACGCAGGTAGTGCTGGTGGGTGAACTGCCGGTTCAGAAGGCGCTTCGTTTGGCGGAGTTGGGCGTCAGCACTTTGGTGTGCGGCGCCATCTCTAGACGCCTGCATGACACGGTCGCTGCCCACGGCATCCGAGTCATTCCTTTCGTGGCCGGCGATCTGCGGGACGTGATCGAAGCTTGGCTCGCAGGCGCCCTTGATTCGGACACCTTTGCCATGCCAGGCTGTTCTGGGGTCGGTCGTCGTCGGCTCAGGGGAATGTATGACATCTACCAGGAGGAACACATTGTGAAAGGAAGAAGACACGGCGGAATGAGACAAGGAGGTGGACGTCAAGAGGGCCGCGGCGGTCATAGACCTGACAACATGGGCAGCGCCCCCTTCGCCGCCGGATCGAGTGGCGACTGCGTCTGCCCTCAATGCGGACTGAGGGAACCACACGAACACGGTGTGCCCTACGTCGAGCGCAAATGTCCGAAGTGCGGAGCCGCGATGAGCAGGGAATAATGGTCAATCCATAAGAAAGGAGCACACGACAATGCCAAGAGGAGACAGAACGGGACCTATGGGAATGGGACCGATGACCGGACGCGCAGCCGGATTCTGCACAGGGTTTGGAATGCCCGGCTATGCAAACGCCGTCCCCGGACGCGGCTTTGGAATGGCTTTCGGCGGAGGCCGTGGATTTCGGGGGCACGGCTTTGGCGGCGGCGGTCGCGGATGGCGAAACTGGTTTTACGCCACAGGTTTGCCGGGCTGGACGCCCACCGGCAGGTATGCGACGCCGTACTCGTCTCCTGACCCGGAACTGGAGAAAGCAGCGCTCAAGAACCAGCAGGCAGCTCTACAGTCGGAGCTGGATGGCATCAAGGAACGGCTGGTCGAGCTCGAAGCCGACGTTAAGGCTCAGTGAATTCCGGGACCGGTTGTCCGTCCGATCACCGGAAACCCGCGGCTGTTCCATTGTATCTGCATCGACGGCAGAAACTCGCCTTTCCACGGCAAGAGGGGCATAGTATCTGTCAGCGCAATTTGGAGTCGCCTCTTTCATCTTTCACAGCCAGTGATGAGTCAGCATACGGATATCTCTCGGAGCACCGTTCATTTGGCGAGACGGATGACCGCTCAGGGGATTACGCAGAGGACCTTGCCGCAACGATGCTCGCGACGACGCTCCGTGTGGAATTCGATCCATCTGTTGATTGGGACGGGCGTGAGAAATACTACAAGATGAGCGGGAAGATCCTGAAGACGTTCAACATCACGCTATCAGCTGAAGGGGACAAGGACGGCAGGTCGGCCTCCGTGGTCGCCATGGCGGTTTTGCTTCCGTAGTAACCATGCATACAATCAAACTGGCACAGTGGTCGTTCCAACAAGTCGAGTTCTAAGTTTGGAGTACAATCGCTTAGGTAGAACGGCGCTAAACAACAAGTGTCACACGAAATCGGAGATCTACCATGAAAGAGACCATAATCGGTCGAACAACGGGGATATTGCTGGTCTGTCTGTGTATGTTGACCAGCTCACAAGCCCAGAATCGCAGTCACCAAGACACGGTTTTTCACAGGAGTCTCCATTACACAGCAAAAGGGATGTCGTATTGGTATGATAAATCCAATGGCGGTTTGGAATTGACCAGTGGGATTCCTTATTCACAACTGGGCTGTCAGAGCTGCCACGTTGCCGGCTGTGATCGGTGCCATTTGACAAAAGCTGGAGGAACTCCGGTATACTCCACCGAAGCAGCGCGCAAGCAAGAGATGTGCCTGGAGTGCCATACGCGAGAGGTATCTATTCTCAAGATTGACCGGGAAGCGAATCAAGTTGATGTTCATGCTGCAAAGGGAATGATGTGTATGGACTGCCACACTGCACGTGAAATGCACGGCAATGGTGTCGAGTATGTTTCCATGAAGCAAGTCAATGCCATGGATGTAAAATGCGAGAACTGTCATACCACTCTGCATACGAGTCTGTCGCATACCGTACACAAGGGCAAAGTGGATTGCAAGGCCTGTCATGATCGCCACGTTGTGAGCTGCACGAACTGCCATTTCGAAACACTGGTCAAAGAGGGGAAGCGGGTGGCGATGCCTGTCTCGGGTTGGATATTTCTGATGAATCTCGACGGGAAAGTGACGTCTGCCAACATGCAAACCTTTCTTCTGAAAGATCAAAAGACCTTTCTCATGTTTGCTCCACAACACAGCCATTCCGTTATGGGAAAGGGGAGATCATGCAAAGAATGTCACGCCTCAAAGATCGTGAAACAAGCAAAGGATGGAAGAGTAACGTTAACCTGCCTCGAAAATGGAAGGCTTGAAAACTTGAAGGGAGTTATTCCGGTAACGGAGGATGTTACCTGGGAAATGGTGTATCACGAACGCGAAGACGGCAAGTGGGTTCCCATGAAAAATGCAGCGACACCAAAGTTGCATTACGCCGGATTTGGAAAACCGCTTACCCGGGCGCAAATGGAAAACCTTCTTCGGCCCCAAGCTGAAAAAGAATAAGTACGAGTGGGGACTGACGCGAGTTTCTTGAAACTGATTTCTTAGCCAAATGATCATGGTAATAATGTAGACTGCAACTTCATCTTTGAGAAGGAGACAAAGCAATGTCGAAGGAAGCTCTTATTGAAGGTCTGAACGAAGCGCTCAATCGGGAGCTTTCAACAATCATTCGTTACCTGCTCCAGGGGAGCATCATCCGCGGTCGCCAGAATCAACTCTTGCGAAACATGTATCGTGGAGAGGTCGGCGATGAGATGGGCCATGCCCAGTACCTTGTCGACAAGATCGTGATGCTTGGAGGCACGCCGAAGGTGAATCCCGACCTGACGCCACCGCCGATCGACGTGGAAAAGATGATCGACTACGATTTGGCAAAGCAGGAGAGCGACGTCGCGCACTATAAGAAGCTGGCCGAACTGGCCGAGCAAATCGGCGACATCGAACTGAAGATGCAGATGGAGGAGCAGGCAGGCCACGGACGAGTCGCGCCATGCCGATAAGCTCCACCGGCTGAGAGATTGATCTCGAGACACTTCCGGCTCGAGCGCAGACAGACAAAAGAACGCACTTGGCTTCTGTGCGATGGGGTCTGTCTTTCCGGAGTGGGACGAAACGGCCCGGTTGCTTTCTACGAGCCCAAGGAGAAACAACATGCCACAAAGACGAAGACACGAAATGGGTAGCGGCGGATTTTGTGTTTGCACAAAGTGCGGAGAGAAAATCCCCCATCGACGGGGAGTCCCATGTCAGGATGAACTGTGCCCGAAATGCGGCACAAAATTGCTACGTGAAGGGTCGTATCATCATCAGCTGTGGAAGAAGGGAAAATCGGAAGAGGGATTGTCATCATGAAACCGCTCGCCGGAAAGAGGATTCTGGTCCGTGGAAAAGGGGGCAGTGGGAAAAGCTCACTGGCGGTACTGATCGCAGATGTTCTGCTCGAGCGCCAGTACGAGGTGGCTCTCGTGGACGGTGATGCCTCCTTCGTGAACGAACCAAGTTGACTCCCTTCCTGTCGGTTGCAATCTCCTTGGTGTCTGGCAGAATCGTCTTTGTCGTGTCCGTCCTCCTGGGGAATGCGGTTGCGGCAAATCCTCTGGAGTATTTTCAAGTAGCATTAGTACCGGGCCTTGTTGCCGGCGTTTGCCAGATTGCTTTGCTTCCGTTCCTTTCCCGATGGTGGGTCGAGCAAGAGCAACGGAACGCAGATTCGGCGATGGGGACAACGCAGCCGTGAAGACAATTCCCGAAGAACCGAACATACCGCGTACGAATCGGTGGAACATGATACACAAGTCATTGGAGTTGAGGCTGTACCCTGATTCCATGTTGCGCGTAAAGACATTGCCGGTTAAAGATGTTGACGGTGCGATTCGTGCGTTGATGGAGGCAATGACCGCCTTCATGCACGCGCATCAGGCAATCGGATTGGCCGCACCGCAGGTCGGGATTGCTCAACGAGTGTTCATTGCCGATACCGGCGAGGGACTGCTCGCGCTTGCCAACCCCGAGATCTCTGCTCCGGAGCGTGAGGAGCTTTTACGGGAAGGCTGCCTGAGCCTTCCGAACATTCAGGTCGATGTCCCGCGTGCACAGTCAGTCGTCGTCCACGGTCTCGATGCAAACGGCAAGGAAATAGAACGGGAAGCACGGGGGCTTATGGCCCGTGTAGTCCAGCACGAAATCGATCACCTGAACGGAGTGCTCATCATCGATCACGGGCCCCCCATTGTAACCATCGAGGACGACCAGCATGGGTAGAAGCCGGAAAATCATTCACATGTCGATGATGAGAGCCGCATCCTTCTTCTGCTCAGTTATTGCGGTGAGCGGCATGTTCTTTCTCTTCACGAAGGTTACCATCATGACAGCGAATGCGCATCAAAACGACACAACACGGACAGGTTCCTCTGCTGTCCGTCTCACAGTAGTGTATGACAACAATCCGATGACCGCCGGCCTGCAAACTGCCTGGGGGTTCGCATGCGTCATCGAAGCGGGCAAGACGAAGGCGCTCTTCGATACCGGTGGTGACGGTGTTGTCCTGCTGGAGAACATGCGCAAGCTGGCAATCGCCCCGGCGGATATTGACCTGGTGGTTCTTTCCCACCCTCACGGTGACCACACCGGCGGGTTATCCGACATTCTCCGCATACATCCTCGCCTTCCAGTCTATTTTCCCCGCTCTTTCCCGAGGTCCTTCTCCGAGGAGATCAAGACCGCAGGCGCTACCCCCGTTGCTGTCACCTCGTTTGCGGAAATTCAGCCCGGAATTTTCACACTGGGGGAGTTTAGGGGTGCGATCCCGGAACAGCCCCTTGCCATCCGGACCCCGAGAGGTCTTGTGATTGTCACCGGCTGCGCGCATCCCGGCATCGTGAGGATCCTTGCACGAGCAAGGGAGGTCTTCGGCAAGGAACCCGTGCACCTGGTCATGGGCGGATTCCACCTTGTCCATGCCTCGAGGAAGGAGATTCTCGAGATCGTTGACGGCTTCAGGGAACTCGGGGTCCACAGTGTCGCCCCCTGCCATTGCACCAGTGATACGGCCCGATTGATGTTCAGCGAAGCCTATGGCAAGAACTACCGTGCGATCGGGGTGGGCGCAACGATTGAGATCAGATCTTCGGAGCGACACAACAACAAGTAGTCATCATTTGAATACACACAGCAGAAAAGGGTCCACACATGAAAATTGCAGTAGCCACGGAAGATGGAAGAACAGTTTCGCAACACTTCGGTCGCACTCCCTATTTTGCGATCTTCGAGATCGCGGAGGGCACGATCATCAAGCGTTCGATGCGGGAGAACACCTTCACCCGGCACTTCCGTGAACATCATGGCGATCAGAGAAACGAAGAACATTACCACGCCCACGGCGACCCGGATGCTCATCAATCGATCGCAGAAGGTTTGGAGGATCGCCGTGTCGTGATCAGTCAAGGGATGGGTCGAAGAGCGTGGGAGGATCTGCGCGGAGCAGGAATCGAGATGATTGTCACCAACGAGATAGAAGTCCAGTTGGCGGTGCAAAAATATCTGGCCGGGGAGCTGGAAGACCGAGTCGAAAAGCTTCATTAATGAATGAAAGAAAAGGAGGTGAGCGACATGCCGAGAGGTAACAGAACTGGCCCGCACTTACTATTGACTGCGCTTCTCGTAACCGCGTTGACCGGTAGCTCCTTCGCCCACACTTTGTGGCTCAATGTCACCGATTACCGACCGAGCATCGGGGGCCAGACCAAGCTCTATTTTGGCTGGGGGCATCGCTATCCAGTGGACGATTTTCTGGCGTTAGATAAGTTGGCCGAGTTCATTTTGCTGGAGCCGGGAGGCAATAGAAGGACGCTACAACCCAATCCCGGCGGCTTTCTGGCCACGGAGGTATCCTTCAGCAAGGCCGGGATTTACATTACCGCTGCAGCTCTGAAGCCCGGATTCTACACTATGTATGTGGAAAAAGGAAAGGTCCGTCACCGGTCAGCGTCCAAAGAGGGCATCTCAGGAGTCATTGTGAGCGTCTATTTTGAGGAGTACGCCAAGGCTTTGATTGAGGTAGAGGCCCCCCAAGATAGCTCCTACCGCCAGTCGGTGGGACACAAGCTGGAAATCATCCCCTTGGAAAATCCTGCCCAGTTGCGGGTGGGGGATTTTCTCGCAGTGAAGGTTTTGTTCGAGGGCAAGCCCTGCCCATTTTCCTCCATCTATGCCACCTATGCTGGGTTTTCTACCGGAGAGGATTATGCCTATGCCACTACCACGGGGATGGATGGCGTGGCCAGGATCCGGATTCTGCACCATGGGCCGTGGTTGCTCAAGGCCGAGTCGAAACAGCCCGCCCCTGACGACCTGCGGGGTAAATGTAATGAACTTCTATTTCAAGCAAGCTTAACTTTTGAGGCACCGTAAGAAAAACCAAATCACACGAGACGATAAGGAGCACTAGATTATTGAGAAGAAGATATTCTAGTTCAATCGTCGTAGCGATTTTGACAACTGTTTTGCTCCCTGTGTGGGTCTTTGCTGGGACCACAGGCAGCATTAAGGGGATAGTGATCGATGTGAAGACCAAAGAGCCTCTTATTGGTGTCAACGTCGTTATTGAAGGGACGACTCTGGGGGCAGCCACTGCTCCCGATGGCAGTTATGTGATCATTGCTGTCCCGGGAGGTAAATATAAGCTTATGGCATCAATGATGGGCTATATGACCGTAGTGAAAAATGTAGAGGTGCGGGCAGGCGGCACGGTAACCGTTGATTTTGAGCTAAAGGAAAATGTCCTTGAACTCGGAGCGGTAGTCGTCAGCGGCACCCGAACTCCCCACTTCATCAAAGATGCGCCTGTGCGCACCGAAGTCATTACTGCCCGTATGATTGAA
>Ga0066636_10002966_pt1 | contig 10818 bp, 5 predicted proteins | sample CryGeyCG2014_080_2_FD_62736 | JGI IMG/M metagenome (GOLD analysis project Ga0066636, IMG submission 62736) | Groundwater microbial communities from aquifer - Crystal Geyser CG07_land_8/20/14_0.80 | ecosystem: Environmental > Aquatic > Deep subsurface > Groundwater | place: USA: Utah: Grand...
TGATTATTAATTTTCGCTGTTTTTCGCGTATTTCGTAGTTTTTTCTGTCCAATATAGCTACAAGTAGTTACTGTGAACCTTTGTTTCTTTGTGTCTTGAGTGGTAAATTCCTTTACCTGAATAGTTACTCTCAACTCTTCATTTGATACCAATATCTTTCTTAGTTTGGTGAATGCTCGCATAATTTGTATGTTGACTAAAATAGCCCTTTTGCTGTTAAGCACAGACGAAAGCATTAAAATACCGTGTTCTGTGAAAGCCATTGGTCTATATCTTAGTCCCATCTTGTCAGCATTGGAGGTGCCAAATTGGCATCTCCAATTTTCAAACTCATCTTTTGTCAATTCAAACATGAAATCATCAGGAAAGCGGTCATTTCACCACCCCAATCCTTCTGACCATAACCACATCCCCTGACGGATATTTAATAGTCACCCGACAAATATAACCACCATTTCCAACAATCTCTCCATCACCATTTCTGCCATTCCACTTGTGTTCCCACTCCTGTCCTGCCAAAATTTCTTTTCTCCAGACCAATTGCCCAAACAGGTTATATATTTGAATATCGACATCAGCTTCAGAGGTGAGTGGATACTCAATACTTGTCTCTTCCTTGAGGGGATTAAACGGGTTAGGAAAATTTCTTAACTTATATGGTTCAGGGGCAATAAAAACACTAAAGGAAGATTCAGTCCCAGCCTTTCCACTTTCATCCACATAGCGGCAGAAAATCTGGTGTTTACCCGGTGAATTAATGTAGAATGGTGGTGAAAAAGTCCCCCATGAACCATTATCCATTTTATATTCCTGCTTGAGGTTTCCAAATGGTTTCATCTCAAATATCGTACTTGGTTTGGCATAGATTACACCATCTTTGCTGAAACTATTTGTGCCAACAATAATCGTGGGTATGGGAGAGACAACCTGAAAGCTGATTGTTCCAATATTGAACAGTCCGCATATTACCTTAACAAAAATCTCAGTAGTGGTTGTGCCGGCTGGAATATTAAGAACAGCATAGCCCTTATCGTTGGTAGAAGCTGTGCCAACTGTCTGGCTGCCAATAACCCCGGATACAATAGCCCCTGATATTGGTGTCTCTGTTTGTGGATAAACCACACGCACCTTAATTGTTGCTGTCCCACCCGGTAGAACTGTAATTGTATCGGTTGCAACCTTAAGTGTGTAAGCAGCAATAGCTACCTCAGAATCACCCTCATTTTCCTCTTGAACCCAGGCCATTCTACCGTCGTTATTAGTAATCACAGATTGCCACTTGACCGGTAATTGCTCGTTTGCTTTTGTCCGCACAGTAATAGGCACGGTTAGCCATGCTCCTGGGGACAAGTAATCACCAACACTATTTGGTGTCAAAAGTACGAATTGTCCGATATTGCTGCCTGTGGCAGTCCACGATTGATTATTCGTCGCAGGTGTCCCGACATTGATATAGGTGAATCCTGTAGGTATGGTAATGCGTATCTGGCTAATCGCACTATCACCTGCATTGGTTATTTTATAATTGATGGTTTGTGCAGCATTGGCATAGGCTATGTGAGGCAAAACGGTACAGGTTGCTTTTAAGTCAACAACCTTAAGATTGTTGAAACTGCCATGTATATTGCCCTCTGAAAGGCTAATGCCAACGGTTTCTGAAACCTTAAGAATAATGGTTAATGGTAGTATGGCAACACCTGCATCAAAAACAACTGCCGGGGGATAGGATGGCTTATTGCCAGTCGCATCCATCCTTGGTCCAGAGAAGATGATGGTTTTTGTGTCAGAATAACTAACTGCCACATTTCCCCAATCGTCCCGGGCAATAAGGCTATTGATGGAAAATGGCTGATTAACAGTAACCGGTGATGGCAATTTGATATCAAGATATGATACCCCTGCTGGTATAACGGTAATAGGTGTTGTTGTGCCAGAGGTAATGCCCTCCGATACCCATACCACTGTTTGAGTGGCATTGGTGAGGGTAAACCCTGTGGCTGTGGCTATTCCGTGGTCAAATATTTGAATTGCGTCAGCCCATTGATATGGTTTGTCCAAGTATGATTTCAAGGCATTCCCATCCCAGAAAAGTGTGTGAGGACCTGTGTAATTGCTGGTATCATTGCCAAAAGTATCCCCCGAAGCCTTAATTGTGATGGCAAAGGGAGTGCCTGCGGTCTCTGTCCCCTGATGCTCTGTGGATAAAATAAACCTGACTGGAGAAGCAGGGACAACCACAATCTTCCCGGAAGTCCCGATAATATCACCCTCCTTCACTGTTATCATCGTTTCCTCTGCCTTAACCAACTGCACCTCAAAACTGACAGTGCCAGAGGCAAAATTTACCTCCGATGGTGAACTCGTGCCATATCCGCTGTAGGTTAATGTTTTTGAACCCTGATAATCAGCAATATTCCCAAAGGCATCAAAGGCAGTAATGGTCAAGGTAAAGCTTGCCCCGGCTGTTTCCGTTCCCGGGGCAGTTATCGTAAAGGAAGTAGGTGTCCCTGGTTTGACAACTATCCCTGATATCGTGCCACTGATCGTGCCATTGGCAGTAATGCTTGGGGACTCTCCAGCATTGGTAAGCATAAAGCCTGTAATTGTACCTACCCCATGGGTAAATGTCACCAACCTATCCTCTGGTTTGGTAGGCGTCCCATTATTTGAGGAAGTGCCAGCAGTCCATGACCATGAAATAGAACGGCTACCTGTGTAATCTGGAACACTCCCATAGTCATCATTGAGGGTAAGGATAACGGAAAAGGGAATGCCTGCGGTCTCTGTGCCATGATTTTCAGTAGTTACCGCCATACTGGTAGGACTGCCCGAGATAACAGTGATGAGGTTTGAGGTGCCGGTTATGGTGCCGATTGTCATTGTGATGGTTCCTGTTTGTATTAATTTGGTATACAATGGGTCAGAGGATATGCCGTTGTTAAAGAAAACTTGGGATGTAGTGCCGTTATAGGATACACTTGTGCTTGTGCTAAATGTTGTGACTGTATTACCAAATCTATCGCAAACCGTGATGGTGCCAAGAGAAAAGTCAGCACCGGCTGTAACCGTAGCCGGAGGAAAGAATCGCAGATTGGATGGGGAGGAGGCTTGGATAGCGATGGGGGATGATGTGCCGTAGATTGGCCATCCTTCCTCATAAGAGACAACAATACAGGGCTTGTCCTCAGCATTTACTGGTGTAAATGTGCCAAATGAGGCTGTGCCATTAATAAATGTGATATTGCTACTTAAGCCGACTTGCGGTATCGGTAAACTTCCATTTGAGGAGGTTGCGGCATTCCATGAATAAGAAATACTAAGTGTTTGGGTCGCTGCATTATTAGGATTGCCAGTTGGGTTACCATAAGCATCTGTTATCTCCAAATTAACGCCAAAGCCAACACCTGCTGTTTTAGTACCATTATCTTTAATCATCACATTGAAGCGAGATGGTAATCCCGCGTTAACTGTGATTGAGGAGAATGTCCCTGCCATCGAATCAGTACCGTGAACTGTGATAGTGGGTGTTTCGCTGGCATTAAATAGGACAAATCCGGGAATCCACGCCACCCCAGTACTAAAGGTTGCAAAACATGGTAATGAAATAATCGGAATGGTTGTACCATAGAGTGCCTTGCTTGCTGTGGTCGTCCCTGTAAGGTATTTGCAAACTTGCTGACCAAGATACGCTGAATTGTCCCCAGCAAAAACACCAGAGTCATCCGCTACATATGCTCGTACCGTAAAGGTAGCACCAGCAGTCACAATTCCATATAAGTCGCTTCCAGAAGGACTATCGTAAATTTCGAGCATAAAGGTAGTAGGAGTTCCCGCCGCCCTAGCCGTATCAGCCAAAACCATCAATACCAAAATAATACAAACATATCGTAGAACAGGCATATATTTTCCCCTCGAAGGTTATTTTATTGTCAGGTAGTCGCAGGTTTAATCCTTGCGAAATCTTCACGAATGCACAATCGCAACTATGCCAAGCTAAAGCTTGCGGCTACTGCTGCTGACTACCAATTAACTATCATTATATCATATTTAATGGGATTGGTCAATAGAAAAAATGTGGGAGCAGGGCAAACTGCACCAAAAATTTTGCCAGATATTTTCCACCCCTACTCTCGATAGCGGAGAGTAAGGGATTATTGCATTTGTTTGCTTTGGATAGGTTGCTATGTGGTATATCGCCTCATTCGAATTTTCTTGACTTTTTACATGACAGGTTGTATACTGACAGTAGAGACACAAGATTTTGCGTTTCTATCAATTTCAGGAGAAAAATATGAAAATAATCCCTATTGCATAAGGAGTGTTCTTATCTAACAGGGTAGGATTATACTCAGGCTTTGGCCATAAATTATGATTTTTGTAACCGTTCACACTCTTTAATGACAGCCGCAAGAAGAACAATTTTCGTGCTCCTGTGAACGGTTACTGATTTTTTAAGGTAGGGGATTAATCATCAAGAACAGGATTGACACGACATTATTGGATAACAGGGAGTAATAATCGTATGCTGAAACCGAAAAGTAAAAATATACAGAAAACTGTAATTCAGGTGATTCCTCTCAAAGATTGCTTAGCCAAGACCGTTCGTTTAAGGTCAGGGAATAAACCGGGTGTTTCTGTTGAAACGCATTGCCGTATAGTTGGGTTCGTGGCACGGGAACTTTTGAGCCGTTTGCCAGCATGGCTCAAGGAAAATCTTTTTCCCATTGGCAGTGAACTAATTGCAGCAGCTCATGATGTGGGTAAAGTCAGTCCGACATTTCAGGAAAAAATTCATCGTAATATTGGCAAAGTGCTTGGAATTATCAACCCTGATTTAGACAAAACGATTGGCGGTCATTCCAGTGTTAGTCAAGCAACGGTAACTCATTGCCCAAAATATATTTCTGAAATCTTGGGAAGGCATCATGGCTCTACCTCACAAAGTGTTTCTCCTGATGATGAGATTTGTGGCGGTTCTGGTTGGCAAGAACAAAGGATGGATTTGTTAAATGCGTTAAAAAAAGATTTGAATGTAGATTGGCCGATTGTATCCTCTGCTCTTCATTCAGATGTTCTTGCCGGGCTGACTACAGTGGCAGATTGGATTGGTTCTGGTTCTTTGTTTGATGAAGTGGGGAAGGAATCATGGAAGAAGGACATTCCCGAAGCTTTGGATCGAGCAGGGTTTGTGTCTCCAATAATTCACAAGGGTCGTTCGTTTGAGGAAATTTTTGACTTTTCTCCTCGCAGCCTGCAAACTCTTCTTGTGGAATCAATAAAAACTCGAGGTACTTATGTGTTAGAAGCTCCGATGGGGATTGGTAAAACTGAGGCTGCTCTTTATGTTGCTTACCAGATGTTGCAAAAAGGAGATGCTACAGGTATTTACTTTGCTCTTCCGACACAGTTGACATCGGATAAAGTTTATGAACGAATGAATGGTTTTCTTGCAAAAATATTAGATGAGGCAGATGCTAATCACCATTCTTTGCTTCTACATAGTTCCGCTTGGCTCCGTGATACGGAACTTGGTGAAGACGGTGCTCCCGGCCATTCTTGGTTTAATAGTTCCAAACGAGGACTTTTGGCTCCTTTTGCTGTGGGAACTATTGATCAAGCTTTAATGGCGGTAATGAATGTAAAACACGGTTTTGTGCGAACATTTGGACTTGCCGGTAAAGTTGTTATTTTGGACGAGGTGCACAGTTATGACAATTATACAGGCACTATTCTCAAGGAGCTTGTCCTGACGCTTCGTGAATTAAATTGCACTGTCATTATTTTGAGCGCAACACTGACTGATAAACAACGGCATTCTATATTAGGCGTATCTTTCAATGATTCAGAGCAGAGAGAAGCCATTTCTCCATATCCGCTCATTTCCACATATCCGAATGAAGGCGTATTGCAGGAGTTAGAAACAGAAAAATTGGAAGAATCTAATGTGAGTATTCATATTTCCCCAAGCGACAATGATGCTGTTGACGAAGTTCTCAAGCGAGCAGAGAGAAGAGAGCAAATTATTTGGATTGAAAATACTGTTGATGAGGCTCAAAAACGATATTGTTGTTTGGCTGCCAAAGCAAAAGAAATTGGGGTGGATTGTGGGCTTTTGCATTCTAGATTCCTTAAAATTGACCGACAAAAAAATGAAGATAAATGGGTAGACCTTTTTGGTCTTCCCCGCGTGAGTGGGGGTGTTTCTAGTATAGTCTTTATCTTTATTCTTTTCATTCTGTCTTCCCCGCGTGAGTGGGGGTGTTTCCGGATACGATATTGACAGAGGCATGGCGGGCATTGTCTTCCCCGCGTGAGTGGGGGTGTTTCTAGTCAAGGAGATTTTTGAAATTTCTTGAAAAAAATTCCGTTAGGAGGAGTGGATTTTTCCATGGAAAAAGTTGATCAGCCTCTCAAGTACTCCTTCAAGATGACATTTTTGCAAGAAAGCTGAGTAGTTATTGTTATTTCATACACATTTCGAAGCAGCGAAAAAAATTTCTGGAGAAAAAATGAAATTAGGACTTGCATCTTAAAGCAAAATGTGATATATTGTTACATATGGTAGCTTGTTAACTTGCTGCCTTAAAAATAGAAGGAGGAATGTCAAAATGTTAGTTGGTAAAAAGTATTACTTAATGTCCCCAGGTCCAACCTCTGTCCCGCCAGAGGTAAGTCTTGCAGAGGCACAGCCGATTATTCATCATCGCACGCCAGCATATGAGGAGATATTTGCTCAGGTGAATGAAAATTTGCGGTATCTCTTTCAAACGACAAGGGATGTGTATACCCTTGCTTCATCTGGAACAGGTGCTATGGAGGCGGCAGTAGTAAATCTTCTGTCTGCTGGTGATCTGGCATTGGTGGTAAATGCCGGAAAGTTTGGGGAAAGATGGGGGAAGATATGCAAGGCTTATGGGGTAAATACTATTCAATTGGATATAGAATGGGGATATGCAGTCACTCCGGAACAGATTGCAGAAAAATTAAAGGAAAATCCAGATATCAAGGTTGTTTTTGCTACGCTGTGTGAAACCTCAACGGCAACTTTGCTGCCTATCAAGGAAATAGGTGCGGTTGTGTCAAAAACAGATGCATGTCTGGTAATAGATGCGGTTAGCGGTATGGGTGTTGAGGAATTCAAAACAGATGAGTGGCAGGTTGATGTGGTTACTGTTGGTTCTCAAAAGGGGATGATGATTCCGCCCGGATTAGGTTTTATTACCATGAGTGAAAAGGCATGGGGGCTGGCTGCTAAATCAACCCTGCCTAAGTTCTATTTTTCCCTTGCTGCGGCAAAGAAAAACCTTGTAAATAGACAAACCCCTTATACTCCGGCTGTTTCCTTGATTTATGCCTTGCAACAGGCTCTAAAAATGATGAAGCAAGAGGGGATTGAAAATATCTGGAAGAGACATCAAATGCTGGCTAAAGCCTGTCAGGCAGGGGTCAAGGCACTTGGACTGGAAATTCTTTCAAAAAGCCCGGCTAATGGTGTTACTGCCGTAGTTGCTCCAGCAGAAATAGATGGTAAGGCAATCATCAAGGGATACAAGGAACAAGGGATTATCGTGGCTGGTGGACAGGATCATCTAAAAAATAAGATAGTCCGTATTGCCCATATGGGTTATGCTGGCACCTTTGATGTTTTGACCGCCATTGCTGCACTGGAAATGATACTGGCAAAATCTACCTATAACTTCGATAAAGGTGCAGGAATAAAGGCAGCGGAAGAGGTGTTTTTGAGATCGTAGAGACGCAATTGCACTCGCGTCTCTATTTGACCATGGGGGGATTGGGGGTCAGACACTGATAAGGGTCTGACCCCCAGAAATACTATGCAATTATCCATTATTCATTTCATATTATTATCTATTAGTTTCGTAATAGGCGGTTCCTTGGTTTGGCTCATTTTGAAAGGAAAACTCGCCCTTGCTGATGCGAATGGTCGCGCTGCAGGTGAAGTCGAACGAACCTCACTTTCAGAGCAACTCAAGGCTGCTTCACAGGAGATTGCTGGCCTTAAGCTACGGCTGAGTGAGGCAGAAGAGCACTCACAAAAACTTCAGATTGATCTGGATAAGACTAGTCGAGAATGTGCTCAGTTTTTCGAGCGCGCTGGGCGACTGATTGTAGTGGAGGAAAAGCACAAAGAGACTTGCGAAGTAGCTGAAAAACTCAAAGTGGATGTTTCTAACTTGCGGGAAATGAATGGTCGTTTAACCGCTGACATTGCTGCCAAACAGAATCGTCTTATTGAAATTGAACAAACTCAACAAAATCTTTCAACTCAACGAGATGCGCTTTTGAAAGATCAGGCAGGTTTCCTATCCAGGATTGCGGAACTGGATACTACCTTGAATAAAGAACGAACCCAAGCTCAGGAAAAACTTGAATTGCTTAACGAGGCGCGTGAACAGTTGAGTAACCAATTCAAGACACTTGCGGGTGAAATCTTAGATGAGAAAAGTAAGAAATTTACTGACCAGAACCAGACAAACCTCAGTCAACTTCTCAATCCACTCAAGCAACAGCTCACGGATTTTAAGATGAAGATTGAGGAGGTTTATGTCAACGAGGGCAAAGATCGCAGCGTGCTGACTGATCAGGTCAAGCAGCTTATCCAACTCAATAACTCCTTAAGTCAGGATGCCCAGAACCTTACCCTTGCTCTCAAGGGCGATCGTAAAGCTCAGGGTAATTGGGGAGAAATTATCCTTGATGATGTGTTAGAAAAGGCTGGCTTGCTCGCGGGACAGCATTATGAACGGCAAGGAAGCATTAAAAGTGAAGATGGGCAATCACATGTTATCCCGGATGTGGTTATTCACCTACCGGGTGACCGCCATCTGGTGGTGGATTCCAAGATGACCCTGCCGGATTATAGAGCGTTCGCCTCCGCAGCGGCTGAAGAGGAGCGAAACTCTGCACTTAAGCGGCATCTGTCGTCGATTCGTACTCATATCAAGGGGTTGTCTGAGAAGAACTACCAGTTGCTTTATGGTCTGAATTCACTTGACTTTGTAGTCATGTTCATTCCTTTGGAACCTGCATTCATGATTGCTGTAACAAATGATTGTGATCTGTTTCAGCAGGCTTGGGACAAGAATGTCCTTCTCGTAAGCCCCAGTACACTACTGTTTGTCGTCCGCACAGTTGCCTATCTCTGGAGACAGGAAGGACTAAGTCGTAATGCAAAAGAAATCTCACTCCGCGGCGGGGAGCTTTACGATAAGCTTGTTGGCTTTATAGATGATATGCAAGATGTGGGAAAGCGAATCCAACAGGCACAGGATAGCTACAATGGTGCCCGTAAAAAGTTCAGTGAAGGCAGTGGCAATGTCATCCGACAGGCACAAATGCTCAAAGAGTTGGGCGTCAAACCCAGCAAAACCCTGCCTGCACAGTGGGTCGGACTCGCCATGGAAGAACCTCCCCAGTCGTTAGGAGTCAAGAAAAAATAAGTTGTACACCAAGGGGAAAATGGGGACAGCGCCCTATTTTTAGAAGAAAAAATAGGGCGCTGTCCCCATTTTCCCCCCTGAGGGATAACCAGATGAGATGCCCGATGGATTATCGTCGTAAACACATGAAAGGAAGCAACTGCTTGCCGCAAAATATACCTTCCACATCCTTAATAGTTTTTGCCTCAAACAATTGTTTTCTTATTTCTCGTGCCCCGGACAGATTGTGGGTATAGTAGACAAGGTGTTTTCGCATTTGTCGTATTCCAGAATATTCATCAGATGCTTCCACACTTTGTTTCAGGTGAGATAGAGCGAGAGATAATCTTTCAGCTGCCTCTGGTTGAGGCAGACCCTTAAATATCCATGGATTCCCAAGTGCTCCCCTGCCAATCATAACGGCATCACACCCTGTCTGCCGGAACATTCTATCAGCATCTTGTGAATTGAGGACATCACCATTTCCTATGATAGGGATATGGGATTTTTCTTTAACCTGCCTGATCCAATCCCAGTTTGATTTTCCTCTATACCCTTGAGCACGCGTTCTCGGATGAATGGTAACAAAGGATATTCCACAGGATTCAAGCATATTTACAACAGAGACAGGGTCTTCTGAGTCTTTATTCCAGCCGGATCTTATCTTGGCTGAGACAGGTATGTTGACAGCATTTACAACACTGCTTGCTATCTTACCCATTAATGGAATATCCCGCAAAAGCGATGAGCCCTCGTTTTTACTGATAACCTTTTTTACCGGACAGCCAAAATTCAGGTCAATAATATCCGGCTGGAATCTTTCTTCAATAATAATAGCTGCTTCAGCCATAACAACAGGGTCTGAGCCATAAATCTGGATACCAATGGGTCGTTCTTTTTCATTAAATTTCATCATTTCAAAGGTTTTTTTATTTTTATAGGTGATCGCCTTAGCACTTATCAGGTCGGTAAACACCATTTCTGCCCCAAACTCTTTGCATATCATTCTGAATACAGAATCAGTAAATCCAGCCATGGGCGCTAGGATCAATTTGCCAGATAGATTAAAATTTACGGGGAGCATAAACATTGCCTCAGGGGTGAGAGAGTGGTAATCGGTGAGGAATCAGTCAATTACCTGAGCACCAATCACTGATTACCGATGGCAGTGCTTAAAAAGGTAACGCATTTTTCCACAATGTCCCCCGCTGTCGGGGGTAAGGGGGTGGAATTTCTTCTCTTTTGAACCATGCCTTATTATACTCAAGTGGGGCATAAATTGCGTTTTTCGCTGGTCTTAATCAACGATAGCTGTGTTGTTCAGGTTCGCAATAGTACACTATTGCGAACCTTCACGCCTTGCTCTCCTTGATTAATC
>Ga0066636_10002967_pt1 | contig 10818 bp, 10 predicted proteins | sample CryGeyCG2014_080_2_FD_62736 | JGI IMG/M metagenome (GOLD analysis project Ga0066636, IMG submission 62736) | Groundwater microbial communities from aquifer - Crystal Geyser CG07_land_8/20/14_0.80 | ecosystem: Environmental > Aquatic > Deep subsurface > Groundwater | place: USA: Utah: Grand...
TGGGCAAGTTTTTCCGCCAGTCGGAAGATGGATTTCATGGATCGGCTTTTGGCAATCATTTTCCCAAAGCTTGATTCCTCCGCAATCTCCTTAATCTGCGCTTTCAGCAGAGCGTTTTCTTTTTTTAACCGCTCCCGCTCATCAGCCTTGCGAAGGGTCAGAAGAATTTCATCGGTTTTAAAAGGTTTTGAGATATAATCATAAGCCCCCAGCTTCATTGCCTCAACAGCAGTTTCAATACTGCCGTAGGCGGACATCATAATCACATTGCTGTTTTCCAGTTTATCGGCGGCTTTTTTTAAAAAAGCCATGCCATCCATGTTCGGCATGCGAATATCGCAAAAAATAAAATCATACGGGGCCTCTTCAATTTTTTGCAAGCCTTTGACCCCGTCTGCGACTGCATCGACAATAAATCCGGATTCAGAGAGCAACGCCGTCATCATATGCCGCATATTTTCTTCATCATCAATTATCAAAATACGTTTTTCCATGAAACCCTTCCGAGAAAGTCAATAGATCCTCTTAAATTTGATTACCCATGCGAAATCAAAATCATGCGGATAATTCAGCGCCCCAAAAATCATTGTTTCTGGTAAATGGGCAGATAAATCAGAATGGACGTCCCCTGATTGATTTTGCTTTCCACCATCATCCGGCCTCCCGCCTGCTCAATGATCATATAGCTGACTGTCAGTCCGAGACCGGTCCCCTTGCCGGGCAGTTTGGTCGTAAAAAACGGATCGAATATGCAATTGATATCCTCTTCGGCGATGCCGGAACCATTATCCATTACTTTCAGTAAAAACGTCGCGTGATGATTTAAGGCCGAGGATGCATCTTCCGGAATAAATTCAGATGCGACTTGAATTTCTCCGGTCATCTTCTGTTCCGATGCATGAATGGAGTCGGCCGCGTTGATAATTAGATTAATGAGCACTTGTCGCATCTGATCCTTGTCGATGGCGACGGTATCTGAAATATCGCTCAACCGGATGTCAAAAGCGATATTTTTTATCAGCGGCTGGTCCGACATCATCGTGACGACATCCCGGACAAGATCATGGATTGAAATGACCCGACAGTCCTCCGATGAGCTCCTCGAAAAATCAAGCAACTGCCGGATAATCGAATGAATGCGGTTTATCTCATACTGCATCCGGTTTAAATAATCGTGAGCGTCGTCATCCTTTTTAAGACTCGGCCTGGCGTTTAAAAGATCCAGATATCCAAGGACGATGCTGAGGGGGTTCCCGATTTCATGGGCGATGCCGGCTGAAAGCCGCCCTACGGAAGCCAGCTTCTCTGCTTTAACCATCTCATCCTGGGCATTTTTCAACTCTCTGTTGGCCTTTTCAAGCTCATCAAGGGAATGCCGGAGATTTTGTTTGTCGGTTTCAATCAAATCCAGCATATGATTCAATGCCTTTGACAGCTGATTAAACTCCCGATAATTTTTTCCATGAGTAAAATATAACCGGTCTTTTTCCCTGAACTCATCGGTCATTTTGATAAAACGGTGAATCGGGCGAATCATCAGCCGCGACAACCGATAAACGCCGAACAAAAGAAGGATGATAAAATTGGCTAGTACATAAAATAAAATGATTTTTTGAGAATGCCGCAACGCCTTGTAAATATCGTCCAGCTCCATAACCATTATTTTAAGGCCCTTATTCTCAGGGCCAATTCCCGGAATCGGTTCGGATATCAGGAGATATTTTTTCTGGTGCCAGAATACGCCGAATGTTTCTCCCGCAAATTCAGTTTGTCCTTTCCCCTCCTTGATCGTCAGGGCTCCGGTTCGATGAATAAACTTCTGCAGATCCGTACTTGGCTCCCCATAATGATAGTCCAGACCGTTTCCCGAACGAATATTAAAATAAATGATGCCCGGGTCATGAACCCCAAGTCCGGTTTCGGCATCCGGCAGCGCATGTAAATACTGCCTGCCCTTTGCCACACGCTCCCGGATCAAACTTTTCTGTATCACACTGACAATCACAAGATCTGAGAATAGAACACTGATTAAAATAATAACCGCTAAATTCCCGGCTAATTTGAATTTCAGGCTTTGAAAAAACATCAGAAATCTTCAGGGGTACGAAAAAAATATTAAGGGAGGATAATCGGATGATCACTAAAAATAACGCTGCAAGCTTGCACAGGCAAAACAAACAAAAAGCAATTATTGGGAAAAAATTGAACACCCATCGTCAGCAGAAGTTTTTCTCTTGCCATTTTTTAAAACCGGGTTATAACTCCAATCGCTGTGTTCACAATCCGAGATGGGGAAAAATAGATTGATCAAAATGCGCGACAGATTAAAAACAATTAAATTTTATACAGTCAAACTTCCCTTGATATTAATTGCCATTGCCGTTGGATTTATCTTCGAGTTCATCATCACCTTTCCGTTTTTAGTTTTCTGCACCATTGACAGCATCGGCAACGTAACAAAAAGGGAAACCCCCTCGCCCGGCGACAATTAAACAACCGTTGCCTTATATTTTGCCTCTTCTCCCAGCTTGTTCATTTTGGCGATGATGCATTTTTGAAGCTTGCCCAAATCAATTGAAGTAAACCGAATCCCAATGCCCCCTTTTGACAAGTGAACCGTTTCACCGGATGCCCGAACCGTCAAAGCCGATGATTCCGATACCGGATCAAAATCAATGATAATGTCCGTCATCGCAGGGACCGGGACGATTTCGTCGGTTTCGAGAAAAAAACCATTTGCCCCGAGATTCTGAACAACTCCCGTAATAGTAAGATAACTTCTTGTACTGCGGCCATAGGCATCAGCCACCTTGATTGTCGCCTGTGTGTCCGGCCATGTCTGACTTCTGGTGTTTTTCCGCTTATTGATTTTATGCATTAAATTCAGATCCTCTCATCCGAGATTTTTTAAATCACATCAAAAGTTCAAGGGATGACCCCTAAAAGGGAATCGAGTTTGCCGTTCTTTTCCAAACTATTTAATTCATCATACCCTCCGACATGAAAATTCTCAATAAAAATCTGGGGGACCGTCCGCATCCCATTGCTTCGTTTAACCGATTCCGCGATCAATTCCGGATTCCCGTCCACTTCAAATTCATTAAAAGAGGCACCTTTGCTTCTGAGCAACGCTTTGGCGCGCTTGCAGTAGGGGCAGGTCGCAGAAGTGTAAATATCAATTTTCACCATTAAAAACTCCTTTTCTCATAAAATACTTTTATCCAGAAAATGGATGCGCTAAAATAAAAAAGTTGGAGTACCTATTACCTATTATCATCATTTCTCAAAACAATAAAATACAATTTTGATGTCTGGCCATGCATGTTCGTCTCCCTGAAACAATTTTCAATTTGACACAATTCCTGCGAAATCCATGGGAAAGTCACCTCCTCGGTCGACCCGGATCTCTTGTCACAGAAAAAAATCAAGAGGATAAAAAGACCTTCGGGCGGGATTTTATTGTGTGTAAAGCCTGCGGCTATGAGATTACACGAAACAGCGAAAAAATTATAGTCAACGGCGCCCATCAGCATGCGTTTGCCAACCCCAATGGCATTGTTTTTGATATTGGTTGCTTTAAAACCGCGCCGGGATGTCGGCATGCCGGCCCGTTTACTCCGGAATTTTCATGGTTTGCCGGATACCGATGGCAAATTTCAGTTTGCGGGTCATGTCTCTCCCATTTAGGATGGCTGTTTGCTTCTGCCGAAAATAATTTTTTCCATGGACTGATCCTTGATCGACTAATCGCATCCCGCTCCTTTTTTTCATGAAATACAGTGAATCAAAATGATCTGATGATATCTGATTATATTATATTGACAACCGATGCGTTTTCTTATAAAAATTAACACGAAACATTTAACCCTACAACGACATTTAATATTTTGACATACAATATTTTGTATTGATGCTAATTATAAACACCATATATCGAATTTAATTTTATAAGTTACGTTGTAGGGTTAAACATACTGAGATTATCAGACTTTCATTTTTTGTTATGGGTCAGGATGGAGTAAAAATTGTCATTTCAATGTTATCGATAATTTAAAATTTAAATAGATCGAACCGAAAATTCTCAAGGTCAATATAAGCCATTTTGTTGCGCAGAGTCTTTCCCCGTTTAAGAAGAATTTTAATAACTTCCATGGCTTCCAGTCCGCCTATTATGCATGGAGTTATTGATGGGACGCCAAGAATCTTTTCCATCTGTTCTGGAACTTTTCCTTCAAGATTTTTAGTTGCATATAATTTCTCAAGATCCATATCTTCAGGGAAAATTGTCATTACATGGCCATCAAAACCTGCCACAGCGCCATGAACCATAGGAATCCTCATTTTTTTTACAGCCCGGCCAAGAACAAAGCGATCTTCTATATTATCAAGGGCATCTACAACAACGTCAGCATCTTTGATAATTTCATAAACATTGTTTTTATTAAGTTTTTCATTTCGGGATATTATCTCAACAGCAGGATTCACTAAATTTACGGCAAGCCGAGCTTCGGAAGATTTCGGCGAGCCTATAGAGGACATCTTTGATAATACCTGGCGATTGAGGTTTGTCTCATCAAAAGTATCATGATCAACAACAATAAGCCGACCGATGCCGATTCTGGCAAGAAGCATGACAACATACCCGCCGAGACCGCCGGATCCGATAACAGAAACAGTTGATTCTGATAATTTAAGCTGTTCATCTATCGAAAGAATGTCACGGTTACGAAGATATATGTGAGGACAAATACCGAGCTTTAAGGCTTCAATGTAAACCTTACGAATGGAACACCCCAATGCACCGCTGATCTCTATCGCTTTCTCATTGCTGAGAATGCGGACATTTCTGCCAACCGGATCGGAAATTTCTTTTGATTTTCTATTCAGGACGTCCTGAATATCAGGTTTTATACCTGGATTCAAATTGTTGCTCCTCATTCCTTAAAATCTGTTCAACCTGGAATAAACAATAAGCTATCCGATAATACAGAGCACGTCATTTTTGGAAACCGAATCCCCGCTCTTGTAATTAATCGCTTTAATCGTTCCGTTAGCCGGTGCAGGGAGAGAATTTTCCATTTTCATGGCTTCAAGAATCACAACAGAATCCCCTTTTGCAACCGAATCTCCCACTTCTTTAGCATAGCTGACTATCATTCCGGGCATAGGGGCTGTCAAAGGGGTGCCTTCCGCCGCCGCTGCTGGTTTGGATGACGGGGCTGTAGCTGGTTTGTGGGACGGAGTGGATTGTTTTGGTGCAGGCGACGGAGGCGCAGGCCGTAGGGCCGGAGAGACTGCAACTCTTGGTGCTGCAAGCGCTTGCGACGGAATTGCGGGTGCTGCTGGAGCAACCGGCGGTTGCGCGTAAGTGATGATCGGCTGTCCGCCCGGCTCATCAACGCTGACTTCAAAATATTCATCTTCGATAAACACGTTAAAAGTTCGGGTATGTTTTCCTTTGGCCGGTGCGTCTTTAGAAGACTTTTCCACCAGCGTGCCGGCTTTTGCCTTTGCAAGGATTTCATCCGCTTTTTTGACATCTTCCAGTGTTCTGGGTCTCAATGAATCCGGAGGCGTTTCTTTTTCATATTTGTACATGAGAAATTTTTTCCCGGTCACCGGGTACAGTGTATATAAAAGAATATCTTCAAGATCAGACGTCAGCCCCTTGAGTTCATTTCTGGCTTTTTCCAGTTCAGGTTCAACCACCTCACCGGGCCGGCAGGTGATGGGTTTTGTACCTCTTTCATACCCTTTCAAAGCTTTTTTCTGAAGTTTTGAACTGATGGGAACCGCTGTTTTTCCGTATAATCCGTAGCACAGATCCTTGACCTGGGCCGTGATCATTTTATAGTCTTCATCGCCATCATCAAATAATACATTGTTCACCGTCTGGGTTCCCACGATCTGGCTGGTCGGCGTGACCAGCGGAATCTGTCCGAGATCTCTTCTTACCCGGGGCAACTCGGCAAACACCTCATCCATCCGGTCCAGGGCATCCATTTCCCGCAGCTGATTAACCAGGTTAGACAACATTCCGCCGGGGATCTGGTGAAGCAAGGCGTTAATGTCAATAATCGAAACCTTTGAGTCATCCAGAAGATGCTTGTATTTGGGAAGAACTTCTTTTTCCAGTACCACATTAATTTCGGCAAGTTTCTTCATATCAAAACCGGTATCCCGGCTGGTGCCGATCAAAGACATCACCAACGGTTCGACTGCGGGATGTGATGTCCGATACGCATAACTGGACATACAGGTATCAATGACATCCACACCGGCCTCCACCGCTTTTAAATGCGTCATGGGCGCCATGCCGGAAGTGAAATGGCTGTGCAGATGAATGGGGATATCCGTGTTTTCCTTCAAGGCTTTGATCAGTTCAAACGCGTCATAGGGGGCCATTAATCCTGCCATGTCCTTGATGCAGATACTGTCTGCCTGCATTTTTTCAAGGTCCTTGGCTTTGTCGAGATAGTAATCCAGGTTGTAGACGTCGCCGCCCATGCGCGGTTCGGTTAATGAATAACAGATACATCCCTGAAAATGCTTACCGCAGTCTTTGATCGCGGCAACCACTGTTTCAAAATTCCGGAAGTCGTTTAGTGCGTCAAAAGTTCTGAATATATCTATTCCGTTCTCTGCTGCTTTTTCAACAAATGCCAGGGCAACATCATCCCCATAGTTACGATATCCCACCACATTTTGTCCGCGAAGCAGCATGGAAAAAGGAGTTTTCTTAAAGTAACGCTTTAAGGTGCGAAGTCGCTGCCATGGATCTTCATTTAAAAATCGATGCATCGTATCAAAGGTTGCGCCTCCCCAGACTTCCACGCCCCAGAAACCGACTTCATCCATCATTTCGGCTATCGGTATCATGTCTTCGGTTCGACCTCGGGAGGCAAAAAGGGACTCATGCCCGTCCCGGAGTGTCAGATCCTGAATTTTTACCGGATTATCAGCCTTGGGGCGGTTCTTATAATCATTAATTGACTGCATCTTCACTTTAAAATGATCACTCATTGGAATCTCCTCATTAATATCGTGTGACATATAAATAAATTTTGAACGTCTGAGACGTAACAAATTTTTTGATTGATTATTTTTTTTCAAAACAGAAAATCTAAAACCATTATGATTAAATTTTTTGTTTTGATCCGTGGAATGCTTTCATTTGCATCATCGACCGCATCTGCATTTGATGCTGGCGGCCGCTGATGCCCCATGAATCCAAAACCAGCGGCGCATTTTTCGTTCCTGTAATTACGGGCTGAGAATGAGCCCCATGGGACTGAGAGAATGCCATCGCTTCGTGTTCCGATTTAATATAATTGGCAACTGCTGTTATTGCGGCAATTTTCTTTTTTCTATCCGACATACCATCCTCAATTTACATTCGTTTGAAATAAAAGGAATTATCAAAACCCAGACCATTAAGCGGGAATATTACCATGTTTTTTCGGAGGAAGTGTCTGCCGTTTGTTGTACATGATCTCCAACGCTTCAATTAACCGCATCCGCGTTTCACTTGGGACGATCACATCATCAATGTACCCGCGGCTGGCGGCACAATACGGATTAGAAAAAAGTTCACGGTATTCATCAATTTTTTCCTGCCGTTTGGCCTTTGGATCATCCGCACTGTTGATCTCTTTGCGATGAATAATGTTTGCCGCACCATCTGCGCCCATTACTGCAATCTCAGCACTCGGCCAGGCAAATGCGAAATCCGCGCCCAAATGTTTCGAGGACATGGCAATATATGCCCCGCCATAGTCTTTGCGAACAATCACAAGCAATTTGGGAACCGTTGCTTCGGAGTAGCACCATAAAAGCTTTGCGCCGTGGCGGATAATCCCGCCCCACTCCTGATTACTGCCCGGCATATACCCGGGAACGTCCGACAGGGTCAATAACGGGATATTAAAGGCATCACAAAATCGGATAAATCGAGTGGCCTTATCAGATGCGTCAATGTCAAGACATCCCGCCATTACTTTGGGCTGGTTTGCGATAATGCCGATACTTTTTCCGTTTAAACGGGCAAAGCAGACAATAATGTTTTGCGCAAAATGGGCATGGGGTTCAAAAAATTCCCCATTATCGACAATATTGCGGATCACATCTTTCATGTCATAAGACTGACTTGAATTATCCGGAATTAATGTATCCAGTTCCAGCGCAATTCGTTTGGGATCATCACCAGCCGGGAGAATCGCTGGGTCTTCCATATTATTTGACGGCAGATAAGAAAGCAGTAACTTAATATTATTGATCGCATCCTCATCTGATTCACAGGCAAAATGCGCCACCCCACTTTTTTCATTATGTGTCATTGCGCCGCCGAGTTCTTCAAAAGTAATGACTTCGCCGGTCACCGATTTAATAACTTCCGGACCGGTAATAAACATATGACTGGTATTTTTTACCATAAAAATCCAGTCGGTCATTGCCGGGGAGTAGACAGCGCCACCGACGGTGGGTCCCATGATAGCAGAAATCTGGGGGATCACACCCGAACACAGCGAATTCCGATAAAAAATGTCTCCGTATCCGCACAATGCATCAACTCCTTCCTGAATCCGGGCCCCGCCGGAATCATTCATACCGACGACCGGTGTCCCGGCCTTGAGCGCCATATCCATGATCTTACAGATTTTTTTGGCATGCATTTCACCGAGAGACCCGGCCCTTGACGTAAAATCCTGAGCATAAGCAAATACCGGGCGGCCGTCAACGGCTCCATAACCGGTGATCACCCCGTCAGATGGGATTTCGGTTTTTTCCATTCCGAAATTAACACATCGATGCTTGACAAACATATCCACCTCACGAAATGTTCCGGAATCAAAAAGCGCGTCCAGCCTTTCGCGTGCAGTCAGTTTGCCTTTTTCCTTGTGCTTGGCTACATTTTTTTCACCACCCTGCTCAAAAGCTTTACTCTTCAAGGTCCGTAATTCATTAATTTTATCAGCGACATTACCCATTATTCTATCCTTTCATGTCAACCCTTACATAAACTCAACCATTTCAAGATCGTAAAAATATAAAAAAAATTAATCGAGTGAGTCTATAATGGGTCTGATTTTAGTTATTCAGAGAAGTTAATATTTTTCTCACTGCAGCCGTGGGCGTCGATTCCCCTCTTTCAATCTCCCAGGTTAATTGGGGCAACAATTTTTTAACCTCGGGGATTTGATAAAACCAGTCTTTTAACCCCTCTTCCAGTAACGTCAACATCCATTGAATTGCCTGCTTTTTCCGTTTCTGTTCCAGGGCACCGGTGGCAGACATTTTTTCATGATGGTCTAAAACCGTTTCCCATACTTCTGCAATACCGATCATATGCAGCGCACTACAGGTCAATATCGGCGGCGACCAGTTAGTGTTGTCCGATGAAAACAAATGCATGGCATCTGCATAAATATTTTTTGCCTGAAGCGTTTTAGCGAGATTGTCACCATCCGCCTTGTTCACAGCAACCGCATCAGCCAGTTCAAGAATACCCCGTTTAATACCCTGAAGGCCATCACCAGCACCGGCAAGCATTAACAGAAGAAAAAAATCGGCTATGGATGCGACACTCACTTCAGACTGACCAACCCCGACTGTTTCAACCATGACGACATCGAAACCGGCAGCTTCACATACGAGCAGAGACTCCCGTGTTTTGCGTGACACCCCACCTAACGTTCCCCCGGACGGAGAGGGGCGGATAAAAGCGTTGGGCTGAGCGGACAGTTTTTCCATACGGGTTTTGTCCCCCATGATACTGCCGCCGCTGTGCGTACTGCTGGGATCAACCGCCAGAATCGCTACCCGCTGCCCGCGTTCAACCAGGAGCATTCCCAGACTTTCAACAAATGTATTTTTGCCGACACCCGGCACACCGGTAATTCCCAGCCGGACGGCTTTTCCGGTAAACGGAAGGAGCCGATTAAGCACGCCTGTTATTAGTTCCTGGTGCTTTGGCAGGGAACTCTCAACCAGGGTAATGGTCTTGGCAAGAATCTTGCGATTGCCGGCGCAAACCCCGGAAACATAATATTCAGGATCGGTTTCCATTATCTGTTTTCCAGCGCATTCAATACATGATTGGCACATTCCGTAATCACGCTCCCTGGCCCGAAAATTTTTGCAACCCCGACATCATAGAGGAAATCATAATCAGCCGGGGGAATAATACCACCAACTACTATAAGCACATTCTCGCCTCCTTGTTTTTTCAGGGATGCGATCAGTTCGGGGACCAGAATCTTATGGCCGGCCGCCAGACTTGATACCCCAACAACATGAACATCATTGTCAATGGCTATGCGCGAGGCCTCGGCAGGTGTCTGAAACATAGGGCTGATGTCCACATCAAAACCAAAATCCGCAAAAGCAGTGGCCACCACCTTGCTTCCCCTGTCATGCCCGTCCTGCCCCATCTTTGTGACCAGTATTCTTGGTCTCCGGCCTTCTTTTTCAGCAAATTCATCCGTCCGTTTGCGAAGAGATGCAAGAATCTCGTTATCCTGATATTCAGACGCATAAATACCGGAAATGCACTGAGTGGTAGCAACATAACGGCCAAACACTTTTTCCATGGCATCAGATATTTCGCCAACTGTTGCCCTTTTTCGTACTGCTTCGATGCTGACTTCAAGCAAATTGCCGCCGGTTTCCGCACATTTTGTAATGGCGGCGAGAACTTTTTCCACCGCAACGTTGTCTCTATTTTCTTTAATTTCTTTGAGTCTGGCTACCTGCTGATCACGGACTTCAGACGATATTTCACGAACTTCCATTGGTGCTTCATCTTCTACCTGGTATTTA
>Ga0066636_10002970_pt1 | contig 10817 bp, 10 predicted proteins | sample CryGeyCG2014_080_2_FD_62736 | JGI IMG/M metagenome (GOLD analysis project Ga0066636, IMG submission 62736) | Groundwater microbial communities from aquifer - Crystal Geyser CG07_land_8/20/14_0.80 | ecosystem: Environmental > Aquatic > Deep subsurface > Groundwater | place: USA: Utah: Grand...
TAGAAAAAACTGAAGAAGGAAGAATCAAAATATTGGAACGAATGATTAATTACGGTCCGGGAAAAGAAAAGATCAAGCTTTCTTTAGTAAAAAAATATTGGAATGAATTAGATCTTTATGAAAACTGCCGTCGTTTATTGGAATTACTAATATGGGGAAAATATCAATCCTTACAGCAGAGCAAAAAGAGTGCCTGGATCAAATAAGAAAAAATAAATATATTTGCGAAAATTTTTATTTTACAGGTGGAACTGCACTAAGCGAATATTATTTACATCATCGATATTCTGATGATATTGATTTATTCACCGATGTTAAATACGATCATCAAATTATTTTAGGATTTATTAAAGAGCTAAGTAAAAATCTAAAAATTAATTATAAAGTAAAACGTACAGAAATAGTCGATATGTATTTTTTAGAGTATTCTCCCGTAAATATTCTTAAAATTGATTTTGTTTATTCGAGTGATCAACGATTAAAAATAAGTTCGAAAGATAAAGGATTGTTTATCGATAGTTTTATGGATATTGCTGTCAATAAGATAACCGCTATAAACGATCGGTTGAGCGTCAAAGATTTTGTTGATTATTATTATATTTCCCAACATTATACAGTTTGGGATCTGATCGAAGGAGCTAGAAAAAAATGTCGTATGGATATTGATCCATGGTCCCTATCAACAGATTTTTTAAGTGTCGAAAAATTTGACTCCATGCCAAGAATGATCAAACCTCTCACGCTTGAAGAACTGAAAATCTTCTATCGCCAAAAAGCTAAGGAGCTCGGAATGAAGCAAGTTGAGAAATAAATCATACTTATTCTTTTGGTAAAAAATGTCTTAGGATATGCCCTGCGTCGGCGACGGCCCGATTACCGATTAGATAGTAATTAGGACTTAATTCTGAGGCAACGCCAACGCTGTAGAAGACAGATTCTATCCCCATCTCGGTTAAGGCTTTTTTCATTAATAAAACCCCCGCTTGAGTCAAACTAACGGAGCGGTGAAAGATCTTGCTTGGTTTTACTCCCAGTTTTTCGGCGGCGAGAACAAAAGCCGCACTTGAAGCACCACTAGCCGGATTGACGAAATCACTAATCAAGATGGGTTGATTATTAATTTGTTTTAATTTCTCTTTATCCCTCCATAGAACGGTTACTGACAAATTAGTTGTTGGCTCCCCTTTTAAATGAGTTCGCTTAGTAACCACTCTAATTTCATTTTTAAGTTTAGCGTTCTGACTTTTTCCAAGTGTCAGTCTGGTTGTAATTAGACCTGCTCGCTCAAGACTAATTGCTGGAATATTTTTGTCTTCGATCTTAAACTGTTTTTCATGTTTAGTAAGTAACCCGTACCCTTCTTTAGCAAGTTCAAAATACTCTTTAGCAATTCCGGTATCGTGATAAAAGACTGAGTTAAAAACGATTTTCTGGGCAATCTTATTAACCTTATCCATCAAATATTTAGCGTTATCATAATAATTTTCTAAGATAAATATCTGATTTTTTTCCAAATCTTTTAGCTTCCATTCTCCAAACTGTCCGTGATATTTACCGATGATTTTTGTGTAGGTATCTTTGAATTTAACCAAATGATCGACTTCATGGTCGCCGAAAAAATTATCAGGATCAAGAAGAAGAGGCGTGACGTCAATTTTCTGCCCACCTTTGCCTGACTGAATGACTACTTTGTCGAAAATCATAATTGTAGGTTGAAATCATTATTATAATGTAATAGAATACTAATGGTGAGAGAGTTTTTACTCTCCATGACGCTAACGTCCTAAAAACCTAAGCGTGAGGCACCATTTACTTTTTGTCCATTACTGATAAAAATATTTTATTCTTTTTGAAGTCTTCAATGATAATCACTCGAATTTTTCTTAATGCTTTTTTGTTGTTTTCTTCTATTTCTAACATTCCTTCCAAAGCATAATACGTTTGATTCTTTTTCTTTTTAATATTTTGAATTAATTTAGAGTTTTCAATAATTGTTTTAACGTAAGGAAGAAGTTTTAATCGACGAAAGACATCGTCTGAAATTCTTTTTTTATGGCCAGTCGCTCCTATTAAATGTCTCCAACCAAGTAAACTAATTTGAACTTTACTTTTAAAAGCCGGACAATTAATACCACCTGCTTTCCTCCAAGAATCATATATTTTCCATGCATCGTTTTGAGCTCTTTTTATACTAATAAACTTGGTCATCAAAGTAAATTATAGGAGTTCAATTATTGATTGTCTACAGTTGCATAATTTTCGAGGATTTTTTGAGAAGGAGTAAACATAGACAAGAAATGGTAGCAAAAATAAACTTGAAATACAATTGTTATATCTATCGTCAAAAAAACATTTATATTTATTGGATATATTCCAAAGAATAACAATCTTTATAATTCTTTAGAAATAATCGGTTATAAATTAATTTATAAACCCGTTGTTAAGCTGGAAAAGCACAATAAAAAAATAAAGGGAAATATTGATGCAGAATTAATACTTTATTCAACGATTGAATTTCCAAATTATGATAAAGCAATATTAGTATCTGGAGATGGTGATTTTTAAAGTATTCTTCTCTGCTAAGAAAATTTAGTCAATTTATTTTAAATATTTCTTTTTTGCGAAGTAAATTAGAGTACAAAAAAAGGTAGGCATTCCCTAGGGACGAAACCCTTTGGTAGTCCTACCATCATGATTGCTAACAATATACCAAACAAACTAAATACTGTCAATAATTTGAAAAAATTATAAAATCAATCATCACCTTGGCATAATTTTCGAGGATTTTTGTATTTGGCACAAACATTCAAAAATGTTATCAGATTGTTATTGAAGTATCAATACATCAAAAATATTGGTAGGTACAATTCCAGACTTTGCCTTTTCAATAAAAGCCTCCCACGTTTTATTAAAATCAACATTTAGCTGGATTTCTGTCTCAGATACAAAACCATTTTTAATCAATTTTTGTTTACTTTCTTCAACAATCTTTGGATTTCCGCCTGTTCCTCCATGGCCAATATCAAACTTTCCGTCCTCATAAAAAGTGAAATATGTTTCAGGAAAATCATCATTACTCGATACTGTCGTTAAAGTGATTCTTCTTGTTATTTTTCCAGAAGGATTCTGAATATAATATAGAGAGATTCTAGAGTCGTAACGATTATTTAAACTTAAAGTCTCCACTAATCGATCTGGTGGGTTCGTTTCTTTTTCATAAATTGGATCTGAAGATATCCTAGATAAATACTGATAATGATCTTTCTCAATTGGTTTACGATAATCTATTTTTCCAGTTTCTCCATTTAAATGAAAATAATCTACACCTAGAATCGGTCCGTGATTTTCGCCATGTAGCCATGAAATGTCATTAAAACCTGATGGTAAATTTAAAGTTTTTCGTAAAGCTTCTATCTGTGACTTTAATGATTCATCCGTTTCAACTATCCAACTTTTAATACGATCGCTTTTCCCAATCAATTCCCTTGATTCTTCTACATATCGCTCTAAATCAGCTATTGCTAATTTTAATTCTTTGATTGCTTGAAAAACATTTCTGTATGAAGAAAATTCTCCTGTTTGACTCATAATTTTTAAATTGAAAAAAACGAAGTATTCATTAATATATTGATTCACCGCCTGTAATAATAAATCGATTGCGGCTTTTTTTCCTGATTCATCAAGTTTTTTTATTCTTGCTCGAATTATTTTTCTTCTTGCTTGACTAATATTTGTATTTAAGAAAGGTAAAGATATCTTATCGTAGTGGCTAAATATCTTGTTCCATTCGTCACGAGTGATCGGGTTAACTGTTTTTGGCAATTCTATTTTAGGCTCAATATACTTTTCGCCTATTATTGCTTGATAAAATTCATGTCCGATTTCTTTTCCTTCACTCGCAAACTGGATAAAAGTTTCTTTGAGCAATTTTGGGTCCAAATCTTTAAACTCGTTTTCACCAGGTACCCCAGTTCTAAGCAACATTTCTTGAATTTTCTTTTTATCGCCTTCAAAAAACGGATCTGAATCAATATTATGCTTTTCAACATTTCCTTTAGAATCAAAATTTATTAAGACATATGCGTACTTAGGATTATTTGAACGGACAAGTATCTGGATTCCGGGTAATGCGACATTCGAATATTTATCACTATTTGTTGAATGAAAAGAATTTGACATTGAAGCAAGCGGTAATCGGTTATCTCGATAGTAAATCTCCTCATACGCAACTGGATCGGGATAATGAGAAAAATCCCTTTGATAGATATAGTGTGGAATTTTTTGAGATCCTTCTCTTAATGATCTTCCCCTACCTTCAAAAATAATTTCTTTTTTTGGACCAACATTAAGTCTGATAGTTTCACCCCAAGCTAAACTATCGTCCCCCGTTTTGGTATGTTCTCTTTTATTTTGTATTACCCATTCATTGACCCAATTAAGTCGAATTTCGTTAGGAAATGCAAAATATGAATAATCCATGATCCCTTTCAACATTAACTCCCTGGAAGAATCATAATCTTTAATCAAATATTCCATCAATAAATCTTTATTTTCACCAGTCATACTTTTATTAAAGAAATATAGACTATGTTGCTTAATCGTTATCGTTCTACTCGCAAACCAACCTAATAATCTCAGCACTTCGCCAAAAAAATACCTTTTATTAAATCCATTTTGAGCAGAGTTTTTTAATTCCTCTAAAAAATTATTGGCAACGAATCTTGGATTATTAAAAATATCAGTTGTTGACATACCTGAATTTTTTTTAATTTCCTCGTTCAAAAAAGATAGATGGGGAATTTGAGTTTTGACAGGAACTTCTTGATTTCTCATATTATCGAGTATTCTATAGGATAGTTATTAAATTAACTTGACTTGTATCTGACTTTTTGTTAGCCTGTAGTATGGTTGTTCGAGATAATTCCCTACTGACGCTTTCTGAAGAGAAAGTTCTTAATTTGTTGCTTGATAAAATAAATAAACTAGTTAAAAGAGACGATATCGCCAAAGCTTTATGGGGTAATCTTTGGCTGGAAAAATATTCAGATTACATGATTGATAAAGTCATCTACCTTTTAAGAAAAAAATTGGTTGCTCCTTATAAAATATCTACTTTTAGAAATCGCGGAATAATATTTTCACAATCCTGGACTATTCCTTTCAAGATAATAAGGAGTACTCCAACGATCAAATCTGAAGGCACTCACCCACATGAAGAATATTTAAAGTATATGAACGATACAACCAATATAAGAAAAACACTCTCCGATCTTTTTAAATCCATCAAAAAAGAAAACATAACTAAATATTTTGATTCGTCTTTGAAAGATATTAAAGAACTGATGATTCTGGTAATTAATTCTTACTCTCATGACAATGTCGATACAATATCTTCCTGGCTTTCAAACAATAAGATTGGAGCAAGAATAATATTTAGTCATTTTGACGATCGGGCTATAAAGATTCACCAAAAAAGAATCTTTGAACTGGGTATAGAACATATTGAAACAATTTATGACGACATAAGAAAAACACGTCTCACTCCAAGCTCTTTTGATTTAGTAATTAACGACTTCAGGCTTAATTTTAATTCCAACCATGAACAAAACCAGGAAGCAATGTATGGAATTAGAAGAATTTTAAAATTAAACGGATTGGTGTTAATTTCTGTTGTTGTTGATTCGCGGTACGAATCATCGCGTTACGGGGTTGATCAGGAAAAAGCACCAATAAATAAAAGCTCACCTCATATATTTATGTTTAAAGAAAACCTAGAAAGATACTGTTTTACTGTCCCCTATTATAAAAAGCTTTTTACAAAATCCGGGTTTAAAATAGTGAAAGAATTTGATGTAAAAGAAGGTAAAACTTGGTTTAATAAAGAGAAGTTTATTCCAAATCGTGAGCCCACCTATAGAAGATTCCTATTACAATAACCCTTATTCTTTCGGAAGAAAATGGCGGAGGATGTGGCCGGCGTCGGCGTCGGCGACGGCGCGGTTACTGAATCTTTAATGAATAATTTTTGGGATTATGATAAGAAGGAATTGGAAAAAACTGGGCACTGGTCGGCTAATTCTAACCTGTAAATCTTCTTTAGCCTTTCATTAAGCTCTAATCTACCATTTAGACCTCGGTGTTCAACTGTTTGTTGATGCTGTTTCTCAACTTCATCGCCTCGTCTCTTGGATTTTTGGCAAAAATAATTCCTCGGGAAGAATTAATAATCAGTCCTTGTTTTTTAGAATTTAATCCCGCCGAAAGCGTTGCCTCAAGATCGCCTCCTTGAGCTCCAATCCCCGGAACAAGCAAAGTCATATCCCCGACTATCTTACGTACTTCTTTGAGTTCAGCAGGATAGGTGGCTCCAACTACCAACATACAGTTTTTATTGATATTCCACTTATTTGAAACGTTTTCTGCAACGATTTTATACAAAGATTTGCCGGAAACCTTTAAATCTTGAAACTCTCCTGCTCCGCTATTTGAGGTTCGACATAATACGATAACACCCTTATCTTTACAATCTAAGAAAGGTCTTATAGCCTCTTCTCCCAGGTACGGATGAACGGTTATGGCGTCAGCCCCAAGGTATGTAAAAACAAATTGAACATATCCTTTGTTTGTGTTGCCAATATCAGCCCGCTTGGCATCAATGATGATCGGAATTTCCGGGTATTTTTCTACCAAGTAATCACAAGTGTCTTTTAAAGCATTTATCCCTTCATGTCCTATAGCTTCATAGAAGGCAGTGTTCAACTTGTAAGAACAAACCAGGTCATGGGTGGCTTCAATAATGGTCTTGTTGAACGAAAGTAAGTTCTGATCCAACCCGATACAGACCAACGACTTATTTTTCTTAACGATCCTATCTAATTTTTCTTGAAAGGTCATATTATTTTTCTTTCAATTTATAATGTGTTTGCTTACCTTTACCTATGCGTTCTATTAATTTTAAACTAATCAATTTATTCAAATCAAGTCGTCGAGTTGCCTTTGCACGATCTGTTAATTTTGAATAATCATCATCCGTAATAAAACCATTTTCTTGAATATATTTGAGTATTTTTTGATGGTAAGGTAATAATCGTGTTTGAGGATTAATATTTATATTTGGAAGAATATTTTCCACCCTTAACAACTCATCAATTATTCCATCAGTGAAATATTCCAACCATTCGGTGAAATCAATATTTTTATATACTTCATAATAATTTCCTTTGACACCTACCATAGTAAAATAACGACTAACATTTTGGTTGTAGTAATTCTCAAAACTAAAAAGGTTAAATGTATTCAAACCCATCGCTACCATCAAAATTTTTGTTAAAAGCCTGGTTGTCCGACCGTTACCATCAGTGAAGGGATGAATTATGACAAGTTGTTTATGAAAAATTCCGGCAATAATCAGGGGGTCTATTTTTTGCTTATTAGTATTTATAAAATCAAGTAAGTCGTTTATTAGATTAGGTACTTCATTTTGATCTGGTGGCCAATATATAGTTTTGCCTATAATTGGATTATTTACGAATACCGGTTCAGTACGCAGTATACCCGACTTGAAATCAGGTAAAAATTGATTGGTAATTTCCTTATGAATTGAAAGAATTAAATTTAAGGTAATTTTAACATTTCCTTTTTCAATTTTTTCATTGATTTTTTTTAGAATCGTGTTGTAATTTAACACTTCCCTTTCGCTATCCCTGATATGTTCGGGCCGATTTTTTATAATCTTTTTAACATCAGTTAGTGGCAAAGGATTACCTTCAATTCCGGTCGATGCATGGGTTGAAGTCGCTTCTGCATTTTTTCTGAGCTCGACCAAAACCGGATCAGGAAAACGGCGATTATTAAATCCACTCACCATTGAACTGATTTTTTTTATATTCTCAAGAAGTTTGTTTGTAATAACAAATTTTGGTTCAAACATTAGTCTAATTATAGTCGAATATTAGTCGAATGTAAAGATTGTTTTTCAAATATACAAAGCAATTTTTTGGATTTGAAAAAGTCTTTGGCTTAGTGTTATCTGTATTTATTTATCTCTTCTTTTAGTTTTATTGCTTCACGGCGGGCAACTTCGGCAAAGTCGGGACCGGATGAAGCGAAAATTATTCCTCGAGAAGAATTAATTATCATTCCTGAACCTTTAGAATTTAATCCTGCCTTGACTGTTTTTTCAACATCGCCACCTTGAGCTCCAACTCCGGGAACTAAAAATGTCATATCCCCGACTATTTTACGGACTTCTTTTAATTCGTCCGGATAAGTAGCCCCAACCACTAACATACAGTTTTTATTCTTATTCCACTTTTTTGCCACGTTTTCTGCCACAATTTGATATAAAGGCTTTACTATCTTTGTACGATCGTGCCGAGATAGTGATTGGATTTGAAGATCTTGAAATTCTCCTGCGCCTTTGTTGGAAGTCCTGCATAAAATAATTGAGGCTTTATCTGCCCTTTCCAAAAATGGTTTTAAAGCTTCTCTTCCTAAATATGGATGAAGCGTGATCCCGTCGGCGTTTAACCAATCAAAAGCATATTTAATATATCCGTTATTAGTATTTCCAATATCTGCTCTTTTAGCATCCAAAATGGTAATAATTTCTGGATAAGTTTTATTAATATAATCAAACGTCAACTTTAGTTGTTTAAGCCCTTCGTCTCCATTGGCTTCGTAAAAAGCAGATTTAGGTTTATAAGCACAGACAAGGTCGTGAGTAGCGTCAACAATTGCTTTATTAAATTCAAAAACAGCATTTTCTTTTATCTTTAAATGTTCAGGAATTTTCTTTACATCACTGTCCAACCCAACACAAACTAATGACTTATTTTTTACTACAATTTTGTCTAATTTTTCTTGAAAGATCATAATATTAGGAATTTTTAATTGAAAGAAGTATAGATTATTTGTAAATGTAGTTCAAGACCTTTAAAAGGGTATCTTTCTTTATTATTTTAGTAAAATGAAGTGATGTGATATAATAGCTTCGTGACAGCCCAAATTGAAAAAAGATCATCCGGAATCTATCAAGTCGAAAATTTACCTCAAGGTCAACATTATTTTTTAAAGCAAGACTTAGAACAATTCCAATCGTTGTTTGAAGAACATGGTTTTCATGGCCTAGTTAGACCATCACTAAAAACATTTTTTGGGATTGGCAAGTTAAATTTCCTCTTAAAAAGTGATTATTTAGCTCAACATATTGTCTATGAACCAAAACTAAAATATCCTTTAAGAGGTGCCGAGGGTGTTATAAAAAAGATACATTTTAGTGGACATACTCTTGCGTTAAAAGCACTCAATTCAAATAGCTTGACCGGCTATAAGCAAATTATGGTTTTTTCAGATTTGATTCAACCAATTTTTGAGAGAAACAGGCTTAAAACTGTTGATCAATCCGCGGCTACTTCCCATTCATTGATCAGGCCATGGATTAATGGATCAACTTTGAACGTAATTTTTGATCAACTGAGGAAAAAAAATAAAGAATTTGCTAATTCGCTTTACACTCTATTAGCCAAAAGTGAAAATATTAAAAATGCACACACTGAAATTTTTTTAGCGTTAACTCAATTTCTTGAAACTTTTGGATTTATACCAATGATAAATAATTATCCATATCATAATAGAGTAACTCGACCAGACGACCAACTAAATAACAAAGTTGCTGCAAAATTTACTAAACCAGGTGAAGAAGATATTAGCATTTTAAAATCCCAAAAAATAAAAATGACTGTTGATTGTGCTATTCCTGATTTAGATAATACTGACCCTCTCTCTGAGCAGTTAGTAAAAGATCGATTATCTAACTGGATATTACCTGATAAATTAGTTTTTGAACTTTCAAAAAAAAATAACCAACAATCCGCTGTAAATTTTCTACTACAAAATATGATTTGTCTCGATCCATTTTACATCAGATCAGATATTGGATTTTCTGAAGGTCAATAACAAAATCAATAAATTTATTTTTCTCCTTTTGCCTCTAAGTATTTTTTTCCATGACCAACATCGGTGTTGATTGGAACGTTTTCCTTGCATAAAGGACAGACCGCTTCATCAAAAGCTGAAGCCTTGATAACACCTAAAGCGCTGAATGGTCCGCCGACGACTTCCGATGTTACTTTTTCCGGGTCTCGATTAACCATCACACAAACGGCCACAACATTGCCTCCTGTTGCTTTGACAGTATCAACCACCTTACGAACCGATCCACCGATTGTAGTCAAATCCTCAATTACCAATACTTTTTTTCCTTTAACCAATTTATCATAGCCTCTCGTAAATATCATCTGTTTGTCCGCAGTTTTTTCTGTATAAACTCCAAGAATCTCTTTTCCTTTGAGTTTCGATAGATGATATGCTACCCATTGAGACAAAATAATTCCTCCAAGAGCTGGGGCAGCAACAACATCGATATCAACATCTTTGTATTTTTCTGCAAACAGCTCCCCTATTCTTGAGGTTTCAGCTGTATGAGGATAAACAGCATCTTTATTAACATAGACACTTCCATGTTTTCCGGAAGTATAAACAAAATGGGAATCGGTAATCACCGCCCCAACCTTTTTTAGGATATCAACAACATTGTCCATAATATTTAAATAATTTATAAATTAGTTAGATTATAACAAATATTTTTGTATTAGTCTTGTCCAATGCAAGATGAGCATGAAATGAAACCTGTTTCTAATGCAAGATGAGCATGAAAAATAGGGCGTGAGTTTTAAAATCATAGGATATGAATATTACTATGATCGACTCACGCCTATCTAATTTTAATCAATTAGAAACATTTCTTGGAGGGACAA
>Ga0066636_10002976_pt1 | contig 10803 bp, 11 predicted proteins | sample CryGeyCG2014_080_2_FD_62736 | JGI IMG/M metagenome (GOLD analysis project Ga0066636, IMG submission 62736) | Groundwater microbial communities from aquifer - Crystal Geyser CG07_land_8/20/14_0.80 | ecosystem: Environmental > Aquatic > Deep subsurface > Groundwater | place: USA: Utah: Grand...
AAAGAAAAAAGAATAAAACATGGGCCTGTTTTGAAAAACAAATCTGCGAGGGCATGGGCTCCGACAGCGTTGTACGGCGCTGCGATTTTTTTAGGTTCTGCTCTGCCGGGCTCTTCCCCAATCCTCTGGGGCGTGGAAAAATATGTTTGGGATAAGCTGTTGCATCTATTAGAATATATTCCTCTGGGAATTTTACTTTTGCGCGCATTGGCTTTGACCTTCAAGGGCCGATCCTTGTGGACTTTGATGTTCGTGGCTGTCGCGCTTGGCGGCCTCTACGCAGTCAGCGACGAGTGGCATCAGAGTTTTGTGCCTCTCCGCTGCGCGAGTGTGCATGATTGGATGGGAGATGTCCTGGGTGTTTTTGCCGGCGCTTATGCGTGGAGAGTCCGGCTGGTGGGTCGATTGAAAGCGGGATCTGATTAGGAAACGCGATGCCTGAAATTAAAGCTTTTAGAGGTTTACGATATCAGAAAAAATCTGTAGGTAGTTTAGCGAGCGTGTTGGCTCCGCCGTACGATATTATTTCCGCGCGCCGACAGGGTGAGCTTTACAAAAAGAACCCTTGCAATGTCATCCGTTTGATTTTGGGAAGGTCGGAAAAAGGCGACTGCGTTCGTCGCAATCAATATACTCGCGCGCGCCAATTACTTAAGGAGTGGACTTCGAAGGGCGTTTTGGTCAAGGATCAAGCGCCCTCGGTCTACGTTTATGCGCAGGACTATCGGGTGTACGGAAAACTCAAAACGCGGATAGGTTTTATGGCCGTTATGCGCCTTGCGGAAAAAAATGTATTCAAACATGAAAACACGCTCGCGGCTCCCAAAAGAGACCGCACGGCGCTTTTGAGAGAAGTAAGAACAAACTTGAGTCCGATCTTTGGACTTTTTGAGGATAAAAAAGGGGCCGCTCAACGGATCTTAAAAGACGCCATGAAATTAAAACCTGCGGTCGATGTTTCCCTGGAGGGGGTAAGGCACAAGCTCTATGTCGAGGATCGCCAAGGCCCCGTCAGCCGACTCTTGTCTATTTTAAAGCCAAAACCGATGTACATCGCTGACGGACATCACCGCTTCGAAGTGGCTTGCCGGCATCGGCGACGGATGCGCGCGAAATTTCCCAAGGCCCAAGATCCCGGCTGGGATTTCGTCATGACCTATTTCTCGGACTTCGCGCACAACCCGTTTGAGATTTTTCCTACGCATCGTTTAATTAAAATTCCCTTGTCTATGAAAGACCCGCTTGAAATTTTGAAAACACGGGGCCTCCTCCGTCGCGCGCGAAATTTAGCCGAAGTCCTCCGGGTCTTATCGCGCACTCGCGCTCAGTCACGACCCGCGAGTTATTCGTTCGGGATTTACCAAAAAAAGGCAGGATTTCTTATTTTGGATCTGGATCCAAGCCTTTTGCGCAAAATCGGGAATCATCCGGTCGATCGGCTTGACGTGGCTGTTCTCCACCGTCATTTGATTGAGCCTTGCTTTAAAATTCGGTCTATTGAAAAATCCTCCGCGATAGACTTTACCCGCGATCCGCGCCGGGCGAAGACACGGGTAGACGGAGGGAGTTTTGACCTGGCCTTTTTTTTGAGGCCGCCTTCTCTAAACGAAATGATTTTAGTTTCAAAGAAAGGCTTTAAAATGCCTCAGAAATCCACTTATTTTTATCCTAAGCTTTTGTCGGGGCTGGTGTTTCACCCGTTAGACGACGGAGCTAATCTATGATCAAGCCTAAGGCGCTGACGTCCTTATCCGTTTTTTTCCCCTGTTACAATGAAGCTTGCAATATCAAAACAATGATTGAACAAGCCGTCCAGATCGGGAACGATTATGGCGTAGATTATGAGGTGGTCGTGGTGGACGACGGCAGTACTGACTCATCGGCCCAGCTTGTGCGGGAGGAAGCGGGGAAGAATACCCGCATTCGTTTGATTCAACATTCGAAAAACAGGGGTTACGGCGCGGCGCTTCGGACGGGTTTTTTGAATGTGAAAAAGGACTTGGTGCTATTAACGGACGGGGATAATCAATTTCGCCTGGCTGAAATAGACAAGCTTTTCTCAAAAATCGATAGTTGTGACGTCGTGGTTGGGTATCGTATCAACCGGCAGGATAAAGCGCACCGGAGACTCAACGGTTTCTTATGGACCAAGTTGAATAAGATTTTATTCAAGCTTCGTGTCCGGGACGTGGATTGCGCATTCAAGCTTTTTAGGAGAAGTGTGATAGACGGTCTTGAACTTAAGTCCGATCATCTCTTGATTCACGCCGAAATTTTGGCGCGTTTGAAGAAAAAAGGCGCCAGGATCGAAGAAATAGGCGTGAATCATTACCCCCGGGTCGCAGGCAAGGCTACCGCCACAGGGGTAGGCCGTATTTTTAAGACGTTTAAAGAGCTGTTTGGGCTCTATTGGCAAATTAGGTAGTCTAAAGCCCGGCGGGCGGTGTGTTTTGTTATATCTTGAAGTAGATCCATGGGTTATGTTACCATACCTTTCTCGTAGGTAAGTTTCCTTTAAGGAGTTTTCGCCGTGTCGCCATTTAATTCTAAACTAAAAATAAACACAATTCGTATTCTCAAACATCGGGATATTCCCGAGGGCCTTTGGACCAAATGCGAAGAATGCGGCGAAATTATTTACAATAAAACTCTCGAAGAAGATTTTAAAGTTTGTTCGAAATGCGATTTTCATTTTACGTTGTCAGCCCCGGAACGTGTCGCCCAATTGATTGACGAAGACACGTTTCACGAGATGGATAAAGAACTCATCTCGTGCGATCCGATAAAATTTAGAGGTCCTAAATCTTATATTTCAAAGCTTAAGGAGGATCGCGCGGCGACGGGCTTGACTGACGCGGTTATCACCGGTGAAGGACAATTGTTCACACAGCATGTCGCGTTGGGCGTCACGGATTCACGGTTTATTATGGGTTCCATGGGATCCGTGGTCGGTGAAAGGCTGACACGCCTGATTGAGCGCGCGACACAACAGCAACTGCCGCTTATCATTGTGTCGGGTTCCGGCGGCGGAGCCAGGATGTACGAAGGAATGCTGTCTCTCATGCAGATGGCGAAAACCTCTCAAGCGTTGGCCAAACATCATGAGGCTAGACAATTTTTTATCTCCGTGCTCACCAATCCGACCATGGCGGGTGTGATGGCGAGCTTTGCGTCTTTGGGAGATTTAGTGATCGCGGAACCAAGGGCGCTCATCGGTTTTACCGGCCCGCGCGTGATTGAGCAGACACTTCACCAGAAACTGCCTCAAGGGTTTCAAACTTCTGAATTTTTATTGGAACATGGGATGATCGATAAGATTGTGCACCGGAAGCAGTTGAAAACGGTGCTTCAACAACTCATTGGATTTGTGAGTACAAAATAATTACGCTGCCTCTAGACCGCCACGCGATGCCTCAGGTCAGTTTAGTGAACGTGGGAAAAGTGTTTCCCGGAAACATCCAGGCGGTTGACCGTATAACTCTCGAGATCCGACGGCGTGAATTTTTGGTGTTAGTCGGTCCTTCCGGATGCGGCAAGACCACCCTTTTACGAATGATCGCGGGTCTGGAAGATGTTTCGTCCGGCCAGATTTTCATCAATAACAAACTCGTCAATGACGTTCCCGCCAAAGACCGCGATATCGCGATGGTGTTCCAAAATTATGCGCTTTATCCTCACATGACGGTATTTCAAAACATGGCGTTCGCCTTGAAACTTCGTAAATACCCGAAGGCGGAGATCGACGCGCGCGTCAATGATGCCGCCGCACTGTTGGGGATCCAAGGATTTCTGAAAAGGAAACCAAAGGAACTGTCGGGCGGTCAAAGGCAGCGCGTGGCCTTGGGACGCGCTATTGTGAGGAAACCGACGGTCTTTTTATTTGATGAACCCCTAAGCAATGTCGACGCGAAACTTCGGGTGCAAATGAGGACGGAAATTAAGAAGCTTCATCAACGTCTCCAGACGACGATTATTTACGTCACGCACGACCAAATCGAGGCCTTGACGATGGGCGACCGAATCGTGGTTTTAAAAGACGGTCAGGTTCAGCAGGTCGCCGAGCCGGATACCTTGTACCATCAGCCGGTCAATAAATTTGTCGCCAGTTTTATTGGAAGCCCGCCGATGAATTTTTTCAACGGCACGGTCATTTTATTGGACAACAAGCTTTATTTTCAAAATGGATCCATCCGGGTACGCTTGAGTGATGCTGTCGTGCCGCAGGTGAGACCCTACGCGAATAGGGAAGTGGTTTTAGGGATCCGTTCGGAAGATATTTATGACAAGCTTTTTGCTTCCGAGGCATCTTTGGACAACACGGTTCGCGCCGCCTGCGAAGTCGTAGAACCCATGGGCGCCGAGGCTTATCTTCATCTTCGAAGCGGATCCGACACGTTCATCGCGCGCGTTTCCGGTCACGCGCGGCCCGGCATCAACCAAGATTTGGATCTCGTATTTGATATGGGCAAGGCCCATTTTTTTGACAAGGATACGGAAAAAGCGATTCTTTAGTATTGGAAAGGAGGGTCCTCTGCCGCCTTTTTTTCTACCTATTGTTGCCTTCGTTGTTTGGTTTCTGGCGATCTTGCCGTACGTCACCATCCTAAGATTTGATTTTTATCTTTCTGATCAGCTGATCGCCGCGTATTATTTTATTTCGTATCTGGTCCTTTTATTTGCCTGGGTGCTTTCTGGACCGACGGTTGCGGCGGTTTTAAGTTTTTTATTTTCTGCTGTATCGCTCTATATTTTTTTAGTGACGAAGGAACCCGCGTTTTTACTCGAGCTTTTTTTTTACGCGGTGTTTTATCTGTCGGCGGTGTCGTTTCTTTCAAGCGTTCAGAAAAAAAACAATAACCGACAGATTGTGAAGGAAAAATTAACGGAGGACATTCATTGGACCCAAGCGGAGGCGTCCAGAAAAGACGTTTTAAAGACGGCCCTTAATAAAAAAATAGACCGCTTAATGAACCTGCGCGAATTTTCCGAGGAATTAAAAGTAGTCAAAGACGTCCAGACCGCCTCGCAGAGGATCGTGAAAGAGGCCTATGAAATTTTGGGCAAGGCCGACGCCTGCATCTTGTATCTGGTGAACGAAAGCCAACAACAGTTGTCCCTCGTGGCGGGCCAGTCGTCGAATGACGCTATCGTCAAAGAAACAAACGGCACCGTCTTCGATCAGTGGGTGATGAAAAAAGCTAAAGGGCTCTTGATTGCGGACACCGCCAATGATTTTAGGTTTTCCGCCGAACCGTTGACGACCGCTTCGCGTCCGCGCTCGGTCTGTGCGAACCCGATGATGACGGGGAACAAAGTCCTGGGGGTGGTTAGCGCCAGCGCGATGAAGCCGGGGATTTTTAACACCGAGGACTTGAGACTGCTGGATATTTTCTCGGATTTAGGCTCCGTGACCCTGAAAAATCTTTTACTCCACGCCCGCATGGAGGAAATGGCCACTCATGACGGCTTGACCGGGCTTTATCTCAACCGTTATTTCAAGGAAAGATTTTCCGAAGAGTGGCGAAGCGCCGATGACAGACGCGGTTCATTTGCGCTTATCATGATGGATGTTGATTTTTTCAAAAAATGTAATGACACCTACGGTCACTCCGCGGGGGATATTGTCTTAAAAAATATCGCGTCGATTATTCGCTCCTGCCTGGATTTTAAGGATTGCGCCGCCCGATACGGAGGGGAGGAATTTATTGTGTTGCTCCCTGACAAAAATAAAAAGGAGGCGATGGCCGTCGCGGAACAAATCAGATCAAAGATTGAAGCGCATCCATTTGTATTCCGCCGGATAAAGGCGCGCACGACGGTGTCACTGGGCGTCGTGGCTTACCCCGAAAAGACCGGCACCGATGAAGCGCTTTTGCGGATGGCCGATGAGGCCCTCTATCGCGCCAAGTCGCTTGGAAGGAACCGGGTATGTGGCGATTTATAATTATTAATACGTTCTCATTTTTCATTTTACTAGGCGCGCATTTTCTTAAACGCCGATTTTTCCAAGCGGCCGCGCTCATGCTTATTACCGTCGCGGCCTTGGCGGCGGTTTTTCAGAAGGGAGTGGATCCGTTTGCCTGGTTTTATTATCTGTCTTTTTCTCTGCTTGTATTTTTTGAAGGATTGCAATTCAAACGGTGGATTTATGCGAAGTCGAGTGCCCTTGACGGGGAGATTCACGAAGCGCTCAAAAAACTGGAAACGGCACGTGCACTGCTTGAGCGCAAGACTAAAGCTACGAACGACATCAATCGCCGAGCCAACGAAATGCACTATTTGTATGACAAGATGAAGGAAATATCCAAGAGCATGGACAAATTTGAGGCGCTGTTAGTTTTTGGGGAGGCGTTGTCGGGACAATGTCGTTTCGAGACTGTCGTGCTGGCTCTTTTTGACGAAGAGGACGAAGGCGCGCAGATTTCTGAAGCAATTTACTGCTTGAAATATTCGGACTTTGAGGGACTTTTTGATAAGTCTTTTATCCTTAAAAACAAAAAAGAGTTCATGGTCGCCCTCGACCCTTTTTTGCGTAAAATATTCAAGCGGGTGTTTGAAAGGCGGACGCCTTGGGCGGATGAAGGTGTTAATCCGTCTGCCGTTTATCCGATTCTGATGAATAACAAAGTGTCTGGGATTTTGATTGTGACGGGCGTAAGCTGTGTTCAATCCGGGGCACTTTCGGTTCTGGCGGGACGTTTTATTTCTGAGATTGAACGCGTGAAACTTTATGAAAAAGTAGAGACCTTGGCGCTGACGGATGGGCTGACCGGCGTAGCCGTGCGCCGACATTTCTTAGAACGTCTCAAGGGCGAGATAGGCCGTTCCAAAAAATTTAGCTTTAATCTTTCCTTTTTAATGATAGACGTGGATTATTTTAAGGATGTCAACGACCGTTACGGGCATCTGGTGGGAGATGTGGTACTTGCGCAGACCGCGGAGACTATCAAAAAAAATGTCCGAGAACTGGATCTGGTGGGACGATACGGCGGTGAGGAATTCGGTGTGCTTTTAGTGGAAACGGATCGATCCGGCGCGTTGTTGGTAGCGGAAAGAATCCGTATTGCGGTCGCGGAAACGAATTTTAAGGCTTATGACGAGAAATTGCGCGCGACGCTGAGTATCGGATGCGCGAGCTTGTCAAAAGATCTGGCGGATGCCGGGTCACTCATCGAGGCCGCCGACGGGGCGCTTTACGAAGCCAAACACCGGGGGAGAAATAGGGTATGTTTAGCAAGCCGGTGAGGCGTCGATCTCCATTGATGACAGGCCTTATCGCCTAAAAGTGCGCTTGGTATTTTAAAGCGGTCATGATATATTACTGCCCTGTGTTTGCCAATGTGTTAGAGGGCAAAAAAGGGGGCTTTTTTTGAGTGTTTTCGGTTTTATTGATAAAGTCACGGAATTTACGAAAGGCGACCAGCTAACTGCCTATTACACCCTGACAGGAAAAGAGGAGTTTTTAAAAGATCATTTTAAAAATTTTCCGGTGATGCCGGGGGTACTTCTTTTGGAAATGGCTAAGCAAGCCGCCGCGGCTCTTTTGCGGTTATCGGATAGCTCCGATAAGCGATACTACCGTCTCACCGGCGCCGAAGAGGCGCGGTTCGGGCAGTTTGTAAAACCGGAAAGTCGTCTTAAGATTTCAGTTCGTTTATTAAAACGCGAAGCCGGAACGGATTTATTTGACGGGCATATTGATTTGATGGATCCTCCTTTCGGGAAGGCGTTGTCGGCTCATTTAGTTTTGGCGCCCGTCGATGCGTTGTCATGAGATTCAAGAGTAAAGTAGTTTTGGTGACCGGCGGTTCGCGCGGCATTGGCACGGCGCTTGTCAGACGCTTTGTCGAAGAAGGGGCAAGGGTGTATTTTACTTACCTTTCCTCTAAAGCTCAGGCGGCCGAGGTCGTCCGCTTGACCGGGAAACCTCATCAGATTTTTGCTTTGGCTTGCGACGTCCGGAAAAAAAAAGACGTTCAAAAAATAGTCGACGAAATTCTTGAAAAAGAAAGTTCTTTGGATATATTGATCAATAACGCCGGCATTATCCGTGACGGACTTTTTTTGACTATGTCGGATGAGGACTGGTCGGATGTGATGGAGACAAACTTGGGCGGTGTGTACCATTTTTGTAAAGCCGTCTCAAAGCAGATGGTGACGCAAGGCGGCGGAAAGATCATCAACATTTCGTCGGTTATCGCGGAGCTTGGCAGTTGCGGCCAAGTCAACTATGCGGCCTCGAAGGGGGCAATCAACGCTTTCACACGATCCTTGGCGGCGGAGTTAGCCTCCAAAAAGGTGACGGTTAACGCCCTGGCGCCGGGCATGGTCAATACACGGATGTCGAGCGCCGCGCGCGCGGCGTTCGGCGACAAGATCAAAGACAGGATACCGCTGGGCGATTTCGCGGAGCCTGAGGAAATAGCCTCTGTGGTGGCTTTTTTGGCGTCAGAGGACGCGCGTTATATCACCGGTCAAATCATTGCGGTGGACGGGGGCTTGAGTTTGCTTTGCCGCAGATAGTCTAATCATAAGACCCGAAGGGAGTACAGCCTTAATTTATGCAGAACTATAATCCAGAAATCGTTAAAAACGTTAAAGTGATTATTTCTCAAGCCCTCAAAGTGGACGAGAGCAAAGTAACGCCTCATTCCTCTTTGGTTAAAGACCTGGGCGCGGAATCGATAGATTTTCTCGATATTGTTTTTCGTCTCGAAAAAACGTTTAAGATCAAAATCCCAAAAGGTGAGCTGTTTCCTGAAAAGTTGCTGACGGACGCGCGTTTTGTAAAGGAAGGCAAGATCATGCCGGCCGGGCTTGAGGAACTTCAGAAAAAGATTCCTGACGCTGACTGGGCGGAATTTTTAAAAAATCCAACCATCGCCAATCTTGGGGATATTTTTACGGTCGGCATGATCGTGGATTATCTCTCGGAAAAACTTGCGCCCGCGAATAAGTAAGCGGGTTCATTCGGTCCGCAAAAGATGAGCGCGGCTTTTGGAGTAGACCTCATAGAAATCAAAAAGGCCAGACGTTTCTATCGGTCTCATAAAGACCGGCTAAATTCTTTCTTTAGTCCGCGAGAGATTACCTTTATCCATAAAAATAAAAACCCCCACGAAAATCTCGCCGTTTTACTTGCCTCCAAAGAAGCGCTGTTTAAGGCCGCCCCGTGTTTTGGAACCGGGCTGGCGGCATTCAGGGAACACAAGCTGATGCTTCAGAAAAAAACGCCTGCCCAGTCAGCGTTCAAATTTTCAGTTTTAAAAAATAAAAAATATGTGGTTGTCCAATGCGTTGGGATTTGATCGAGCGATTTGAGATTTTGAGAAAAGGCGATCTTGCCGCGGCGGTTAAAAGTTTTTCGGGGACGGAGGATTTTTTCTCGGAACATTTTCCCGGAAATCCTCTGGTACCGGATCCTCTTTTTGTGGAGATGATCGCGCAAGCAGGCGGCGTGCTTTTCGGATTAGGGCTTGATTTTAAGAAAGAAGTAATCCTGGCAAAGATCATGGACGCCCATTTTTTCCATGCGGTCAGGCCTCCGTGCTGCCTCCTGATAGAGGCCCGCATTGACGATGCGCGCGAAGAAGGCGCCTGGATCTCGGGTGTTGTGACATGCCAGGGCCGGATCGTGGCCGAGGCGTCCGTGCTTCTTGTCGTGATCGAGTCGTTGGAAGAAAATAAAAAAAAGATCGTATTCAATGAGGCCTTTCTGAAACATTTTGACATTTACAATATTGCCGGCGCCGCCGGAGGGAAAAATTGAGCAAACGGGTCGTCATTACGGGATTAGGCGCGATCACAGCGTCGGGCGAAGGGGCTCAAGCGTTGTGGAGAGCGGCTGTCAACAATGAATCGGGCATTGGCACTCTTCGGTTAGAGGGGGATTTGGAATTTGCCGCAGGGTTGGTAAAAGATTTTAATCCTGAAAAATTTGTGACTCAAAAAAAAGCCCTGAAAGTCATGGCGCGGGACATACAATTGGCCGTCGGCGCGGCAAGCCTGGCCTTGGACGACGCGGGCGCGAAAAATTTGAGCACCGGTCACGAACGTTATGGGGTGATCGTGGGGTCGGGTATTCTAAATCATGACCTAGACGAGTTGGCTTTTAGCGTTCAAAACTCGATAGGGGACGACGGACGGTTGGATTTAAAAAAATTCGGCACCGACGGCCTATCCGCCCTTTTCCCGCTTTGGCTTTTGAAGTACCTTCCGAATATGGCGGCTTGTCATGTCTCTATCCTCTTTGATTTTCAAGGCCCAAACAACACGATCACGACCGGCGCGTCAGCCGGACTTCAGGCGGTGGGGGAGGCCGCTCGGATCATTCAGCGCGGAGCGGCGGATTTGATGCTGGCAGGAGCGGGTGAATCTAAAGTCAACCCCGTGGGTATCAGTCAATACGAAATTCTCGGGGTTTTAAGCAAAGCAAACGATCGTGATCCGAAGCGGCGTTACAGGCCTTTCGATGTATCGTCGGACGGTTTTATAATAGGGGAAGGATCGGGGTTTTTGGTTCTGGAAGAATTGGCGCATGCAAAAAAGCGCGGCGCGAAGGTCTATGCGGAGATCCAGGGTTTTGGTTCTTCGAGCGCTTCCGGGCAAAAAATCGCGATGCAGGGCGCTTTGCATGACGCACGAATTCAAGCCAAGGACTTGAATTATCTAGCGGCTTGCGGTTTAGGCCTGGCCAAAGAAGACCGATCGGAGGCGAACGCGATCCGGGATGTTTTTAACGGGTCATCCTCAAACCTGTGGGTGAGCGCGTCTAAACCTGTCATGGGTTATACCGGATTTTCT
>Ga0066636_10002985_pt1 | contig 10793 bp, 11 predicted proteins | sample CryGeyCG2014_080_2_FD_62736 | JGI IMG/M metagenome (GOLD analysis project Ga0066636, IMG submission 62736) | Groundwater microbial communities from aquifer - Crystal Geyser CG07_land_8/20/14_0.80 | ecosystem: Environmental > Aquatic > Deep subsurface > Groundwater | place: USA: Utah: Grand...
TTTGAAAAGGGCATCGCTTTGATGCAGGAAATCACCCAGCATGGCAGGCAAAGCAAGGATTGTCGGGCCGACGTTCAACCGTTTCTGGAAACCGTTGCTTCTCTTACCGGCGTTTCCGCCCTTCGCGAGATGGATTCCGCCGGCATGGGGACACCTTGCGGCAAGGTGTCCCCGCAGGAAGCGGCGGCGTCTGAAGAAAAGACTGAAATCTCTGATCCCTCCCTGGCCTCCGATTTTGTTGCGGAGGGGCTGGAATATATCGATGACATAGAGGTCAATATTCTCAAGCTGGAGCAGAACCCGGAAGACATGGACTGCATCAACGCCATCTTCAGACCCTTTCACTCGATCAAAGGGGTGGCCGGATTTCTGAACCTGGAAAAAATACGCAATCTCGCTCACAATCTGGAAAACCTCCTGGACAAGGCGAGAAACAACGAACTGCGCGTCGCCCCCCCGTTGATCGATGTCATTCTTGACGGCGCTGATGCGCTCAAGGCCCTGATCCTGCGGTTGAAGGATGAAATTGAAGGCCAGCCGCCCACCCCTCTTCAGATCGATCTGGCGGCCCTTCTGCAAAGGATTCAGGCGGTGGAAAAGGGAGATGAAGAGGCGCCCTCAAAAAGGAAACTCGGGGAAATTCTCGTCAGTGAAGGGGTGGTGGCGCAGGATGACGTCGATCAGGCGCTCGTGGTTCCCAAAGCGCCGGCATCCAAGAAGATTGGAGAGATCCTGATTGAAGAAGGGAAGGCGACGACAAAACAGGTCTCTCAGGCCTTGAGAAAACAGGCGGAACAGTCCATGGACTCGTCCACCCTGCGGGTTGACACCCACAAACTGGATGATTTGATCGACATGGTCGGCGAACTGGTGATCACCCAGTCCATGATCCAGCAGGACCTCGGTCGGCAGGTCAATGCCGATAAAAGCCTGATGCGCGATATCGCCCAGTTTTTCCAGATCACCTCCAGTCTGCAGAGAACGTCGATGAAGCTCCGCATGATCCCCATCCGGCAGACCTTTCAGCGCATGGCGAGGCTGATAAGGGATCTGTCCAAAAAAGCGGGGAAGATCGTGAACATCGAAATGGTCGGGGAAGAGACGGAGATCGACCGGAATATGGTGGATGAAATCTATAATCCGCTGGTCCACATGGTCCGGAATGCCGTCGATCACGGGCTTGAAACACCGGAGGACCGGGTGAAGGCGGGTAAATCGGAGAAGGGGGCGATCAGTCTGCGGGCCTATCATCGCGGGGGAAACATCGTCATCGAGATCTCCGACGACGGGCGGGGATTGAACAAGCAGAAGATCCTGGATAAGGCCTTGGAAAAAGGGATGATCTCTGATGCCGGGGATATCGCCGAGCAGGATATTTATAAGATGATCCTTCTGCCCGGTCTTTCGACCGCGGAGAAGGTTACCGATGTTTCCGGTCGTGGCGTGGGGATGGATGTCGTGAAGCAATCCGTGGAGAAGCTGCGCGGCAAGATGGATATCGAAAGCAGACCAGGCAAGGGAACGACGTTCATTACAAGATTTCCACTGACGCTTGCCATCATTGACGGGATGATGGTGAAGGTGGGCCAAGAGGTCTATATCATACCGACGATGGCCATCCGCCAGACGCTGCGGCCATCACGGGAACAATATAATCTCATCGTGAACAAGGGAGAAACCATCAATGTCATGGGCCGATTGCTTTCTTTGGTCAGGTTGTCCGATCTTTTTGGGGGAAAATCTGCGCGAGAAAACCCATGGGAGGCGATCGTCGTGGTCGTCGAGGGGGAAAATCGCACAAAATGTCTGCTTGTTGATGAGGTGATCGGCAAAGCCGAAGTGGTGATCAAGAGTCTTGGATCGGGTTTGAAGCACATCAGGGGGGTTTCAGGAGGCGCCATTCTGGGAGACGGCCGAGTCGGGCTGATTCTGGATCCGGAAGGGCTGTTCGAGCTGAGCGAGGGGAAGTGATGCGAGGAGGGTTAAATGGATAAGCATATCAAAATCCTGGTGGTTGACGATTTTGCGACCATGAGGAAGGTGATCCGAAATCTATTGAAGCAGGTGGGATATGAAAATATTGTCGAGGCGGAAGACGGCGTCATCGCCTTGAGGATTTTGAAATCCCAGAAGATTGATCTGGTCGTTTCGGACTGGAATATGCCGAATATGACGGGGATGGAATTACTCAAAGCGGTTCGTTCCGATGAGGAATTGAAGTCAACGCTATTTCTGATGGTGACCGCCGAGGCCCTGCAGGATAATGTGATTGCTGCGGTCAAGGCAGGCGTCAGCAATTACATCGTCAAGCCGTTTACCGCGGAAATCCTGAACGATAAAATTACCAAGATCCTGGAAAAGGTCTGAGAATACATTACCAAAAGGAATGATCATGAATGTGCAGTTTATCAACCCCTTTTTGGAAGGGACCATAGATGTCCTCAAAACAATGGCCATGGTGGAACCGACCGTCGGCAAACCTTACGTAAAGAAGGGCAATCAAGCCAAAGGGGATGTATCGGGAATCATCGGGATGACAGGCTCTGCCCGCGGTTCTCTTGCCTTGAGCTTCAGCGAAAAAAGCATCCTCATGATCGTTTCCAATATGGTCGGTGAAAAATACATGGAGATCAACGATGAGGTGAGGGATGCGGTAGGAGAGATCACGAACATGATTTCTGGGGTGGCCAGAAAAAAACTGGAGTCGCAAGGCTATAATATCTCGGCGGCTATTCCCACGGTTGTCTCCGGAAAGGACCATGCGATTCTCCATGTCCTTGGGGGACCGAGCATCATCATCCCTTTTGAAGCTGCGAACGGCGCTTTTTACGTCGATGTCTGCCTGAGTGACACGAGGCAGGAAAAATGACGGTGCGGCGGATGGACCGCGGATAAGGGAGGCGCAATGGTTCGGATCAATCATCCCCTTTTCTTTGTCTGATCAGTTCTCTTTCCGTCTCGAAAACAAAGCGGACGATTCTATCCTGGATCGTATGATCGATCGCGGTAAAACGGATGTTGATAAAGTAGCCATTGCCCAGGCTTCCCACACGGACAACCTCCCCATAGGTGTAAATGGCCACAGATTTTTGAAGGGTCAGGATCATCTTACATTCCAGGATATCACCGAGGGAATAACGCTGCGGGGACGAAAACTTCATCCCGGTCCCGCTGAGGGAAACGAATTTAAACGGCAAAGAATGAAATCCTTCACACTGGAGCCCGACTATTTTAATGATCCTATCCAGCTTTTGATTCAATAGATTTAGAGATTCGATCTGGGGATGATTTGCCAAGGGGGGCATCAGCTTGAAGTCTGCCAACATCACATCCGCGGAAATCCGAGATTTCACCAGTCCATGCTCCTCCTTCTCCAGGAGACGACATCCCAGCGGGATATAGACGTCAACGCGGGAGTATTCTCTTCGATTGTCTGTCTTTGTGGTCGAATCAGCCATGACGCCTTCTTTCCTTCCTTCAATGCGAATAAGGCTGCAAAAGAAGTGCCATCGTAACGGGTAAAACCTAAGTGCTGAGTGCTAAGGACGAAGGACTGAGTGCTGAGGACTAAGTGCTGAGTGTTGGTAGGGGTGTCGGGAAGGGGAGGGTGGTATGTTAGTTGCAGCGATGTCGATAGGAAGAAAGGGTGAATAAGGAAGAAGTGGGTGGCGAGAGGGATGAAATTATCCGGTCGTAAGGTGATCAAATCGGAGGATGTGAATTTTTTCAAGGCGCCGGGAGATTATTCCCTGACGGCGGATGGGTTTGATCCGGAGAGAGTCAAGGAGGCCTTTGCAAGAAAAATCCGGATCACGGAGCAGGAGTGTTATGAAAGGGGGCTGGCGGACGGCATCCGGAAGGGGAGGGAACTTGAAAAAAATGAGACCTTGCAAACCCTCCAGGCGATGTCCGTGATCGTCAAAGAAATGGCGACGCTGAAGAAAAGCGCCATGGAGAGCTTGGAAGAGGAGATCGTTCAATTGTCCCTAAGCGTCGCTGAAAAGGTGATTCACCTTGAAGCGACGACGAACCGGGAGGTGATCCGGGGCGTTCTCAAGGAGGCCATAAAGAATATCGGCGACCGGGAGAATATGAAGATCCGGGTTCACCCGCAGGATTTTCACTTTATGATCGAGATCAAGAACGACTTTCTGCAGGGCTTTGACGGGATTCGAAATGTGACCTTTGCGGAGGACGAATCGATTCAGCGCGGCGGGGCAATCATTGAAACCGTATGCGGAGAAGTCGATGCGCGGCTCGATCAGCAGTATAACGAAATTAAAGCGGCCATGACCGCGTCGAAATGATACGGGACTTTTCTCGAAGGATTGATGATGCAAGCATGATTGACTTTGCCAAATACCATCGTCTCCTGGGGCAGGCGAACCCCATCCGGATTCACGGCAAGGTCACGGAAATCATCGGACTGGTGGTGGAAGGAAACGGTCCTGCCGCCTCCATCGGCGAGCTTTGCGGCATCTTCCCGGCCGGGTCGGCCAAACTCGTTACCGCCGAAGTGGTGGGATTCAAGAAGGGGAAGGTGCTCCTGATGCCGCTGCAAACCATTCAGGGGTTGAGCCCTGGATGCAAGATCGTCTCGCTTGGCCGCAAGGCCGGTGTGAATGTGGGGGGAAACCTGTTGGGAAGGGTCCTTGACGGGCTGGGGAATCCGATCGACAACAAAGGGCCCATTGAATGTGAAAGCGAATACCCCATTTATGCCGATCCGATCAATCCACTCGAGAGGGGGCGCATCGTCGAGCCGGTGGATCTCGGCATCCGGGCGTTGAATGGCGTTCTCTGTTGCGGAAAAGGGCAGAGGATGGGGATCTTCTCCGGGTCAGGGGTCGGTAAAAGCATTCTGCTGGGAATGATGGCCAGGAACACCAATGCGGATGTGAATGTCATCGGTCTGATCGGTGAACGGGGGAGAGAGGTTCGGGAGTTTCTTGAAAAAAATCTGGGGCAGGAGGGGCTGGCAAGATCGGTGGTGGTTGTCGCGGGATCGGATATGCATCCGCTGATCCGGATGCGGGCCGCCTATGTGGCGACATCGATATCCGAGTATTTCCGTGATCTTGGGAAAAATGTCCTGCTGATGGTGGACTCCCTGACGAGATTTGCGATGGCGCAGCGGGAAATCGGTCTTTCCGTAGGTGAGCCGCCGGCGACCAAAGGCTATACCCCTTCCGTGTTCAGTCTTCTTCCCAAATTGCTGGAGCGGTCCGGGATCATGGAGGGGCGCGGCAGTATCACGGGTCTTTACACCATTCTTGTGGAAGGCGACGATTTCAATGAACCAATCGCGGATGCGGCAAGATCGATCCTCGACGGCCATGTCGTTCTGAGCCGGGAGCTGGCCAGCAAGAATCATTATCCGGCCATCGATGTGCTTCAAAGCGTCAGCCGCGTCATGCTGGACATTGTCGATGACGAACACAGGCAAATGGCCCGGAGAATCATTCAGATTCTTGCAGCGTACAAGAAAGCGGAGGATCTCATCAATATCGGCGCGTACGTGAAGGGGAGCAACCCCGAGATCGATTATGCGATCACGATGATCGACCGCGTCAATGGATTTTTGAAACAGGACATCGACGAAAAAATCGATTTTCACCATACAATCGGTCAGATGCGGGCCCTTTTTGCGACGCAGGCAAACGGGCTTTGAACTTTGCGGCGGCAGGTGTAAAGTGAATGGCGAAAAAAGCGAAACTTGACATTCTGGAGATCGCCCCGGAGGAACCCGGCGGAGAGACGCAGCCGAATGAGGCGACTGCGGAAAACGGGAGAGACGACGGATCTTCCGGAGAACAAACCGGTGGCGATTTTTCATCGAAGGTCATAGGGTGGGCGCATAAGCCTTTCTTCTGGATCATTTTGATCTCTATCGCGTTTCTTGGTTTGACAGCGGGCATCTTGATCAGTGTTTATCAAAGCATGGATGAGGCGCCCCCCGCCGCGCAGAAAAAGCAGGCTGTTTCCGTAACTCCTTTTCCGGAGGCAAAACAGGACGCCCTCTTTGAGGGTATGGTCGTTGACCAGAAGGATAAAAATGGTAATATCCGAATCGTTTTCTGCGATGTCGCCCTTGAACTGGAGAATCATAAAAAGGCAAGCGCCATCGACGGCGATCGCGTCGATGTGAGAGGTGTGATTTACGCCGTTCTGAAAAAAGAGCCGGCGCAAGAAGGCCTCTCGCCGGAGGGGAGGGGTCGTTTGAAGGAAAAGTTGAAGAACGAACTGAACGGCTTGTTCGGTGAAAATCTGGTGAAAGGCGTTTATTTTACGCGCTACGAATTGGATTGACCTTGGCGCCGAAGGGTCGTTGCGATCAAGGGGCGATGCGGATACGATGGAGTCACCCATTAAACGTCCATCATGGGGAATGAAACATGAATGAAACGGATCTTTACACATTTCTGGAGAATAGATTCATCGCCACTTTTCTTGACGAACTCATGCCGGGGATTTTTCATAATTTTGCCAATCCACTGAACGGCATCATGGGGCGCTCAAAATTGATGCAAAGGCGTATGGAGAATTTTGTCCGAAAAATCGAAAACCGTTATCCGGAGTTCGAAAAGGAGACCGGCGCGGATTACAAGAAATTGATATCCGATATCAACTCCATCAACAATGCATCCGAAGATTTTTTCGATATGTTCCGCTTGGCGACGGGGAAATTTTACGCGCTTGGCGCCCGGGATGTCGGAAGTTTGAATCTCTCCGCCCTCATCGAAGCGGAACTGGGATTTGCCGATTTCTACCTGGACTATAAGCATAACGTCAAAAAAGAGATTCATCTGGACATGGGCGTGCCGTCCATTACTGGAATAACCGCCTATTATTCGATTGCTCTCTGGATGTTGATCCGTGAGGCCGCCAAAAACGTGCAAAAGCGGAATGGGGAGACTTTCCGCATCGTCACGATTAGTGACGATCAATGGGTGATCGTGACCATCAGCCATATCGGCGGGAGTCTGGTCCCGGGGTGGCGGGAGATCTTGTTCCCCGTGAGCGCCGACCCGGATCCCTTGGCCTGCGGCACGGATGGAGAGAAAAATCTGATCTGCGCGCTGATGCTTTTCCGGTTGGCCGGCGGCGGCGTGGAAATGACGCATGACGGGGATGCCGATCTGTTCACCATCCGGATCCGATATCAACCATAAAAAAGAGGGGGCGGGGTCGAAATTTGCCATCACTGCTTCATTTTCAGATCATCACCGATATCGCTTTTTTTGTCGTCATCATGCTTCTCTTGCGTCAGCTTAACAAGCGTATAGCAAGAAAGCCGCCGGGAGGCAACGGTGCGACTGTGGGGGAACTCCAGAAACTGATGACGGACTCTCAGGATTCCACCGACCTCTTTCTCCGGACGGTCCAGGAAAGTGAGGAGAGACTCAATAAACTGGCACGGCAACTCGATAATAAAGAAAAAAGGATCGTCATCCTCATCGAAAAGGCGGAATCCCTGATTCAAAAAATGGCCTCCCAGCCGGCCAAGGCGGAATCAGTTGGCGCGGATGGGGAAAAATACGAGCAGATCATCCGAATGGTTCAAGAGGGTCTAAGTCGGGAAGCGGTCGCCAAACGGTTGGGAGTCGCCATGGGCGAAATCGATCTTGTTGTGGAGCTGGATCAAGCGAGGGCCGGCCATCCATAAACAGTATCTTTCCGATCGCGACTTTGTCTCCGACTGGAAAAACCGGGGAATGATGCTCGATAACCATCTGTTATTCATACTGAATATAAAATTGATCGGTGATAATAATTTTTTCTTAAGTTTTAGCCTGCTAAAGCCGATATAGGTATCACAGAGTTCTATTGAAAAGGGTGGTGTCAGAAATGACGATATCGGCTTACCAAGTGGACAATGTCATCAAGGCATACAACAAGCAAAGCAAGGCAAGGGTCCGTCTTGCCGATCAGCAGAATTCCTCGCCGGACAGATACGCCGATCTCGTGACGCTCTCCGGCAGTGACTCCCTGCGGGCCGACGCGAACCAGAAAATTTCCTACAGCCTGTTGGATGTCCTGCTGAAAGACAAGAAGATTGCGCTGTAGCGATCCACCACTCGCCGGCGGACAGATGCGCGTGTGGTTTACAGGATCCACGGTGCGGTATGGGTCTGACGGATGCGCGGTGAGAGGAGTGGGTTCATCCCCTCTCTCTTTTTTAGTGAGGAACAATGCTGCAATCATTGAATGTCGAGGAAATGGTTCTCCTGAAGAAAAAAATTCTGATTGTGGACGACTATCCTCCGACGCGACAGTTGATCCGTGACGCCTTAAATCAGGCCGGCAATTATGAAATCAGCGAGGCCGAAAACGGCGCAGAGGCCATTGATCAATGCCGCCGGAGCACGTTCGATCTGGTGATCAGTGATGTCATGATGCCCCGTATGGGAGGGATGGAGCTTCTCAACTGGCTCAGAGAGACGAGTCCCGATACGTCGGTGATCATGATTACCGCCCATCCTGTTGTCGATTTGACGGTCTCGGCCATGAAAAAGGGGGCCGTTGACTTCCTGAAGAAACCGTTCAATATCGATAACCTGTTATATAAGGTCAAGACTTGCCTCGATGAAAAAGAGTTGTCGGCAGAGGTCGGACCGAAGCAAGGCGGCCCCGAAGCCAAGATGGCGGATAAAACAAAGGATTTATCCGTACATGGATTTATCTATGACTCTTTCGAAAATATCGAAGGGGATAGTGAATACGTGTACAGGAAAATTGTCGATCTCTCCCTGAACATCGTCGAGGGAGAGGAATGCGCGCTGCTGCTGTTCGACCAAGAAGCGGGCACGTTTGACCCAAAGATCCTGAAAAGCCCGGACCGTGAAACCTATGAAAGGAAAACCATCCCGGCCCTTCAGTGGGTTTTCCGCCAAGTTGTGGACGAGAAGCGGGCGTTGATGGTCCATTCAACCGAACGTCCCGAGATCACGCCATCCCTGATCTGCGCGCCGCTGATGATTCGCAACAATGTTTTCGGGATTCTGTGCATCCGCAGAAAGGGGCGCCTGGGACCGTTTACCGTAAAAGACCTTCACTATGTCGTCAGCCTGACCAAGCGCGCTTCTCTGAATCTGGAAAACCAGATATTGTATGAAAGCGTGTATAACAATATCCTGGATACGTTCAAATCCCTCCTTACCTCCATCCAGGTTCGCGATCATTACACCGAAGAACATTGTTTCCGGGTTGCCGCACTGTCGGTAAAAATAGCGCAAGCCATGCATTGCGCCGCCAGGGAGGTTGAATCGCTCAAAATCGCGGCGACGCTTCATGATATCGGGAAAATTGCCACACCGGACAAGATTCTTCTGAAACCCGACCGATTGACCTTTGAAGAGTTTACGTTCATCAAAGCGCACCCCGAAGTGGGTTACCGGATCTTGCAACCGATCGTTCTGTTGGACCAGGAACGAAACATCCTCCTGCACCACCATGAACGTTGGGACGGAAAAGGCTACCCCGAGGGGTTGGCGGGGGCGGGCATTCCTTTCCTTTCCCGGATATTGGCCGTTGCGGATTCCTTTGACGCGATGACCAATATCCGGCCGTACCGATCCGCGATGGATATTTCCGCCGCCGTTGAAGAGGTGAAAAAGAACAGCGGCCTTCAGTTTGACGGGAGGGTCGTCGAGGCGTTCCTGCCACTGTTTCCCTGATGCTCCCCGGTTCGTCCGCCGGGATCGGCTTGCGCCGATCGGATCGTCGCATCAGGCCTTCAGCTCGGCATAGTGGCGCGTCACGTTGTCCACGTACCGCCTTGTTTCCACTGGCATCTGCCCCGGTCTGTTTTCGAGGTTGCCCATCCCCCAGTTGTAGGCGGCAAGCGCAAGCGGAACATTTCCGCCGTACCGGTTCAGCAACAGTTTGAGATAACGCGTTCCCGCCCCGATATTTTCAACCGGGTCATACCCGTTTTGCACCCCCAGTTCCCGGGCCGTCTCCGGCATGAGCTGCATCAATCCCATCGCCCCCTTCGGCGAGGTGCAACGCGGATTGAAATCGCTTTCCGCCTTGATCACGCTGCGGACCAGGGCCGGATCGACACCGTGGGTTTGGGCCGCCTCACGGATGGCGGCATCGATCGCGCCGCGCGGGTCGGATACGTCAATATTTTGATCTAAATGCTGTTTATTTGACGAATTCGGGGGAGGGATCCTCAAGCGGTCCCCGAGGCCCGGATAACTGGCCTCGATATCTACCGACGCCTCGGATGCGAGGGCCTGCATCAAATGGGCGTCCATTTGAATCCTAATACTATTAACGATATCCATTAACTGCGCTTTTGATACCGGCGGGGCTGCCGGTGTGAAGCCCTCTGTCTCGTTGCGGAGGGTTTTCTCCAGCAGCGTCCTGAAGGCCTGGGGAGCCGTTCGAAAACGGGGAGACGCGGTCCGGGATTCCGGGCCGATTTTGTCGATGCCGATTTTGTCAATGGGCAGCAGGTGGTTGAGTGACATGGTCCAGGTATTCCTCCCAAGTTGATCCATCCGGTAACACTCAACTTCCATGCCAAATTATTGACAATTCGGAAAAAATCTTAGGACAGGTCGCCCGGTCCACTCTTCGTGGGGTTCGAAAGCAGTGATGCCGGCGGTAGGTGGTATGCCGTTCCCTTGATCGCCGCCGAAGCGTGAAGGACAGTATCCTGAGGCAATTGCAAAACCATTTGTCATTCCCGAATGCCTCTATCGGGAATATGGTTTTTCAAGCCGTTAGAACCAGATTCCCGCTCAGAATCGTTGCGGGAATGACAGAATGGGGAGTTTTGCAAT
>Ga0066636_10002987_pt1 | contig 10787 bp, 8 predicted proteins | sample CryGeyCG2014_080_2_FD_62736 | JGI IMG/M metagenome (GOLD analysis project Ga0066636, IMG submission 62736) | Groundwater microbial communities from aquifer - Crystal Geyser CG07_land_8/20/14_0.80 | ecosystem: Environmental > Aquatic > Deep subsurface > Groundwater | place: USA: Utah: Grand...
AGATTAGGTCAAAATGATGAAATCACTCTATAATTACTTCAACTTGAAAAACGCATATAACGCGTCATAGACTTCAAACTGCTTTTCGATATTCCGATGGTCGTCAGGATATAAAAGCGAATATCCCCGGGCGATCGCTTCCAATCCGGGCGCATACGGATTGTCCGATAATTGATCAATATCGGCGGCATTGATAGCTTCGGACATCGCCAATAAGGCCGGATCTTTCAATTTATATTTTTCCATTATGGATATGAAACTGCAATGACCATCCCTGTGACCAAGCTCTACCCCGTCTGTATCATAGGGAATTGCCCTCTCTTTTTCCGCGATTTCCTTTACCAATTCCTTTGCCACAAAAATAAATTCCGCCTGAGAATCGACAAATCGCTTTATCAACCAGGGGCAGGCGACCCGGTCAACATGCACATGCGCCCGTGTAACCCATTTCATATTTCTTTTCCCCAAACATCAAATACCAAGAGATTGTAGGGGTAACCCTCGCGGTTACCCAGTTCTTGCCACTGCTTTCTCTTGGCGTTGATCGTCTCCATATTGTTCCTGTCTTCCATTGATTAGATTCAAAAGGTCTGGCACAAGTCCGGCATGAGCCGGATCTGGCCTTTTGACTGACCAGCCCTATAATCTTGATCATCCAATCGAACGCAAAAAATCAAGGGCACAGCCTAAATTTCTTTTTTCACCTTCTCCTGAAATACCGGGGTCGCGACATTGATCTTAAGAGTCCGACCTTCTTTCAGAGTAACTTGATCTTTGTGCAACAAGGCTCCGGCCACACCGCCGGCGACTCCGCCGACAACAGCGCCCTTGGCGGCATCTTTGGTTTTTCCGCCGGTGATTGCTCCAATTATGCCGCCGGCCGCGGCTCCCAGAGCGGCGTCTTTAGCAATGGTTGTCCCTTGGCCACCGGGACGAATCACGCCTGTACCGTCATCAGTCATCACCCATCCCTCAAGCGGTAAAGGCTTTTCTCCCGGTAGCAGAAGACTGGTGAATCTAAGTTTTATAAATGCTTTCTCGCCCTCAGATTTGCCGTCGTTTAATTCTGCAATTTCGCCCTCAATCATGGAACCATCAGGAAGATTTAAAGCCTGATTTCCTTCCGCAGGGCCTTTAATCAGAGCGCGGAATCTATCGCCGACCTTGTTTTGGCCGGTAGAAAGCTGTGTCAGAAGCGATACCTCAAGGCCGCTGTTTTCCTGAAGAAGCAACGTTTTCACTATTTCAGGCTGAGAAGGTTTGGTTTCCGCGGGCGGCTGAGTCTCTTCGACTTTCGGTTTTGGTTTGGGCTTCGGTTTTTCTGTCGGCTTCTGAGCCACTTCATTTTGTTCAATCGGGGGTTGTTGGGCCTGGGTCGTTGTGTCTAAAAGAGTTGTTGCACGCTGGTCTTCAGGAAGAGTTGATTCCTGCAATTCCTGTTCAGTCTTTTCCTTCTTGGAGCTACAGCTTCCAAGTAGAAACCCGAAAAAAGCCGCTCCAAAGAAAAGGGAGATCAAAATCATCAAGCTCCCGGACTTCAGATTGTCCGTCAATTGCCGGATCAGGCTTTTTGACTGATTTGATTTAGCCATTATATTCCTCCTTATAGTTTATTGTTTCTCATATTCAAGAATCGACTCAATTTGATTAAATTCCTGCAATAATTCAACAAAAAAATTGTTCACGCTGTAGCAAAAAAAACCGAGTAAGCGCTACCACTGCTATTGATCATGAATTGAATTCGTAAAACCGCATCGCGATGCGCCACCACTCCATCCCATGAATAAATCATAGTCGACTAAATCGCTTGTCAATCCGGCAAAATCCCATATCTTGTGTATGACCCTATACCCGCGGCTCGCCTCTTGAAATGTTATACGACCGCAGTTGATACTAACCTGAGGAGTTCCGTTCGCTAAACTTGTAATAAATATTTTTCTTTACGCGGAGGCAAGTTATGTCTATAAAGAAATCTTTTTCTCTTTTTATGCTTCTCTGCTTTGCTCTGCCATGCCAATCTTTCGCTCTTTATACAGGCGATACTCACGGTCAGCGACCCCTGCCTGCTCTAACCAGGCTTATTGTCAAGTTTCGGAACTTTGGGCCGGTCAGTATGGCGCCGCCGGGGAAAGTTTGTAAATCCGGCCATGGACGGAGCGGGCTTTTCGCAGACCTTGCCGAGGCCGATGCCATAAACAAGAAATATGGGGTCGCTAAGGTCGCTCCATTTTTGAGGCAACAATCTCCCCAAGAGGCAACCTCTGAATTTAAAAATATAGTTATATTAACCGCACGGGATGGCGTCGATATTTCCGCCATGCAGGCCGAATATGAGAAACTTCCTTATGTCGAATACGCCGAACCGGACTACCTCGCCGAATTCTTTGTAAATCCGGCTACTGACGGATACGAATCCCCAAACGATTCCCTTTATCCTCAGCAATGGGGCCTGAATAACACCGGCCAGAGCCATTATCACATCCTCAGGCTCGATGGCCCAAATAATGACCAGTTGATAACGGTCAACGGTCTCTCTGGAGCAGATATTCATGCCGATGAGGTTTTTCAGAATCCGCCGGATAACACCGAGTCGGTGATCGTTGCCATAATTGATACCGGCGCCGATATGTTGCATCCCGACCTTGCCGAAAATATCTGGGTCAATCCGCGCGAGATTTCCGAAAACGGGCTGGATGATGACAATAATGGATATGTTGATGACGTCCATGGCTGGGATTTTTGCGGCAATGGAGGTTTCGGTTCAACTGAAACTGGCGGTGACAATGACCCGACCGATCAATATGGTCACGGAACCCATTGTTCCGGCATAGTCGCCGGGGTTACAAATAATTTGATCGGCATTGCGGGCATAATTGGCAAGTGCAAAATAATGCCGCTAAAAATAGACCCTCTGCCGTTGACTACTTATATCGCCGGCGCTCTTATCTATGCCGCCGACAATGGCGCAGATGTGGTAAATATGAGTTTTGGTTTCACGTTCAGAAGTCATCTGATTGAAGAAGCTCTTAATTATGCCTCATCGAAAGGTGTGATTCTCTGCGCCGCGGCCGGGAATGATTTCACCGAGCAAATAAATTACCCCGCCGGCTACCAGCCGATTATCGCCGTGGGAGCATCAACCGACTCCGATCAGGTGGCCTCCTTTTCCACCTATGGCAATCATATAGATGTCGTCGCGCCCGGGCATTCTATTTTGTCTCTCCGGGCCGCCGGCACAGATATGTATGGCGCCGATTACCCTCGCGAGCCTCATATTCACATAATCGATACCCTATATTATCTTGCCTCCGGGACCAGCATGGCCTGCCCGCACGTAGTCGGGGTTGCCGCCTGGCTCAGATCTATATCGCCCGGACTAACTCCGGATGCGGCCGAAAAAATCATTCAGGAAACCGCCGACGACATCATTGATCCTTACGGAGTCGGCTGGAATCTGCCGGGGAAAGATAAATATAGCGGATATGGTAGAATTAATCTCAGTGGGGCGATTCACGCCGTTCCGAAAGTTCGGGCCAGGATTGATTCCCCTTCACCCTTTCAAATTCTTTCCGGTGATGTCGAAATTTCCGGCATCGCCGATGGCGCCGCATTCACGGGATATATTCTTGAGTATGGCATAGGAACTAATCCGACCATTTGGACAAAAATCTCTTCATCCATAAGTCCGGTGACGGGCGATCTTCTGGGGAAATTTCATACGTTCGGTCTTTCCGGATTACATACTTTCCGCCTTAGAGTCGGCGCCGACAATATGTCCTGCGTTTCCGTTTATATCGCCAACGAAACCAGCGTCCAAATTCAATCGCCCTCTGCCAATGACACTATCGCAAATTCCATTACCATATCGGGGAATGCATATTCTCCCGATTTTGGTCATCTTATTCTTGAGTATGGCATGGGCCCGTTGCCGGAAAAATGGGATACTATTACCCAGCTTTCAACTCCCATATATCAGTCCTCATTTGCCGGATGGATTATTGAGGATATCCCCGCGGGGGACTACACTCTCCGCCTGTCGGTATATTCCCGGACCGGAGATTCGGTAGTACACTCCATACCTGTCTGCGTCAAATCAATTTTCACCACTGACCGAGCCTGGAAAATAGACCTCGCCGCCGACCCAACCATAATTCCCAATTATGGAGATTTCGACAACGACGGCAATAACGAGATCGTGGTTGGCGCTTCTTCAGGCGTGAAATTTTTCAACTCCGATGGTACTCCCAAGACCGAGGGAATGCCCGTATTTCCCACTAATAATTATGCCATTCCGATTGCAGTCGGCAACCTTGACGGGGACGGCATTGATGATATAGTAGCGGTCGGATATGATCCTCCAAAAATCTACGGTTTCCCATCTCACTCTCATCGCTTTGAAAACTATCTCGGCGCTCTTCCGGGAATCACTACAAATCTGGTCACAGAAAATGAACTTCCGAAAGTCTTTCTTGAGGATATCGACCATGACGGCCAAGATGAAATACATGTAATCTTGTTCGATTATGATCTGCCCAAAATATTTCTTTTTGAATCCGATGGCGCTCTCAAGCATGAATTCGACCATTATGGGCTATATCTTCCGGCGAATCTTGACAGGAGCCCGGAGGATGAAATCTATGTCTGCAATCAAGACTATGGCCTGCTGAAAAAAATCAGAGTGTCGGATTTCGCGACTCTTGACAGTCTTATTATACAAAAAAACGGAAGCACATTTTTCTGCATGGATCTGTCGGCCTGTGATATCAACAATGACCACAAATTAGAGCTGATTGCTTTTGGGTATTTTCGAGATTATGGGTACTAGCTTTATGCCTTCGATGATGACCTGCAGGCGATTTCCGGCTGGCCGAGAAGCATCAATGCCGATGATTTTGTTGTCCCGACCAACCCGACTTTTGCCGACATAGACGGCGACGGTGAATTGGAATATTTTACGACTTATTTTGATTTCGGCACCAGTTATGTCCTGGCGTGGAATCTTGACGGTTCCCCTTGTTTAGCCGGAAGTACCAGCGGCCTGTTTGCGGTTGTTCCGGGGCCAAGCATTCTCAATATGCTATTGGCGGCCGATATGAATGGCGACAAATTCCCCGAGCTGGTCGCCTGCGCTATGAATGATATGTTTCTTAATTATCCCGTTCAGAGAATTTATTGCTGGGACAAAGACGGTAAACTTCTGGACGGCTACCCCTTAATCGGCGAGATGGGTAACTCCACCTATCTTAGATATACGCCGGTAATCGGAGATATCAACCGCGACGGCAAGGTTGACCTGATAATGACCACCGCCGATAGCTCGCTTGTCTTTTTCAACTTCCCCGAAAGCAATTATGACCCGTGCAGCATGCCGGCGCCTTTCTGGCGATATGGACGAGAGATGAATAACATTGTCAAAGCCGCATGGCCCTGCGGGAAGACCAATTCCGGAATTGACGGTCGAATGCCGAATTCGTTTGTCCTTCTGCAGAATTATCCCAATCCGTTCAATAGTATCACAAGAATTGATTTTTCGATACCGAATGCCTCCAATGTAACCATTAATATCTATAATATACTGGGACAAAAAATCTGCACCCCTGTAAACGATTTTATGACTGCCGGGAAACACGCCGTCTATTGGGATGGCAAAGATGCCGCCGGACATAATAACCTTGCCAGCGGATTATATTTTTACCGAATGGAGACCGCCAACTATTCCGAAGACCGCAAGATGCTCCTTTTGAAATGATCCCGGAATAAGACCGGAGAACTAAAAGGTACACACTACGCGGCGACAGGCGATGGAGTGTTGGCGGGTATTTCGGAATCCTGTGGCAGTTTCATCCGGCATTCCCCCCAGATACGATAAAGCTCATCTGGTCGCGTACTGCGATTAATTATATAATCAATGCGTCCCTGATTGACAACCGTCACTAAGGTCTCCAGTACAAGCGGGTCAAACGCCATTCCCATCTCATTTCTCATTACCTCCAGCGCCCTTTGAGAGGAAAAAGCTTCGCGATACGGCCTCTCAGAAGTAAGCGCATCAAATACATCAGCGACACATATGATTCGGGCGCCAAGCGGTATCAATTCCCCGGCCAGCCCGGCCGGATACCCTTTCCCATCGTAACGTTCGTGATGATACCTGATGAGAGGGACTATTTCCCAAGGGAATTTGATTCCAGACAGGCGCTGAATCCCGGCGTCGGGATGATTTTTTATTATCTCATACTCTTCATTGGTTAAACGTCCCTTCTTTTTTAGAACCGCATCAGGGACGTCAATTTTTCCTATGTCATGTAGTAGCGAACCGGCAACGATGGCCTTAATTTCTGCGTCGGGAAGATACAATTCTCTTGCGAGCGCCAGAGACAGTTTGGCAACTCGATCAGAGTGCCCTTTGGTGTAATGGTCTTTCTGATCGACTTTAAAAGCCATCGATTCAAAAATCCTAAGGTATAACTCCTCTATCGATTTGATTAGTTTCTCGGCCTTGCCCGCTTTTCCAGTCGCCTCAATCTGCGAAAAAATCTTTAGAGAACTCTCCAGCAATTGAAGCGCTTCCATTTGTCGCTCGGTCTGAAGAAAGAGGTGTCCTTTTTCATAGAGAATTTCCGCTTCAACGTACTGAAGCCCAATGTCCCGGCAAATCTCCAGAGCTTCGTTATATCGGCTCAGAGCGGCATCAAAATTTTTCTCGAGCAAGGCGATACGACCCGCCAATTTGAGAGTCTCCGCCAGCTGGCTGTTTTTCAATTTCCCCAAATTAAGATATTGGGTCGCATTATGGCAGTATCTCTTGGCTTCGTCGATTTCATTCCGCTTTATATAGAGGTCGGTTAGATTGATGCTGAGAATCAGACTTAACGGAGCATCTTTGATCGATTCGGAAACTCTGAGAGCAGATATGAAATTTTTCAAGGCCTGTTCGCACTGATCCTGTTCCAGCAGAGTAATGCCGATGTTGTTGATCGTATATGCTGTTTTCCGGACTTCGTTTTCCCGTTCATACACTTCGCGGGAAATATTATAGCAATGGAGAGCCCCTTCCCAGTCCCCTTTCATATTCTTTATCGCGCCGAGATTATTATTGAGATCAGCAAACAGAATAGATTGCTTATCAGCAGAGGTCATTTCTATTGCTTCATTGTATGCGACTTCAGCATCCTCAAATTCGCCCAGTTCAATATAAATAACCCCCAAATTCCGAAGGCTTCTGCATATCCCATGGGCATCATTCAGCCGCCGGTAAACTGCCAGAGCCCGATGAACATGCCCGAGGGCGCTGTCCGGTTCTCCCTGCTTGGCCAAAAGCTGACCTATTTCCAGAAAAATCTCAGCTCGTCGCGGTAGAGATGCCTTATCCTGATTGCATTGGAGAAGTTTCCGGTATTCCTCCACGGATTCTCCATATCTCCCCAGCTTGGCCAATGCCCGCGCCTTTTCACTATAGAGAAGATTCTGAATCTCGGATGATAAAGCTGGAAGAGCCTTGGACGTCCAAAGTTCTTCCAGCGTCGCCAGATAACTGAGCGCTCGTTCATAATTGAAACTGTCGTTAGCGCTCTTTGCCAGCTCCAGAAAGTTGTTCAGGGTTTCCGACCATTTTCCGCAAGTTTGTTGCATTTTATGACCTTTGCAATCGCCGGCGGGAAATGCCTCGCCGTCGCGACATTATTGTTTTCTTGACGCCCTGTCATTTGCGGATTCATCCAGAGCTCTTAGTTTCTCTACGGCCTTTTTTATACCGCCGCCGCCTGTCTTCTTAAAGAGAGCCATCGCCGCCTCGAGTCGCGAACGGGCAATATGGGTCTCGCCGCCGTCAGCGGCAACCAAACCCCCCAGATACAGAATCTCCGCTTCATGCTGGGAGAGACTATGCTCCCGAGCCATATTCAGAGCCCGTTCGAGAATATTCTCAGAGTTCTTGAGGTCACCGAACCGCCGTCTGCAATCGGCATCGGTTATATCAAGGTCCACTTCAGCGGCGGGTGATTTGAGCGTGTCAAGAAGCTCTCTGGCCGACTTGATAAGAGACCTTGCCGCTATTAGATCGCCCACCTGGAGATGCATTTTGGCCATATTCTGATAGCAAAGCTCAACCAGATTAAGGTCCCGGCTTTCAAGCGCCAGCGCCAAAGCTTCTTCAAATGACGTCCTGGCATCCTGATATTGGCTCATTTCCATCTGCACCAGACCTATGTTATGGAGTACATACGCCTGCCTCATCTTGTTGCCCGAACGCCTGAAATCAGACAGGCAAAGTCGAAAAACATGTATCGATTCTTTCTGTTTTCCCTCGATCGATTTGATGGCGCCCTGGGTGTTAAGAATCGTCGCACGCAATTGGAAATCTCCAGATTTGGTCGCCCAACCGATGGCTGTTTCGCAGAGAGTCTCGGACAGCGAAAATTCACCCAGTTGAAATTTCATATTTGCCAGATTTCTTACTGATTCTGCCGCCCCGCGATAATTGCCTGTCTCCAGAAATATCGACTTCGCCTGCGTGTAAGCATCTTCAGCCCGGTCCCACTGACCGGTTTGCGTATAGACACGCCCCACTTCTTTCGATAGCTCGCCCTTAAGAGTCTTGTTGCATTCAGTCTCTTTCGATTTGAGAGCCTGATTGAGTAACTGGAAGGCTACGGCGGTATTACCCTGCTTTAACCATTCTCTGGCCAGCTCCAGCAGATGATTACCGTCACTTATCACCTTTTCGATTCCTTTAAGTTCTGTAGTCTTCATGATATCTTTCCACATCAGGCTTGACATTTTCGGCCGGGGTTACCTGTTGTCCGAAATCAGGGCATACGCCGAGAAGTGTTCCACAAAACCCATAACCGTTTTATTGATTCTGTCAAGCACGCAGGGCATACTGTTCCATTGGCCGGTAATTTCATTAAACCAGGCTATGGTGATATGGGACTCATCAATGCCGGTCAGATCGGCATCCCGGTAACTCATTACTACCTTGACCGGAACGTTAAATCTGAGACCGTCAGTTCCAAAATGATTTTCAAACACCGCCACATCAGGAATATTGATAAAAATCAGGGTGTCTGCAGGAAGGGCATTCGGCGGGAATGTCAGTTCCACATCAAGCAAAGATATGACTCCGCCCCCGGCGGCTGTGAAAACAGTATCGGCATAGGCCGAACTGCCCAACAGTTTGTGTGCTGTCACGTTTCTCTTAAGAATAACGGTCTGGTTGGACTGGACACTCTGAGTCGGAATGCGGGAACATCCGATTAATTCTATAAGCAGAATGACCGCCACGATTAAGACCGCCCCCGTCAGCAGATGGTTGCGTTTTGGTTTAAACATTAATCCTCTCTCCTTTCTGAAATTTCATTACCTTTAATCAAACTGAAGAGAGATTAATCAAATTGCATGCCGGAAAGGGGCGGCAAAGATGGAATTGATTAGCCCATAATAGATTACGGCCCGTGACAGTGGAGCTGACCACATTTTGCCGATGGGGCTTAAGGGCTGATGCGGTTTGTTTCGTACCAACCTGCCCTGAAAAAAAGACAATTTCTATTTATAATCTGAAGTCTGAGACGCTCTTAAACCAATATATCCGATTGGAACATTTTGTGCCGGCTTAATCGGATGATTGACGCTTATTTGCCAACCCGTTCTCGTCCATAATCCTGCGAAGCCGGGCGCGCGATATACCCAGAAGTTGAGCGGCCTGAGTACGATTCCATCCCACCATATTCAATATTTCAGCGATGATCTGCCTTTCGATCGCCTTCAAGGTTATCCCCTGATCTGGAATCTCTATCATTATCTTCTTTCTTTCACGCGCCGTAACTCGGCCATTCTTGATAGCATCCGTTATCTGTCTCTGCGTAATCTCATCACTTGTCGCAAGTAAGACCGCTCTTTCCATAACATTACGCAATTCGCGAATATTGCCGGGCCAACTGTGATTCTGCAACGCCCCAATGGCGCCGTCGTTGATGCTGAAAGTCTGTCGGTTATACAGCGTGCAATAGAAATTGAAATTATGCCGCGCCAGGTCGGGGATATCTTCTTTTCTCTCGCGTAATGGCGGAAGATGAATGGCGATCAGGTTTAGGCGAAAAAGCAGGTCTTCCCGGAATCTGCGCTGATAGACCGCCTGCTCCAAATTAATATTAGTAGCCGCCAGCACTCGCACATTAATATCTGTTTCCTCCACCGTGCCGAGCGCCCGAAGCTTCCTGCTCTCCAGAATTTTGAGCAACTTTGCCTGCGCCGGAATTGTAAGATTGCCTATTTCATCAAGAAAAATAGTCCCATCAGAGGCAAACTCAAAAAGGCCGGTCTTGTCATTTTTGGCATCGGTGAATGCTCCCTTCTTGTGTCCGAAAAGCTCCGATTCGAATAGTTCATCCGGAATCGCCGAACAGTTCACCTCAATGAAATTCCTGTCCTTTCTCACCCCGCTATAATGAAGCACTTTGGCCAGAAGGTCTTTGCCCGTGCCGGTCTCGCCGAATATGATGGCATTGGGATAGTCAACTTCACTCAGATGCTCCACCATCTTCTTTATCTCTGCGATTCTTGGAGAATGTCCTATCAAAGACGCCGACGAAAAAATACTGGTATTAACAGGCTCTCCCTTTTCCGCTTTCTTCTTGTCACAATTGACAAAAGCCTCAATACGGGTCAGGTATTGCTCTTTATTGACTATCTCGGCCACTCCCATCTGCGCCACCCGGGCAGTTTCCTTCGTTGAAGAAAATTCAGCGATCCCAACAATGCGAAGTTTATTGAAGCTTTTCGCCAGTTGCAAG
>Ga0066636_10002991_pt1 | contig 10775 bp, 13 predicted proteins | sample CryGeyCG2014_080_2_FD_62736 | JGI IMG/M metagenome (GOLD analysis project Ga0066636, IMG submission 62736) | Groundwater microbial communities from aquifer - Crystal Geyser CG07_land_8/20/14_0.80 | ecosystem: Environmental > Aquatic > Deep subsurface > Groundwater | place: USA: Utah: Grand...
TCATCGTCGAGATAACCCAGCAACCTAGATTTTGCAAGTCATGCCATAACATGGAGCCTTATTACCAAAGCTGAAAGACTTCGCGGCACAAGAATGTAAATTGCATTACGTGCCATTATGAGCCTGGTATTCGTTCCATGTGGCGCGGAAAAATTCAGGGACTTGTTCAGGTAGTAAAATATTTTACTGCAACTGCCGGCACAAGGCCGTGGGCTGAAGTTGAAGACGCTTCATGCATGAGGCAGGGTTGTCACCAGACAAGACTTCTTGAAGGAAGAGTAACATTCCATCACAAAAACATCCATTTCGATCATAAGCCGCATCTTTTAGAGATGAAGCGTGGAAAGAAACTGCGATGCACTTCCTGTCATTCTCAAATGGTGATGGGCTCACACATTTCAGTCACGACATCTACATGCATTCTGTGCCATTTCAAAGATCGGCCGCCTGGCAAACCAATCGCGGGCTGTCGAGGATGCCATCAAGTTCCGCAAGATACGATTACACTTCCCAGCGGATTAGAATACAAGCACTCAAAATATGTCGACAGCGGAGTAGAATGCATATCGTGTCATTATTCTCTGACAACAGGAGACGGTTTTGTTTCAAAGAACAGATGTTTTTCTTGCCACAACTTTGATATAAGCAAATATCTCGATAAGCCTGAATTTCTGCATCAAAAGCATGTGACGGAGCACAAAGTCGAGTGCATGGATTGCCACGAAGAGATCACTCATGGATACGAATCCGAGCGGCGAGTTGCAAGGCTCGATTGCAATCAGTGTCATTCCAACGCGCATTCAACCGTAAAGATACTGACTGAAGGAAACATTGCGGAGCTTATAGGCGATTCGCGTCCTCACGTAGGGCCGATGTTGTCTGCCAGGGTCGAGTGCATTGCCTGTCACATAAAAGAGATCGGAACCGATACGCCTCACAGAGGTTCAAAACTTATCGGTTCAAGTGAGGCATGCGTCAAATGTCATGGAACAAGAGGTTCAGAAATACTAATAAAATGGAGGGATTATTTTGAAAATAGGATTCATGAAGTAGAGCGTGCGATTAAAAATTCCAGAGTAGATAGAAACAAATTAAACAGAGCGAAAGAATTTCTTGCTGTAGTGAAGACAGGAAATCCTGACCACAATCCGAGTTTAGCGAGAGAGCTTTTAGAAGCCGCTGAAAATATAGCAAACGGCAAAGAATTTTCGGTGAGGCGTCCAATCGGCGATCGAGCGACAGCAGGGCTTGATTGCAGATATTGTCATCTTGATGCTCCTCAAAGTCCTGTAAAGTTCCAGGGGATTTCATTTCCTCACCGACCTCACGTTAGAGACGCCGGACTATCCTGCGAAAAATGTCATGAGAATGCTCCGACTTCTTTTCCTACAGGCAGACACGGAAGAATAAAACTTACTGTAAATGACTGTCAGAATTGTCATCACTGGCAGAGAGGTAATTGCAAAGGCTGTCACGGTAGCGGGCCTGAAAATGCTATTTCATGGAATAGAATTTCATTCAAACACAAAGTTCATATTGAAAAAGGAATCGATTGTTTGAAGTGTCACAGACGGGCTGGAGAGGGCAACAGAATGGGCGTTTCCGTTTCATTGTCGAATTGTATTTCATGTCATCACACTGTAGGCAACACGAAAGTTTGCTCAAAGTGTCATATCGGTTCCAGATTGCCTGTCACAGTTAATTTCCGTCAGGTGAAAGTTCCTCATTCGATGCACGTGAATGATCTTGGGCTCGAGTGCGGTGATTGTCATGCAAGCAGTAAGCAGGGAGTAAAACTTAAACCTAAATGTGGAGATTGTCATCATGAATCAGAGATGAAACCTAATTGTCGAGCATGCCACGGTAGAGGGCCTAGTAATTCTATAAGATTCAAAAATGTTAATTTTCCACATTCAACTCATCTCGAATTAGGATTAGAATGTTCAGATTGTCATGCAAATGGAAAGAGTAGAATTGGTGAGGCGTGCATGACATGTCATGAAGAAGATTTTTTTAAGTCAGATAATTCGGCAGATTCAGTTAAATGAATAATTATTTTAAATCGTCATTTGTAATTTTGTCAGCATTAATATTTTTTAGTTGCTCAAAAAGCGGAAAAAGTGAAGAAACAATAAAGACGAATTATGAATCTAATAAAGATTCGAATTTGATTGCCGTTGCTTCACCTCCATTTTCAGAATTTATTTTTCCATGTTCCAGATGCCATAAAAATATCGAGCCGAACCACAAGCGAAGAGAGTTGGTATGGGCGCATGACAATATCAAGCTGGAGCATGATGAAAAGAACAGATGGTGTCTTGACTGTCACGATGCAAATAACAGAGACAAACTGCATTTAGCAGACGGACGTCTTTTAGATTTTACCGAGTCATACAAATTGTGCGGGCAGTGTCACGGCCCCACTCTTAGAAATTGGCTTGCAGGAGAGCACGGAAAGAGAACGGGATCATGGAAAGGGCAAAAGCAATATCTGCTTTGTGTAAACTGCCATAATCCGCATTCTCCGAGATTCAAGCCTCTCGAGCCATTGCCAAGACCGATGAAGCCGAGCGAATTGCGCGACACAAATGGAATTAGATTATGAAAAAAAATACAGATTTAACTCGCAGAGAATTTATTAAAGGCGCCGCCGGCATTGCCGGTGCTACAGTACTTGCAAGCTGCGGTTTGTCAGGAGATGCTCTGGAAGCCTTTCTACAAAAGCATTTCAAAGAGTTGTCTAACGATGAAAAGGCAGAAATACTGAAGAGAATCGAAGACGAATGCAAAGCTAAATATGGAAAGGAAGTAGCAGTTGTGGGCACTCCGGCAGAAGAAGGAGTTCTTTTCGCATATGCGCTCGACATTTCAAGATGTATTGGATGCAGACGTTGTGTTTACGGCTGTTGCGAAGAGAACAACCAATCGAGGGATCCTCAAATACACTGGATAACAGTTTTAGAAATGGATAAGTCGGAAGGAGTCAATCTCGAAAAAGCAAATTCCTATTATGAAGTCGATAAGGTTCCTCAGCCGGACAAATTCTATTTTCCTGTTGCCTGCCAGCAATGCGAAAATCCTCCGTGCGTAAAAGTCTGCCCGGTAAAAGCGACATGGAAAGAACCAGACGGAATAGTTGTAGTTGATTACAACTGGTGTATTGGATGTCGGTGTTGCATAACCGCATGCCCGTACGGAGCGAGGCATTTCAACTGGGCTGAACCGAAAATTCCGACTGATGAACTAAATCCAAGCATGCATTATCTTGGAAATCGTCCGCGAATGAAAGGCTGTGTTGAGAAATGCACTTTCTGCATTCAGAGAACCAGAGGAGAAGAGAAAAAATATCCGAAATGTGTGGAGGTATGCCCGGTGGGAGCAAGGAAATTCGGCAATCTGCTCGATCCTTCAAGCGAGATCAGATACATATTGGCAAACAAAAGAGTATTCATCTTCAAAGAAGAACTGAATACTCGTCCTAAATTTTTCTACTACTACGGCCTATGATTAAATTTATACGTAATTTTATTAATTTCATTATTGCAAGTATGCGAATGATAGCAAAAGGCAATATTGCATATTACTGCTGGCTCATATTATTGCTTATCTTAATTTTGCAAGGAGGATTTGCATATCTTCACCAATTTGAAAAAGGATTGATAGTAACGAACATGCGGGACCAAGTCTCGTGGGCATTTTACATCGGTAATTTCACGTTTCTCGTCGGAGTTGCTGCGGCCGCAGTAATGCTCGTAATTCCGGCGTACGTCTACAACTGGGGTCCGATAAAAGAGATTGTAGTTTACGGAGAGCTTCTCGCAGTCGCGGCAATCTCGATGTGCCTCGGTTTTGTTCTTGTCGATATGGGAAGGCCTGACAGGTTCTGGCATCTCACACCAATTATAGGGATCATGAATTTTCCATCATCGCTTCTTGCATGGGATGCGATCGTCCTGAACATTTATCTTCTCGTGAACTTGACAGTTGTCACCAACATTCTTTATTCGCTTTTTATGAAGAAGCATTACAATCATAAAATAGTTTTGCCGCTCGTTATATTCTCCATCCCGATGGCCGTCAGTATTCACACGGTCACTGCATTTCTGTATAACGGTATGGCGGCTAGGCCTTACTGGAACTCCGCAATTCTCGCTCCGCGTTTCCTCGCATCGGCATTCTGCTCAGGACCTGCGATACTTCTCATTCTTTTTCAAGTGCTACGCAAAACCACATCGTTCCGAATCAAAGATGAAGCAATCCATAAAGTAGCTGAATTGATGGCTTATGCAATGTTCATTAATCTTTTTCTTTTCTTTGCCGAAGTCTTTAAAGAATACTATTCAAATACTCAGCACATAGTCTACATGAACTATCTATTTTTCGGATTGAACGGCAAGATGAGTCCAATAGCAATCTGGGGCTGGCTATCCGTATTGTTCGGTGTAATAGCTTTTCTCATCTTTCTGTTTCCAAAAACCAGAAAAAATTTTGTTGCGATGAATATCGGTTGCGTAATGATATACACCTCAGTTTATATTGAAAAAGGTATTGCTCTAATTATTCCTGGATATACTCCGACAGTACTCGGAGAAATTTACGAATACTTTCCAAGCATTCACGAATTGAGAATTTCAGCCGCAATTTTTGGAGTTGGATTCTTACTCTTTACTTTAATGATTAAAGTTTCCAATTCGCTTCTGTTTGAAGAGTTATCAATTGAGACAATAAAAAATCGTGAGCAGTAATAATTCAAAATCCTTATCAGAGTTTTTTTGCATGAGCATTAAGAAAACGCTCATCTTTCTTCTCCCCTTTTTTATTTTTGTTGCCCCCAACACTGCGGAGAACAATACAAGCAACAGAAGCTGTCTGTCCTGCCACGGACTGACAACCTTCGAATCAAACTCAAATCAGACCATATTTGTCGATAAATTCATATTTGAGAGGTCAATGCACGGCCGCTTATTATGTACAAGCTGTCATAAAGATATTAAAGAGTATCCGCACGGCGTGGTAAAAAAAATCGATTGCAAAATATGTCATGATTCCAAACGAAGATATGATGGAAGGTTTCATGCTTCAAGTTTTGTCAATTCTATTTTATTGAGAACTAACGATGGATTTTTTGTGACAGCCAGGCCGAGCAGAATAACTTCTCTTTTGAAAGACAATGTTTGTTTAAGCTGTCACTCGGACAGTAGCGTAAACAAATCGATTCACGGTGAAAAGAGATGCGTCGAATGTCACGCTGATGCAACTGCAAATCACAGTAAACTGAAAAAGGTCGATTGTGGAATTTGCCATATTGATGAAAAAGGAAAATATGCTCTAACTATTCATGGCAGGCAAAATGCCGGTTGAGATGTAAGAGCTCCTATATGCTCATCATGCCATGGAACTCACGATATACTTTCAGTAGCTGATCCGTTGTCGAGTGTTTATCCGTCAAAAGTTTCCGAAACTTGTATTGGATGTCACGGCAATAGTAAATTTCAAGGAATTAGTGGAAGCGGAGTCATACTAAATCCGAAACTGTATCGCTCAAGCGTTCACGGCAGGCCTTCTACATCCAGAAATCTTTCCATCTCTGCGACCTGTGTAGATTGTCATGGAGCCCACTCAATTCTCTCGAGAAGCGATCCTCTCTCATCAGTCTCTTACACAAATCAAGCGGCAACGTGTAAAAGATGCCATGAGAAGGAAGCCGGAGAGTATGCAAAATCGGCACATGGTCAAGCAGTTGCAAAAGGCGCGCATGAGGCTCCGACATGTTCTGACTGTCATGGAGAACACGGAATACTCTCTCACACAAATCCTCTCTCACCAACATATCGACTGGCAATCGCTCAAAATCTCTGCATCGGTTGTCATGACAGACCTGCTCTTCAGCAAAAATTCGGACTCGCCGCGAATCGAAGCTCTACATACGCAAAATCGTATCACGGGCTTGCGGTAAGAGGAAAAAGCGCAATAGCGGCAGTATGCACGGATTGTCATGAAACGCACAGAATACTTGGAGAGAATGATCCTGCTTCAAGCATCCATCCGTCCAACAGAGCAAAAACATGTCAGAGATGTCACACAGATGCGGCGTCACGTTTTACATCAGCTGAAAAAATTCATTCCAGTTATGAGGATCATTGGTTAACAAATATGGTAAAGATATCTTATCGGTTGATAATAAGCGGAACACTTGGTGGAATGCTTGTATGGGTTGCGATTATCATGCTACCAGAATTTAAGAAGAAAGTAACTCGATCACTTTCGAATTCCAGACGAAGATTCTCAGTTTCTGAAACCGTACAGCATATTTTACTATTAACGTCATTCATCACTCTAGCAATAACCGGATTTGCATTGGCATTTCCAGATGCTTTTTTGGTGAAAAAACTTTTAGAATTTGGAATATTTGATGAGCGTTCACGAAGTTTGATTCACAGAATCGCCGGCTTGACACTTTTGGCAGTTGGAGTCTGGCATATCATTTACCTCGCCATAACACGCAGGGGCAGATGGTTTGTCCTGCAGTTGATTCCGAAGATTGCTGATATCAAAAGTGCAATACAACATCTGCTATATTCTATAGGAATCAAAAAGGAGCATCCTCATTTCAAACATTTTTCATATTTTGAAAAGGCTGAATATTGGGCATTGGTATGGGGAACGATAGTTATGGCGGCAACTGGAATCATTCTGTGGTTCCCTGAAAAAATGCCGCGACTACTCGTTTTCGTATGCGAAGCGATTCATTTATACGAGGCAATACTTGCAGTCGGAGCAATAATCATCTGGCATTTCTTCTTTGTTTTCATCGAGCCGAGCGAATTTCCTTTCAACCCATCGATCTTTACCGGAAGAGCTCCAAAGGATTCCGAACTTGACGAAAGAACGGAAGAGCCGCCAAAAGAAAATTAGGATTACAGATTGACTAATATATATTCAAGTTATCAAATATAATTAGTTTAAGGAGGTGACTGATATGTTTTCAGGATTGCACGGTACAGAATGGATTATTATTTTATTTGTAGTGTTGCTGATTTTCGGCCCGACTCAACTTCCAAAACTTATGAAAACCATAGGTGAAGGCATCAAAGCATTAAAAAAAGCCAGCAGTGATTCTGACTCTTCTGAAACTTCTGCTGATTCAAAAGAGAAGAAACAATAAGGTAAATGTTTGATGTTGGTTGGCAGGAAGGTCTTGTAATAGTAATTGCGGCATTAGTTCTAGTGGGGCCGGAAAAGCTTCCTGAAACATTAAGATGGTTCGCTTCAATTTTAAGAAAAGCAAACCTAAGTTACACTGAAGTAATGCGCGAGATAATGTCAATCGATCTTCCTGATAATGGCAATACAATTGCAAGCTCTCCGAAAGCTCCGAATAAGTCTATAGCCACAGAAGAAAAAAAATAATTCAATGAGCATTTTGGTTCATCTAATAGAATTGAGAAACAGAATAATAAAAAGTTTAATCGCACTTGGAATCGGTATGGCAATTTCATTCTTCTGGCTCGAGCCAATAGTATTTCGCGCCGCATTGCTTCCACTAGGAAAAAGAGAATTGCTCTATCTAGGGCTTGGCGAGGCTTTTTCCGTTCATTTGACATTTGCGTTCTATCTCGGAATCGTAATAGCAGTGCCGATCATTGCCTATCAGGTTTGGGCATTCGTAGCGCCTGGACTTTATCCTAAAGAAAAAAGTTTTGCTTTTAAAGCCTCTTTTCTTTCTGTTATCCTCTTTGCCACAGGAGCCGCATTCGGTTACTTTTTTTTACTGCCAACTGTTGTTAAATTTTTTCTTTCTTTCGAGGCAGACGGTTTACGGTATGGCGGTGCGCTCGAGCCATACCTCAGCCTTGTATCAGGAATTGTATTAGGAGCCGGAATTGCGTTCCAACTCCCTCTTCTGCTTCTTGGCCTCATGAAAGCCGGAATAGTTTCAAGAGAAGCCATTGCCAGCCGGCGCAGATACTGGATGTTTGTAATAATCATTGCAGGAGCGATATTGACTCCGACAGGCGATGCAGCAACGCTTGCAGTCTTTTGTCTGCCTTTATGGTTGCTCTTCGAAATCACTCTTTTCATAGCAAAGCTCGGGCGATACTAAATGTTCTGGAACGAATGCCTGAATTTTATCGGAGGTTCTGTTTGTGCGCGGAATGCAGATAGAACACTTTTCATTTTCGGCGAAAAAGCTTCTTTATGCGGGCGATGCACAGGAATCTACTTTGGAGCCTTATTAGGCATTACAGCTATTTTTCTAATTAAAAGTTTTACCACGGTCTATTTTAATTAGAAAGAAATTGCATTCAGAAAAAATAATTTTAATAAATATAAACTTTAGAGCCTGTATCGACTGCATTGAAAATTATCTTCAAATCCTTATCTCCAACTCGAATACAGCCATGAGAAGTATATCTCCCAATTGACCACAGCTGATTCGTTCCGTGAATCGCATAACCGTTTCCAAGTCTCAATGCATACTTTCCCATAACTCCGCGAACTTTTCGCTTCTCTAAAGTCAAATCAAGAGGCACTGTCTCCCCTTTTTCGTGCCAATTCCAATCCGGAGCTATCCAGACAGGATCTGTCTCTTTTCTCAAAACAGAATAAGTTCCAACCGGAGTAGAAAAATCATATTCATGATTCAAAAATTTAAATTTTCTGCCGCTTCCGGTTGCCACAGGCGCAATTCTTAAAATATCATCGCCTTCCATTAGATAAAGTTTATTTTCCTTAATGCTTACTGCAAGATGTCTATCGGTATCTTTTCGCGATTCCAACTCAGTCTTCACTTGATCGAATTTTCTATGCATTAGCATCAGTTGATTGGACGTTTCATTCATTCGATTTGAAAGAAACCAAATTGCTTTAGTTTGAACCGCAATGACTCCAATTCCAAAAACAGTTATGAAAAGCAATGCTGTTGCAAGAAGAAAAGTTCCAATACGACTGTATAAAGAGATTGACTTCATCTTATCAAAGACTCGCCTGTCATCTCCTGAGGCGCTTCTAAACCCATAAGCTCAAGAATTGTCGGAGCAATATCCGCCAATCTGCCACCGTCACGCAGTTCAATATTCCCAGCGCCAAAAATTGTAAGAGGAACCAATCCGACCGTGTGTTGAGTATGAGGTTTACCTGTCTCATACCAAACCATCTGCTCGCAATTTCCGTGGTCTGCAGTGACAATTGCTACTCCGCCTCCGGCAAGCTGAGCCGGAATTATCTTTTGAAGAGATGCATCAACAGTCTCAACAGCCTTCACTGCGGCAGAGAAAACGCCGGTGTGGCCCACCATGTCTCCGTTTGCAAAGTTAACAAGAATGAAATCATACTTCTTACTTTGAATTGCAGAGAGGACTGCTTCAAGAACTTGAGGTGCGCTCATTTCCGGCTGCATATCATAAGTCAGCACTTTCGGAGAAGAAATCATTTTGCGGTCTTCACCTTCGAACGGAGCCTCTCTTCCTCCATTAAAAAAGAAAGTGACGTGCGCATATTTTTCAGTCTCCGCAGTCCTGAACTGTTTCAAACCCAACTTTGATAAATAATTTCCAAGAACATTTAAAAGATTCTGCGGAGGATACACAACAGAAAGTTTAAATGTTTTATCGTATTCAGTCATGCAGAGATACTTAACTGTCGGAAAGACTTCTCTCTCAAAACCATCGAACTCTTTTTCAGTTAATGCTCTCGTCATCTCTCTTGCGCGATCAGGTCTGAAGTTCCAGAAGAAGACGCTATCGCCATCAACTATGCGGTCATTCATAGCTTCTCCGATAATTACAGGCTCTATGAATTCGTCGCCTCGGTCATCGCGCTCATAAGCAGACTCTATCGCAGAAACAGCGCTGGAAGCTACCTGAGCCTTTCCAAGCAACAAAGCAGACCATGCCAATTTTACTCTATCCCATCTCTTGTCACGATCCATCGCATAATATCTGCCTGAAATCGTAGCAATTCTTCCAACTCCTATTCTCTGAATTTCCTTTTCCAATTCCCGAATCAAATCTATTCCGGACTTTGGCGGCATATCTCTGCCGTCCATGAAACAATGAACTGCAACTTTTTTCACGCCGTAAAATTTAGCCGTTTCGAGAATTGCAACTACATGTCTCAACTCGCCGTGAACTCCGCCCGTCGAAAGGAGTCCCATGAGATGCAGAGTGCCTGAAGTGTTTTTCAAGAACTCAACTATGCTTTCTTTTTTCTGAAACTTTCCTTCACGAATTTCTTTATTAATCAAAGTAAGCGGCTGATAGACGACTCTGCCTGCTCCGATATTCATATGCCCAACTTCCGAATTTCCCATAACCCCCGCAGGCAAGCCAACATCCTCACCAAAAGTAATAATCGAAGTTGTAGGTTCTTCCTTCCACATTTGCTTCATAAATGGATTATTTGCCATCTCAACTGCATTGAAATCTTTTCTTGGATTGATTCCAATTCCATCCATGACAACAAGTAAAACATGTTTCATTAAATCGCGGCTTTGACTATCGCAGAAAAATCATCCGCCTTCAAAGATGCTCCGCCTACAAGCGCTCCATCAATATCATTTTGTGAAAGAAGCCCTTTGGCATTATCCGGCTTAACGCTTCCGCCGTACTGAATTCGAACTTCTGCGGCAACCGCGGCGTCGAACTTTTTCCGCAACAGTTCGCGAATAAAAGCATGCACAGCCTGCGCCTGCTCCGTGGTTGCAACCTTTCCGGTGCCAATAGCCCAGACAGGTTCGTAAGCCACAATCGTTTTCGACATTTCTTCCTTCGTAA
>Ga0066636_10003004_pt1 | contig 10754 bp, 10 predicted proteins | sample CryGeyCG2014_080_2_FD_62736 | JGI IMG/M metagenome (GOLD analysis project Ga0066636, IMG submission 62736) | Groundwater microbial communities from aquifer - Crystal Geyser CG07_land_8/20/14_0.80 | ecosystem: Environmental > Aquatic > Deep subsurface > Groundwater | place: USA: Utah: Grand...
GTGGCGAAGCTGTGGCGCAGGCCGTGGGGCGTCAGGCCCGGGGAGAGTCCCGCCAGCCGCACCCACTTGGCCACCACCCGGGCCACCCCCCGGGTCGACAGGCGGCCCCCCCGGGAATTGAGGAACAGGGTGGTCTCGCCCCCGGCGCCGCGCTGCTCAAGGAGCCGCAGGCGCAGGGGCAGATAGGCGGCCAGCGCCTCTTTCGCCGGCTGGCCCAAAAAGGCCAGGCGTTCCTTGCTGCCCTTGCCCCAGACCCGGAGGACCCCGGGCGCCAGGTCCATATCTCCCAGGTTAAGCCCGGCCAGCTCGGACAGGCGCAAGCCCCCGCTATAGAAGACCTCCAGGATGGCCTTATCCCGGCAGGTTCCGAAATCATCATCCTTAGGCGCACCCAGCAGGTGAAAGGCCTCGTCCACGCTCAAATAGTGAGGCAGGACCTTTTCCAGCTTGGGGCTGGGGGCCAGCTTAGCCGGGTTTTGGGATGCGACCCCCAGGCGCTGCAGGTATTTGAAGAAGGTGCGCAGGGTTGAGAGCTTGCGGGCCACCGTGGTCTTGCGGTTTTTCTTCAGGGCGGCGGCCAGGAAGGCCCGCAGGTCCTGGTAGGTCACCTGCGCCGGGGTAACGCCTTCCCGGTGCTCAGCGCAGAACTCGAGAAACTGGGTGAGGTCCAGGCGGTAGCCTCTCAGGGTGTGGGGCGACATCTGCCGCTCCACCCGCAGGTACCGCAGGAAATCTTCCAGATAAGTGCCGCTGCTCATGGCGATGGCCTTTCCCGGGAAAAGCTTCCCCACCTCTTCCGTTTAACTCATTTAAAATATAAATAATATCATGAAGTGGCCGCAATGCCAAAAATTATCGGCGGCCTAGAACCGGGAATATCGGCATAAGCGAGATGAACCGATACCCTTGAGACTGCCGGAAGGGACCTGGGAAAATGGCGGGATTGTTCTTGAACCGTAAACGGGTAGGGGCGGGTTTAAAACCCGCCCCTACAGTAACCTGCAATCATGCCGGGGGATATCCCGGGCGCCTCCGCCTCAGTTGGTCAGCACCCGGGTGCGGGTGGGGGATTCCAGGTAGCTGTCGATTTCGGCGCTCAATTTTTGCCGCTCCGGGTGGTTGAACCAATCCTGCCACTGTCTTAGGGATTCCCAGGCGCTGATCACCAGGTAATAGTTGGGGTCGTCCACCCCATGCAGGGTCTCGCCGCTGATATAGCCGGGCTGCTGCATGGCCAAAACCCGGAGTTGGCGCAACAGGCGCACGATTTGGCCCACGTTCTGCCCTCGAATCGTCCTTTCCATCAAGACCTTGACCATGTTCCTCTCCTTATGTGATTGGGGTTGGAGGAAATGCCGTGCTCCCGCCGGCGCCCCTGACTTTGGGGCGGGTCCGGGGAAGGGGTCTTATACCGAGGCCGCAAACCAACGGCAATTTTCTTGTAGGGGCGGACCCATGTGTCCGCCCTGCATTGAGGGCGCACACGCGGGTGCGCCCCTACAATTCCGCATTTTTTGATGGCAACTTGATCTCATGCCGTCCGAGCCTGGTCTGTTTATAATTATATCAGAAAACCCGGAAGTTCAATGGTGATTTTTAGGTCCGCACTTGAGGGTTCACCGGCTCTGTGGTATAATATTCACGGGGAAGTGGGGAAGCATGGTCAAATTAGCCGAATTACGGCAATTCCTGGATAAGCAGGAGGAAGCCGGGCTCTCTTCGTATGCCACCAAGAGTGCCCAGGCCATCCGCCGGCGCTATGAAGCGCGTATCGCCGAGGGCCACCGCCAGGACTTCGCGGTGGACGCCGACCGCATCCTCCACTCCCGGGCTTATACCCGCTACATCGACAAAACCCAGGTTTTTTACCTCATCAGCCACGAGCAAATCAGCCACCGGGTGCTGCACGTCCAGCTCCTGTCCAAGATCGCCCGCACCATCGGCAAGTTTCTCCGTCTGAACGAGGACCTTCTGGAGGCCATCGCCCTGGGCCACGACATCGGCCACCCCCCCTTCGGCCACGACGGCGAGCGCATCCTCTCGGGCCTGTGCAAGGCCCACGGCGTCGGCCCCTTTCTCCACAGCCTCCAGGGAGTGTGGTTCCTCGACCGGCTGGAAAAGCAGGGGCGGGGGCTCAACCTTTCCCTCCAGGTTCTGGATGGCATCCTCTGCCACGACGGGGAAACCCATTTGGAACGCCTCTCCCCCCAGGGAGACAAGACCTTTGCTTCCCTTTCGGCCGAGCTCCGGACCAAGCTGGCCGACCCGGCCGTGTCTCTGAAGCCCATGACCCTGGAAGGGTGCGTGGTCCGCCTGGCGGACACCATCAGCTACATCGGCCGGGACCTGGAGGATGCCATCACCCTGAAGCTGCTGCGGCGGGAGGAACTGCCGCCCGAGGTCGGGCAAAAACTGGGCCGGACCAACGGGGCCATCGTCTACAGCCTGGTGGCGGATCTCATCACGCACAGCTATGATAAGAATTACGTGGGTTACAGTCCCGAAGTCGGGCGGCTCTTAAAAAGGCTCAAGGAGTTCAATTACCGGCGGATTTACGACAACCCCCGCATCAAGACCGAGACCCCCAAGATTGAGGCCCTGTTCCACCGGCTGTTTGAGCGGTTTTTAGCGGATGTGGAGGCCGGCCGGGAGGATTCGCCCATCTGGATAGATTTCCTGGCCTTCATGGACCCCGGTTACCGGGAGTCCGGCCGGCCGGCGGAAATCGTCCGGGATTTCCTGGCCTCCATGACCGACGCCTATTTTTTGCGGACTTCCCAGGACCTGTTTTTCCCGCAGCCCTTGCGGGTGGGGTTCGGAGGGTGGCCATGCGCCTGATGACGTTTAATCTCCGGTTTGCTACGCCCCAGGACGGCCCCGATGAATGGGAGTTCCGGAAGGATCTGGTGGTGGAGGTCATCGGCAACCATCTGCCGGACCTGTTGGGGACCCAGGAAGGCACCGTGCCCCAGCTCCTCTACCTGGAGGAGCATCTGACCGGCTACCTGCCATTAACGGCCCATCGCCGGGTGGATCCCACCTGCCAGTATCCCACCATTTTCTATCGGGGCGACCGCTTTCACGTCGAGGAGAGCAGCGAGTTCTGGCTGTCCGAGACCCCCCAGGCGCACCGCAGCCTGAGCTGGGGCTCAGCCTTTCCCCGCATGGTCACCTATGGACTCTTTCGGGAAAAGGGCCGGGCGACCAGCTTTTACTTCATCAACACCCATCTGGATCATGTCTCGGAGGCGGCCCGGCGTGAGGGCGCCCGGATGATCCGGGAATTTTTCTTTCCCCGGAACCAACCCCTGATCCTGGTGGGGGATTTTAATGAGCCGCCGGACGACCCGGTGTATCGGGAATTCATCCACCGGGACAGCCCCCTTAAGGATACCTGGAGGCAGGTGCATCCCCCGGAAGAGGAGGCCACCACCCAGCACGGGTTCGATGGCCGCCCCCGGGGCAGCCGGATCGACTGGATTCTGGCGGCCCCGCCTTTTGTGGTCCGGCGGGTGGCCATGGTCACGGATAATCAGGAAGGGCGCTACCCTTCTGATCACTTTCCTTATGAAGCAGAGGTTGAATATTGAGATGGCTTTAAGAGTGTGGATGATTATAGTGGTTCTCTTGACGGGGGCGCAGCTGGCCGGCGCCGGTACGGCCCCGCCCCTCTATACCCAGGTGGCCGGCGGCGAGCAAGAGATTACCATTGAGAAACCCACCAGCGTGGATCGCCTGGCCCTGGAGCAGGGGGTGCGCTGGGTGACAGTGGTCCGGCAGAACGGCCTGAAGAAGCCCTACAAGCTCAAACCCGGCATGGTGCTCAAGATCAACAACACCCACATCGTGCCCATGGAGGTGCAAAACGGCCTGATCATCAATTTGCCGGAACTGCATCTGTACTATTTCCAGAACGGGGCCTATCAGCGGCGCTATGCCCTGGCCGTGGGCAAGCCCAGCTGGCCCACCCCCACCGGGACTTATAAGATCTACGAAAAGCGCAAGAACCCCACCTGGAACGTGCCGCCGTCCATCCAGGAGGAGATGGAAGAAAGGGGTTATGAAGTGGTGACGAAGGTTCCTGCCGGGCCTAAAAATCCCCTGGGGAAATTCTGGCTGGGGACCACGGCCTCCGGGGTGGGCATTCATGCCACCAACCGCCCCTGGACCGTGGGCTACTTTGTGTCCCACGGCTGCATCCGCATGCTCCCGCACGAGATCGAGCAGCTCTTCCCCCAGGTAGAGGTGGGCACCCCGGTGAAGATCATTTACCGGCCCATCAAACTGGCCCTCACGCCCCAGGGCCGGGTGTATCTCGAGGCCATTCCCAATATCTACCAGTGGGAGTTGCACCCCCTGGAATGGGTGAAGGACATGGCCGAGTACTACCAGATCGCCGATCGCATCGATTGGAACAAGGTTCCGCCCATCCTCAAGGCCAGGTCGGGCCTCGCCCAGGACATCACCAAGAGCCCGGCTGACCCCATCCCCGCCGCCGCCCCCTCACCCGCCAATGCCCCCAAGGAGGTCAGGCTTTCCCCTTTACAGGGCCAGGAGACCAGGTTAGAATAGACTCCGTCCGGTGGCCTGCAGCGGCGCAGATGAACCGGGTGGGCCAAGGGCAGCAAGGCACTCCCGGCTCGTGCGCCCGCGGGTTTCCCGGGAAAGAAACGGTTTTCGACCTGATCTGCCGGCCCCGGTTGCCGCGGGCCATCACCGAAACTTTTCACCTGCATTGACAAAGGACGCCATTATGATTCGATTCCGGTTTGTGCCAATGATTTTGGGAGTGCTCCTGGTGCTGGGGCTTGGCGGGCCGGCCCTGGCCCAGCAACCCAAGGCCAAGTGCGGCCCCGATCACGCCATCCTTTACAAGCGGGCCGTGAAGCTGCTGGATAACGCCGAAAAGAAACTGACGGCGGGCTATACGGCCGAGGCCAAGTCCCAGGCGAAAGAGGCCAACTCCCTGTTCACCATCCTGCAAAAAGAGTGCGGCCCCCAGCAGGCGGAGCGAGCCCTGACGGACCGGGAGATCCAGCAGGAGGCCATCAACCAGAAGCTGTCCGCGGATGAATTGGCCCAGGCGGAGCGCCTGATCAAGTCCGCGGAAGAAAAAACCCAGAAGGCCGTTAAGCTTGAGACGACCCAGCCGGAGGTCTACCTGAAGTACCAGCGGGAGGCCAAGGCGGAATTCGAACAGGCCCACAAGCGCTCCATCAAATCGGAAATTTACGCCCTGCGCAACCAGCAGATGGTTTTCGGTTTTCTGGGCCGGTGAGCTGCTGGCCCCGGCGGCTTACGAGATAACCCGGTGCGTCTCAGGATCACGGCGGCGGCCACCGGCCCTCTCCAGGTGATTTCCTACCTGGTGGCCGGTGGCCACCTCATACCCCTGGGCGCCTGCCAGGCCCTGGTCCTCCACACCCCGGGCCATTCTCCCGGGGGCATCGGCCTTTCCTTCCCCGGCCATCTGTTCACCGGGGACACGTTGTTTGTGGGCGCCGCCGGACGCACCGACCTGCCGGGGGCGTCCCTGACCCAACTCATCGCCTCCCTGGAAGAAAAAATCATACCCCTGCCGGACGATACCTGCATCTGGCCCGGCCATGACTACGGCGAGACCCCGACCTCCACCCTGGGCGAGGAAAAGGTCAACAACCCCTTTCTCACCGATTTTTTCTAGCAGCCCCCGTGAACTGCTACCCCGACTGTTTAGGTGAACGTAAGACCCCTGAACCAGGATTGAGGGTAGGGCTGGGCCCGGGCCAGAATAATCTTGCATCCACCTCGGGGCGGCACTACATTTACCACGAGAGACGCACATGACTTCCTCCCAGACACCCCGAAGTTTGATGCGCAAGCCACCGGAGGGGCTTTTTGCCCGGCTGCTGGACAGCCTCACCGACATGTATGCCCTGGTGCTGGACCGGGATCTCCGCATCACCTATGCCAATGTCTCGTTCCTGAAGCACTTCGGGCTCAAGTGGGAAAAGATCAGCGGCCGTCCCTGTAAGGATTTGGGGACGCCCTTTCTGGGCACCGACGCCCTGCAGTTGGGTTTCTGCCCTACCGAGTTGAGCCCCTGGTATCCGGAACGCACCCTCATGACCCGGGAGGCCCAGGACAAGGTCTATGTCTATGAGTGCACCCTGAACCACCTGGAAGGCAGGCGCGGGGCCGCCTGGACCCTGTGGTCTCTCCGGGATGTTACCGACCGCTTCCGGCTGGAATCCCGGGTCCGGCAGATGGACGAACTGGAGCGCAACCTGGTCCAGGCCTCCATGGATGGGATCATCGTCAATGACATGCTGGGGAACGTCCTCATTTTCAACGACGGCGCCGGCAAAATCCTGGGTTATACCCCGGAGGAGGTCATTGGCAAAATCAAGGTCTACCGATTCTATCCGGACAGAACCGCCCATGAAATTAAGCGGTTGATTTACGATCCCACCCAAGGGGGCGTGGGCATTCTGGAAAATTATGAAACCCAGGCCCGTCATCAAGACGGCTCCCTGGTACCCATCTGGCTGTCGGCCCGCCTCTTGCACGAAGACGGCCGGGAGGTCGGCATTGTCGGCTATTTCCGGGATCTCCGGGAACGGCGGCGGCTGGAGATGGAACTCCTGCGGAATGAACGGCTGGCCACCCTGGGCAAGATGGTGGCCCATATCAGCCATGAGATCAAGAATCCCCTGATCACCATCGGGGGGTTTGCCGCCCAACTGGGGCGGCTGCCTGACCTCCCCGAGGACGCCCGGCGCCGCTTGAACCTCATCTACCAGGAGGTGCAGCGGTTGGAGAAGTTTTTAGCCGACATGAGCACCTTCACCCGGGGCGCGCCGCCGCAAAAAACCGTGGGGGACCTCCCGGCCTTGATTCGGGAAGTGGCGGAACTCATGGACAGCGGCTTCAAAGAGCGGGCCGTGGTCTTCCATTTCCACGCCCAGGGCCGGATTCCGCCGTTTGCCTTTGACTCCGGACAGATCCGCCAGGTGCTGATCAATCTTTTTAAGAACGCCCTGGAGGCCATGCCCGAGGGCGGCGACTTGACCGTCAGCGCCACCGTCCAGGATGACGACCTGGTGCTCAAAATCACCGACACCGGGCACGGCATCCCCCCGGAGCAGTTGCACCACCTCTTCACCCCGTTTTTCACCACCAAGCCGGGGGGCACCGGTTTGGGCCTGACCATCTGCCGGGGCCTCATTACCCAGCATCAGGGCGAAATCAGCCTCGAGAGCGAAGAGGGCCGCGGCGCCACCTGCACTATCCGCCTGCCCATCGTTTCAGCCTGATCATCGAGGCGAGGGCGTCAGGGCAGTTCCTCATGGGCCTGTGGCCCACCCGTCCAGCATGAAAAGGTTGGTGGGGCGGGCATCCGTGCCCGCCAGGTGGTCCGCACAGGGTGGAAAGCCCGTGCCACCGGAGGAACTTTTTCAGGAAGCAGTTCGCACACCGCCCGACCAATTGCTTGCCAGTCCATTTGTAGGGGCTATAATCTGGTAATGTCTCCGGTTATGTTTTCCGTAGACATTTCCAAACTGGTGGATTAGGGTGGATTATATCCGCCGATAGGGAGGTGGAGATATGCTCATTCTCAGGGGTATCAAATATTCCCCACTAATCCTTTTAATCTTGGTATGTTTAATTTCTCTGACGATAATTCCCCCTAAAGGGTTTTGTGATGAATGGGTATTGGTTGGAAAAGATGTTAAGGTTTTATTTTATTATAATAATACAAATATACAGATTGACACTAAATCTGGACAAATTAAAGTATGGGTTAAACTAATATGGACTAAAAGAGGATTGATTGAACAAAACCTTATTAAAGATAGTATTTCTACAACGCGCTGTTTATATTATTTAAATTATAAACAATGGAAACAGTATTTAAATCGTAGGATAAATTACTCAAAGTCAGGGTTAATTATTGATGATTTTTCATATAAACCAAATTGGGAAGATTTAATACCTGATAGTATAGGCAATACAATAACTAATAAGATACTAAAAGATTATAATATTGAGCGATAATACTATTTGAACTTATTACAATTGTTATATTAGGACATTAATATGTCCATATTGAGGGGTCTCATATTAAAGATTGGTTTACTAATCTCTTTGTCTTGTGTCCTCACCTTTACATTATCCTCACCAGGATATTGTGATGATTGGGTATATATTTTTAATAGTCAGGATTATACAGATTATTACAATAAGAGGACAATAAACATTAATAAAGATACCCATATAATAAAAGTATGGATTAAAAGAAAATATACAGATAAAGGTAAAATTGAATTTCTTAATTTAATTAAACAGAAAGGTGGTAGTATAGATAAATATATATCGATAGACCATTCATTACTACTACATTATATTAATTATAAAGAAAGAGAATTTAGTATTAATAATTCAACATGGTATTCTACGACTGGTTATCCATTATTAGAGACTAAATTACCATTAAATTGGAAAAATATAAACCCTGATAGTGTTGTCGATGCTATTTATCTTAAAATCATTAAAGATTATAATCTGAAAAGATAATCATTAAGTAGGGAAATTTGTAGGGGCGGACCTGTGTGTCCGCCCTTGGGCGCTCACGCCAAATCCTCCGGCAGCCAGATCACTTCCCGCTCCAGGGCCACCCCCTGGGTCTGCCAGACTTTTTCCTGAATATCGGTGATCAGGGCCTTGATCTGGGCCGCGGTGGCGTGCCCGGCATTGAGGATGAAGTTGGCATGTTTCCGGGAGACCAGGGCGTCTCCGAGCCGGCGCCCCTTGAACCCCGCCGCCTCGATGAGCCACCCCGCGGCGGGCCCGCCAGCCGGGTTTTTGAAGACGCTGCCGCAGCTTTTGGGGTTGGCGGGCTGCCGGGTTTTGCGTTGGGCGATTAATTCCCCCATGCGGGCCTGGATGGCCTCGGGGGCGGCGGGGTGGGCCAGGTTAAATTCCGCCTCCACCACCAGCCAGTGGGGGAAGTTCAGGAGGAGAGATGCACGGTAGGTAAAGCCCAATTCTTCGGGTGTAAATTCCAGGAGTTGCAGTTGGGGGGTGGCCACCCGCACCCGTTTCAGGACCCCGGCCAGGCTCTGGCCCTCGGCCCCGGCGTTGAGGCGCACCGCCGCCCCCACGGTGCCGGGGATGCCGGCCAGAAACTCGAACCCGGAAAAACCCAGCCGGGCCGCGGCCTGGGCCAGCCGGGGCAGCGACACCCCGGCCCCGGCCCGCAAGGTGTCGCCGCGGCGCTCCAACCCCTGCAAGCTTTTCGCCAGATGCAGCGTCAGCCCCGGCAGCCCGGCGTCGTCGATGAGCACATTCGACCCCCGCCCCAGGAAAAACAGCGGCCAGCCTCGGTCCAAAGCCAGACGCATCAGACGCCAGACGTCCGCCAGGTCCGCCGGCGCCGCCAACCGCGCCGCCGCCCCCCCGATCCGCCAGGTGGTCAGGGGCGCCAGGGGGTGGTTTTCTAAGATGGGCTTTCTCATATTGTTAGGAATAATTTTGATGTATATGGGATCGTCATAAATAAATAATGGCCGCATAGTTCATGCAGCCATTATATCAATTTGCCAGGTGCGAGAGTTTAGGCAATGACTTTTTCCCTGCGGGCGGTTCCCTTTTTTGCAGGCTGATGTTTCGTTTTTTTGGCCGCAATTTTTTCCGGCACGATTTCCAACAGAGGCACCGTCAACGCCGGAAAACCCATGCGGGAGCTCATGTTTTGCACAAATTCCCGCCAATAGGGCCAGGCATGGGAGATGGGATTGATCGTAAAGATAGTCTCAGTAACAACAAGAAGAGTTTCAGCAGCAGCATCATCATCCAGATCATCCGGAATAAGGGGATCAGATTGAGATATCTCGACATACGAAGTGCAAAAGGAAGCCTCTATCTTCATAATGAGTTTATGCGGTTCCTTGCCGTCAAAGGCGGCAACCTGAAAATTGCAACGTATTAGATAGTTATCTGCATTGTACGGGGTAAGATAGTTTGTGGAACATTTATGTTCCAGGGAAAGAGTTTCGGGAGACACGTTCAACGGGTCCCGGCTGATTCTCGCGTCCACCAGATAAATCTCTTGAAGGGGATATCTTTGAGCCACTCGGGCCGCTATTTCCCTATCAAATTTATAAATGTCTACTGCCAAAATCGCATTCTTATTCATTGAGATGCTCCTAAACCCCAAATGGCCGATATTTTATCACGGTAGTTATCAGGGTGTGAGTATTGTAATTGTTTCCAATCTTCCTCCGGTTTCTTGGGATTCGGATGTCGAGTCCGAAATGGAATGACATTGGATTCCTGTCTTTTCACTTCTTCCTTATAAGGTGTGAGGGAAGCTCTATACCCTAAGACGTGGAGAATATCAGCCACGGTGCGCAGAGTAAGATTCCGGCCTCCATTCAGTAATTGAGAGACAAACCCCTTTGATTTACCCAAACGGTCGGCCAGTTCTTTCCTGGAAATCTTCTCCTTCTCCAGGAGTTCACAAAGCCTTTCCGTAACCTCCATGATCAAATCCCCATGGGCCATCAATCTGGCAAACTCGGGGTCTTCCAGGTATTTGTCCAGCAAGGTCTTTTCAGGTTCTCTTTTCGTATTCATCGCGAATCCTTTTCATCCGATCAATTTCTTCGGGCCTAATCCTATCCTCTTTTTTAATAAAACCGTGCGTAATGATTAACCGGCCTGCCGCATGAAAATAACAGGGCATCCTTATTTGGGAGTTCTTAAATTCAAAG
>Ga0066636_10003006_pt1 | contig 10753 bp, 10 predicted proteins | sample CryGeyCG2014_080_2_FD_62736 | JGI IMG/M metagenome (GOLD analysis project Ga0066636, IMG submission 62736) | Groundwater microbial communities from aquifer - Crystal Geyser CG07_land_8/20/14_0.80 | ecosystem: Environmental > Aquatic > Deep subsurface > Groundwater | place: USA: Utah: Grand...
AAATGTTAAAAGTTTAGAAGAGCGTAATTTTGCTTTTTCCTTGAACGGGCCAAAATTGGAAATCAAAGGTTGGTTTTCAGCTTTGACCCGCTCAAGCAGAGCAAAAAAAGAAAGGAAAGAGGAAATTAGAAAGGAAAGAAGAAATAAGAAAGGAGAAAGGAGAAAGGAGGTAAGGTCATGGTAAGGAGAAACACCGCAATGCTGGTCATCGTCGCCGTGGTTCTTCTTTCGGCTTTGGTGGTTGGAGTCATCTCGTCAACCATCAACTGGGAGAAAGTCGGCAATGCGTTGGATGAGGGCGTCGTGTTGGGTTTTGCAGAACCCGCAGAATACGACATGTACGGCCTCAATTATCAGCAGCCACCGCCTGAGTTGTTTTGGCGGTAGCTTCAAGGAGGAGTTTCATGCTCACGCGAGAAGTGCAGATGTTCCTGTGGGGAATCGGTCTGCGACCGAAACCACAGGGACAGGGAGTTGACATGGAAACGTTGGCGCGGCTCGCGGACGGGCATGGGGTTCTAACCCTCAACCTTTTCCGCGAGCGACTAGAATCGACCGGTTTTTGGCAGCCGTTGTTGTCAACGACGAGCCAGCAGTTGCGTGAACAAGCTTTGGGTCAACGCGCTGCTCGGCTGGCTTTTCTGCAAGAGTTGACGGCGCAAGCTGGCGGCCGGCAGGTGGTGGTCCTCAAGGGACTAGCGCTGGAAGGCGCCGGGCTCTATGCGGCGGGTGAACGGTGGTCCATGGACTTGGATATTCTCGTTCGCCGCGAGGACGCGCTTTTCTTCCATGATCTTTTGATCCGGCTGGGTTTTTCTCCGGTGGCCAGTGTTTTGCGCCACCGGTTGCATCGTACCCACGAAAGTGGGTACACCCGGCCGGAAGTCGGAAAGATCGAGCTGCACACGGCTCCCATGCCGCAGTTCGATCTTCCGTCATTCTGGGAGCATATAACCCCATTTCTCCTGACCGAGGGGATTTGGATGCCGGACGTGGTTGAAACATTTTTGCTGCTGGCCGCTCACCATTACCACCACTACGTTTGCGAACCCACCAACTATCAGTTGGTGTGGGTTCTGGACATCGTGCGTGCTCTTCAGCAATGGGGAGCATCGTTTAACTGGACGGAGGTGGCGGCGCGTGCGCGCAAGCACCGGTCGCAGGCCGCGGTGGCAGCCTGGTTGCGGTTTGTTAAAGAAGAGGTTGAAGTTAACCTTCCCTTTGATGTTGAGGCGGCTGTTGCTGCTTTCAAGGGAGCGAAGGGGATTTCGATTTCTTTAGAGACAATTGCAAGTCAGACAGCGCGCAGCCGACCGGAGTACAGTGCGCCAGGTCCGAAGTGGTGGCCGCGTTCGACGTTCACGCAGTTTTTCCTCCGCCACTGGGAAGAAAGCAACCACAACGTGTGGTTGACCGCAGGGTTGGTCGTCAAAGGGATATGGCGGTCTCTATCCGCAATCCCAGATGAGCGCGGAACCGAGTTTGCGCGCATCGGGATTGACCCCAATGACCCCCTACGTAAATTGAAATGGTGGCCGTACCGCGTACGCCACCTGGTTTCTAGCGCACTTGGGAGGAAGAGATGAGTACGCGAACGATTTGCGTCGCAGGCATCTGCGCTACGCTTGAGGCCGAAGACGAGGTCTGGATGTTGATTGACCGGCAGTGCTGGCAACCCTTCCAGGCTTTCGCGAGCGCCGCCATCAATCAGTCGCACCTACGGTTGACAGTGCGACTTAATACGGCGCCGATCGTCAGGATGTCCAATGCCATCCAGCTCGAACGCGTGGTTTTGCAAGACGAACGCCTCGAGGCGCGTAGCAGGCAAACCTGGCGCGGCTGGGTGGACTTTGCCAGCGGTGAAGGGGAACTGATCGTCCGGAAGGAAGATCTTTACGGAGGCATCCAAAACCTCCTGCGCATGGTCTGGCAATACTGGCTGTCGCGTGGAGACCTGTCGGGCACTATCTTCCACGGAGCCAGCTTCCGGATCGGCGACCGAGCCTTCATCGCCACCGGCGATCCTGACGCGGGCAAGAGCACGCTAGCTCAGGCGCTAGTGGCGGCCGGCATCGAAGTCTGGGGTGATGACCACGTGATCATTAGGGTCGGAGAAGACGGAAGGATTTGGGTTGACTCAAACCCGTTTCTCGGCCCCTGGCCGCACATGCCGCCGGCTGCCAGTGCGCCCTTGGGCGGCATTCTGTGGTTGCCACAGGTGCGGCGAAAAAAGTCCGGCTGGCGTGAGGTAACCTCGTCAGACGCGACTGCACGACTCTTGCGCCAGATGGGCTATCCAACCTTATCTACGCCGGCAGCGCACCACTTGGCTGCCAGTTTGGCCCAGCACGGCTTGGATGAACTGCACTACCACCTGGGCGAGCCGGTAGCGAATCTGGTACGGGTTTGGGCAACGCAGCCGCGCGACTTTGTCTTTCAACCATCTGAGATAACGTCAGTTGTTTCCGGTGAACCGCGCATCAACCCGCTTTTCCCGGGGACGGTCGTTGGACGTGTGAATGACGATGGGCTGCTGGTTGGACGCGGGCACAGGCTGCTCATTACTGACCTTGCCAACAGCCGCCAGATCGTCATCGCCAGCGGTTTCTTCAGCCTGCGCCAACCACAGATTCAGATTTGGGAACTGGTACGGCGTGGAAAGAGTCTGCGGGAGATCGTCGCTTTTATGGGAACGCACCACCGGATTCTCGGCGTACCATTCCCAGAGGAGGCGATCGTGAAGTTCCTGAAGGAGTGCGAGGCACAGAAATGGATCCTGTGGGAAGGAGGAAATGTATGAGTCAGATTCAAGACACTCCTTTTCCGCAGGATTTCATGCGCAAGTGCCACCGCAACTGCGTGCCGCTGGCGGCCCTGATCAGTTTCACCTGGGCCTGCAGCGAACACTGCCGGCACTGCCTCGCGTTCAAGAATGCCTCAGGAGAGTTGACAGCCGAACAGTGGCGGGTTGTTCTCTACCGGCTTTGGGAAGCCGGCACGCGCCTCTTAACCTGGACTGGCGGCGACCCGTTCGCGCGTATGAACGACTTCTTGGATGTCCTGGCTGCGGCCGCCTCCTATGGCGTTTTCCGGCATCGTGTTTTCACCAACGCTATGTCGGTAACGTCAGCGGTGGCCAAGCAGCTTAAGGCCCTGGGGGTTGAAGTCGCGGAAGTGTCTGTCTACGGACAGCCTGAAAACCACGATTTCATCACCCAAGTTTCGGGAAGTTACGACCGCACGATGCGTGGGATTGCTGCCCTGCATGACGCGGGAATCTTGGTTCGGCTCAAGTCCCCGCCGCTGGCGGTGACAGTTACCGACCTGGAGTTTCTTCTAGCCCTTCCTGGGCAACTCGGTTTGACCGAACCGTTCCGCCTCGGACCGGGGGTGTATGAAACCCACACGGGAGGACAACACCCACTGCAACTGGCGGCGTCGCTGCCGGAGCTGGCACGCGCCTTGGTGGCCACTAGCCAGCTGCCTAAGACGGGACGTTTTCCTTGGCCGCCGTGGGCGTCGCCGTGCAACCGGGGACGATCCGTGATTCACGTTGACCCTCATGGTCGGGTATTCACTTGTGAGGAAGACCTGACTCCGACAGGTAGCCTCCTGGAACAGCCGCTGTCGGCAATTATGGCAACGGCAGTTTTTCAGGCTGCCCAAGATGTCAGTTTTCTGAAGCTTCCCTGCTGGTGGTGTGCCCTATGGCGGTACTGCCCGGAGGTTTGTTCTGCCCGCTTCCAGCGCGAGCACAATGGAACTCTGGCGCCGTCTGCGGCAACCTGTCGCCTGGCACGGGAAGTGAAATCTGTGACAGAAGGGAGGTGATAACATGAAGCTGCGCTTGGCTATCGTGGCCGCGCTGGCGGCGCTGATGACGCGTTTGTCGTTCAGTGCCTTCAGCGTTAACGCTCTGCAGCAGGCCTGCGGCGGGTTCATGGGGCAAAAGAATGCATGCTCTGATCCCCTGAGCTGATCCCGCCGCCCGTGAGCGAGTTGTTCTTGAGACAGGCTGGACAGACGTTTTCGAAACGTCTGCTGTCTTGAGGGCAACTCGCTCTCTCTTTTTAAAACGCTTTTTTGGAGTTAACCAACTTTCTCGGTCGGTGATTGTGAAAAAGCGTTTTTTTGTTGACAAGAATTTAGGTAAACACGTAAGATACTACAATTATAGGAGGTATGCAGTGTTTAAAAAGAGGCTGATCATTATTGGTGTCATAATACTTTTTTTCGCGCTTATATACACTCTTATTCCCGCCCACGCTTTTCTGTCATACGCCACAAATAATTACCGTTGGAACGAACATAATATCGGCATTTCAGGCGCTCAAATCAAAGACCTCATTTTTGATCCAAACCACAACGGGACACTTTATTTGGTTGGCAGTAAAGGCGTTTATAAAACAACCGATAATGGCGATACCTGGGTTGAGAAAAATACCGGCCTGCCGGCTTCCAAAACCGGCATCAATCTTTTACTTGATAGCTCCTCGGACATTCTCTATGCGGTTTCCTATGATGCAGCCGGAGATCAAAGTTTTGTCTATAAAACCGTTGATGGCGGGGATCATTGGGTATTTGCCAGTAGCGGCACCTCTATTCCCGGTTACGACGGGACAGGCAGTAAAAGTTATCTTTCCGGAGCGACCTTGGAGTCGGGTAGTCCGCAAACCCTTTTTGCCGGGACTATAATCGGCGGATGGCACGGCGGAGTTTTCAAGTCGTCAGATGGAGCAGCAACTTGGACACAGATCGCCGGTTCCAACATTGCCGGCTCGGGTATCGGCAACGATGCTTGGCCTTTAACAATCGATTCCGTAAATACGAACAAAATGTTTGCCGGGACGGCCTATGACGGGGTATTTATAAGTCAAGACGGCGGTTATCATTGGGCACATTGTGCGGGAACCACCGGTCAAATTTATGCTCTGACGATTGATCCAACCGACTCTAATCGCATTTATGCCGGAGGAGATTACGGTTTATATTTAAGTTCTGATGCAGGGTCGCATTGGACTTTAGCTAATCAAATAAGCGGAATAGTCAAAGCAATCAGCGTTAATCCGACTAATTCGCAGATTGTTTATTTGGGAATTGAGGGAAAAGGTTTGTGGAAATCGGAGAATTACGGCGCCAGTTTTACCAATCTCGGTTCAACCACCATTACCATCAACAAAATTGCAGTTGATCAGGCAAGCCCTCAAAATCTTTTTTTGGCAACCCAGTCCAACGGGGTTTATTCTTCAAATGACGGCGGTCAGACTTTGATTCTGAAAAATAACGGATTACCCATAACCGTTGAGGCCAGAATAATAAAGAGTGACAGCTTAGGCAATTTATATGCAGCTGTGTGGGGTAAAGGTTTTTATGGCAGTCAAAATCAAGGCAAGGATTGGGAACTTCTTTCACAAGCTACTGATATTCTGGATTTTGAAATAGTGCCTAGTAACCCGCAAGTCATTTTTTATTCCGGAACCAGCGTTATGAAATCAATTGACAACGGCAGGAATTGGCAAGTTCTCTTTACCCCGTCTTCCGATTATCTTTGGGCGCTGGCTACTGATTCGTTCAATCCTCAAAATCTTTTTACAGCCGGAAACGGAGGAAAAATGTACAAAAGCTCAGACAACGGTCAAACCTGGACTCAGAAAATGTCTTTTGCTCCCAACGGACGGGTGATGGATATTCAAATCGATCCAACCGATTCCAACCGCGTCTATGCCGCTGCCTATGGTTATTTCTGGAAGAGTGAGGATGGCGGAGAAACGTGGGTACAAAAAACTGCCGGATTGACAGGTACTTACGCCAACCGTGGTCGTTATCTGGCTATTGATCCTTTGGAGCCGAACATTATCTATTATGACACTCAGTACGGCGGGATTTTCCGATCAGACGATTATGGAGAGAACTGGAACAAGTTAAATTTGGCATTGGGTGGGGGAAGCCCGATTTTGAACAATATTATTATTGATTCTTCCGATCATGCTAAAATTTATGTCGCGGATTATCTGGCGAAACGAATCTATTTTTCAGCTGATAAAGGAGAAAACTGGGAAACTTTTGAGGCTTTAGGGTTACCCGAAAGTTTAGACGCTCTCTATTGGACATGGCAGGATAACATTGAACCTGCGAGATTTTACGCCGGATTTTTTTATGGCGGCATCTATGCCTTTGAAAATTATATCGCCGATTTGACGACTTCTGCGGTTTCTGCTTCCGACCTTAATGGTTCGCCCTTAGAAAGAGAAGATGAAGTTGAATATATCCTCAATCTTGTCAATTCCGGCTGGAAAGACGGAGATCAGATTTCCATTGAAGATAACTTTTCATCCTTCTTGGATTTTGTGACCGGGTCTATAGAACTGGATGGAGAACCGCTTACCCAGTACACTTTAAATGGAAATAAAATCAGCCTTGCTTTGGCAAAAGTCCAAGCCAAAACAAACCTGCAGATTTCCCTAAAATATAAAGTCAAAGCCGACGCCACTGAGGGAGGAATTGTAACCAACAGTTTTTCGATTACTTCAGAAGAAGATCCGGCAGGAATTCAGTTCAATTCTCCCAATTTAACAATTGTGATTGTTGATAATCAACCGCCGACAGGTTCGATTGCGATCAATTCAGGCTCTGCTTATACCACCTCTGTTGGCAATAACATTCTTTCCTTGCAGGCAACGGACGATTATTCTCCTGAGGCTGAAATGCAAATGATGATTGCGAATACAAGCGATTTTAGTAATACGACTTGGGAACCATTCACAGCCTCTGAAAGCTGGACTTTAACGCCGGGTGAGGGAACAAAAACGGTGTATGTCAAATATATGGATTCTCACGGAAACGTTTCACCAGTTTATTCCGACTCGATTATTTACGATCCCCAGGTAATTTTAACCTCAGTTACCGCGGCTGGACTTTCGGTTGACGTAGATGCGGGCGTTTACGAAACCATGCAAAGAAAACCGGTCTTTTCCGGCATAAGTGATGCCGGAGCGCAGATCATCATTAAAGTTTTAACTGCTTTAATCCAGGTTATACTCACGGCAGATGATGATGGATACTGGAGCTGGATTCCAGCTGAAGATTTAAGCATTGGCCAGCATCTGGTTGAAATCAGCGCTCAAGACATGGCAGGCAATACAGCCAGCTTAAAATTCTATCTCAAAATTGCGACCAGTTCAACCGAAAACCAAAAAAATACTGATGCTGCCAACGATCCTGCGCAATTGCCCAAAACGGGATGGGTGGGTTTCAGCCTAATCTTCGGAATAATATCGGTGACGGGTTGCATATTGGGGTGGTTAATTTACAGGAAGAACAGCAGAGTTTAATAAGCCACGGTTCCCTGCTTTACTAGATACATCACCGTTCCACCCGGTCCGACAGCCCTTTGTCCGTTATAGGCAACACAAGGGTGGCCGGCAGGGAAGTTGTAAATAAAGCCGTCCGGGTCGTTTCCATTTTCCAAAAAAGTGTAGATCATAAATCCATTGCAGGTTGTCACCCAATATCCGCCGCACATTTGCCATCCCGGGGCAGGGATATAAGCATTGATATAGCCTGTATATTTGTAATTAAGAGAGCTGGAATTTATCGGATCGGTTGGATTTTTGGTAAAAAGATCATCGTCTACCAAATTTTGCAGAAAATTGGGTTGATTTGAAAAACCGACAGTGACCGTGCCAGTTCCGCCAGTGGGGGTATAGGTTGAATAGCCGCCTTCCGGTATTTGATCATGGGTGAGTTGGTAGTGGCTGATGGCTTCGGAAATAGTTTGCAGATCCGACTTTCTTTTTGAATCCCGCGCTTTTTTTAAGAGATTGGAAGGATTAATAGCAATTAAAACAATAGAACTCAGAATCCCGATGATTGAAATTACTACCAGGAGTTCTATCAAAGTAAAGCCTTGTTGTGAATTTACGTGCAGTAGTCTTAGCACTTTTTTAGTCATATTTTACTTTTGTCTCCCAATCAATTTGTTCAAGGTAACTTGTCTTTTCGCGATCGCTGCCGCGGGACTTCGGCTGGTGGAATTTTTTAATAACTGAGACAACTAGAATAATTATAGAGAGAAAAAGAGTAACATAGGGAAGATATTTAGCCACACTATCAAAGAAGGGGTTTTTTCTTTGTTCAAAGTTTTTATATTCATCGGGATTTAGGGGCAACGGCCCATATTTATTGTCGGCATTGTTTAAATTAACGGCTTCTGTCGTCTTTGCGTTTATGACGATAGCGTTTTCTTTTCCATGCGTTAGGGATGAATTCAACATTCCTAGGGTTAGTAGAAACAAGAATAAATAGACAGATCGTAAGACGTATAGTCTTGTCTTCATGCTTATCCAAAGGTTTTCATAGATTCCTACGGCTTGCGCCGTGGTACTATTTTCTGAAAGAAAACAAACTTGTTTATAACCGAAGGTTTCAAACTTGTTTATATATTTTGCTTCGCGAATTATAGATAGAATTCTTTAATAGCTTGCGGACATATCTTCCGATTAGAAATTACTTTGCTTCTTATCATAAAATTCATTCTCTTGTCAAACGTAAATATACTCTTTTGAGAGTGCAAAACATAGAATCTGTCCATAGGCTATTCTATCTGCTCGAATAATTATTGTCAATGAGTTACAAAAGGTATGACAAGAATAGATGTGCGTCTATCCCCACTGCTCCTATAGTGGAGAGGATTCAATTTCTCTTGACAGATTGCTGGCTTTATGGCATAGTAAGAACCATGCAAGACGAACTAGTAAAAACAACATTGCGAATTCCAAAATCAATCATTCTGATGGCTAAAAAAACGGCCATTGATAAAGATCTTACTCTACAAAGATTAGTGAACGAGGCTCTTAAAGGCTACTTAGGAAATATACTAGATTTTAAAAAGAAGAAGACCAAGAAAAGAATGATTAGATTTGCAGATAAACCAGTTGGGGTAAAGATTCCTCTTTCTCGTGAGCACATCTATCGTGAACTCTGAAAAGATTCTGCTAGATTCCAATATTTTAATCTATGCGTTTGATACTCGCTCAGAATATCATTCTCTTAGCAGTGAGATTAGAAAAAAGGCGGTAGAAAAGTTAATTACTTGCTGTATTTCGCCTCAAAACCTTAATGAAATCTACCGGGTACTAACTGATCCTAAAGCAGTTTTAGAACCCTATTCCCCAAGGGAGATTGAAAGAGAACTTCAAAAAATTATAAAAAGGATTGAAGTAATTTTGCCAACGAGAGAAACTGCAGCTACCTGTCTTCAGCTGGCTGCGAAATACGAGATCAAAAGTCTGAAGATTTTCGACACCTTTCTTGTGGCTACCATGCTGGAAAATGGGGTGGGACAGATCATTACTTTTAATCAAAAAGACTTCGAGACATTTTTAGAGGTCAGAACCATCCATCCCGCCGATATTCGTTGATTCTTCAACAAGAGCTGAATAGCTGCTAAAAATCTTTTTTGCAATTTGGGATAATTTGAGTATAATATTTCTTTATGAAGAAACTAAAAAACCCACTGCTTTGGCTTATTGTCCTTCTTGTCATCGTGTGTATCGGTATTGATCTACCGACCATTCCGATTAAAATTCATGTTGGAAAAATCAATGTTGATACCACCCTTAAGGGGCCTGATTTGGACCTGACTATTTTTGGCACCAGCATTCAGCGCGAGTTTAACATCAAACAGGGCTTGGATTTACAGGGAGGAACACATCTGGTTTTTGAGGCCGATATGAGTAGTATTGCGCCCGATAAGCAAAAAACAGCCTTGGAGGCAGCACGCAACATCATCGAAAAAAGAGTCAACCTTTTTGGTGTTTCAGAGCCTAACATTCAAACCAGCCAGGCAGGCAGTGCGTATCGGATTATTGTGGAGCTGCCAGGCCTTCAAGAAATCAGCTCGGCTATAGATTTAATCGGTCAAACCGCCCAACTCCAATTCATGGAATTGACCCCGGAGGCTGATCCTGCCGATCAAACTATTTATTATAATCCCGAGGTTTGGCAAAACGTGGATGTTTCCGGAGCCGACCTTAAAGGAGCGCAGGTTGTTTTTAGCCAGCAGACAGGAAAGCCTCAAGTGCAGCTGCTTTTTACCGACGAAGGACGGGCTAAATTTTCTGAGGTGGTCAAAAGAAACGTCGGCAAACCAGTGGGTATTTTTCTCGATGGGTTGCCGCTTTCTATGCCAAGGGTAGACCCGGACCTGGCTCAAGGGTTGACCGGCGATCCGGTGATTACGGGACAGTTTGATGTTACTGAAGCTAAAAATTTGTCCATTCAGCTGGATGCCGGTGCACTGCCGGTCAACCTGAAACTGGTTCAGCAGGAAAATGTCGGGGCTACCCTTGGGCGCGAATCGGTTAGAAAAAGCCTGGTGGCAGGTATTATTGGCTTAATTTTGGTAATGTTTTTTATGTGGGCTTACTACGGGAAAAAAGGATTTTTGGCAGATATCGCCCTTTTTATCTACGGCTTGATAACACTGGCCTTGTACAAGCTTATCCCCGTGACTTTGACCTTGGCAGGAATGGCCGGCTTTATTTTGGCTATCGGCATGGCAGTGGACGCCAATATTTTGATTTTTGAAAGAATCAAAGAAGAATTGCGCTGGGGAAAACCTTTAAGTGTAGCACTAGAGCTGGGTTTTGGCCGTGCCTGGGATTCGATCCGCGACGCCAATATCAACACCCTGATTGTCGCTTTTATTCTTTTTAATCCGTTCGATTGGGGATTTTTAAATACTTCCGGCCCG
>Ga0066636_10003011_pt1 | contig 10746 bp, 11 predicted proteins | sample CryGeyCG2014_080_2_FD_62736 | JGI IMG/M metagenome (GOLD analysis project Ga0066636, IMG submission 62736) | Groundwater microbial communities from aquifer - Crystal Geyser CG07_land_8/20/14_0.80 | ecosystem: Environmental > Aquatic > Deep subsurface > Groundwater | place: USA: Utah: Grand...
GGACCGCAACGATTAAAATCCCTTATCCAGAAGGCTCTTAATGGTGGTAGTATCGTAGGAACTCCTGTTCTATGGGGGTTCGCTGGGATTTAATTTTTTTTCATTTAACATTTAAGTCTTATCAAACGTCTTTGGACCTTTGTTCAGAAATGTGAAGAAATCAAAGTAAGCGATCGCGCATACTAGCAAATCAGACGCATAAATCGAGTCCCTGTATCTGAGTAAGCGACTCGGATCGTTGTAAAGCAGGTGGTCTTTCATATATCCTTTCCTTCGATCCAACGCCGCTAATCAGCCGCGCGGCTTTTTACGTCGGCTGAATTAGTATTGTTAGCCCTTGTTATATCAGCTTGTAAAATTGTTTTTTTTAATATTTTCCCACAAAAATTATTTAAACTTTCATCCGCTTGCATTGCCTTAATGGCAAGGGCTTTGTGCAAATCACTGTCAATTCTTAACTGAAACTTACCGGAATATTTCTTTGCCGTAATACTTGAAGGTAAAGGAATTTTATCTTCTTCATAAACTTCGATCCATTCTTCGAGTATCTGACCCAGTTGATGATAAACTTCAACCTCATTAACACCATGGCAACATTTTCCAATCCAACCAGGAATAGAACCAACATAACATTGATCTTCATCCGACCATTCAACAATTTTTAAATAACGATCTTTCTTTTTCATTTTTTAGACCTCTTAATTTTGATCTCAACTTCTTTTTCTTGATAATGCTTTGCATCATCCCCAAGTTTACCTGAAACCGTAATAGCAATTCCTTTGGGATGAAGAAAATTACGATGGCTTCCCTTGCCACCTCGATTAATAAAACCTGCTTTTTCAAGATCCTTAATAAGCTGCTTGATTTTTCGTGCCATGAAATTATAGTATCAATGTGATATCAAAAAGTCAATATTAACTCTCTGAAAAAGATGAGCTAACGCCATGCTCACCTGACCCGATGGCCGCGAGGCCCTTCGGGTCAGGTGGAGCTATTGGTTGGATTTTTAAATATTGACAAATATTACCTGTTGTATTAGTATTACCGTAATACCGTATTACTCAAACAGGAGAATATTATGCAAACCGCAATAAGCAAACTTACAAAAAAATACCAAGCTACTGTACCAGAAGCCGTGAGAAAAATGTTAAACCTCAATGCTGGCGATATCATTACTTTCGAAATCGATAAAGACATAATTAAACTCAGAAAAGCAAGCCCAATAGACATTGAATTTATGAATGCACTTGTTCCCACTCTAAATGAATGGAATTCACAAAATGATGAGGAAGCATACAATGATCTATGAACCTTTTGATGTTGTGGTTGTTCCGTTTCCATTTACTGATTCTGCTCAAACAAAAAGAAGACCTGCCCTTGTACTGTCACAAACTTCCAATTTTGGAAATAAAATTGGGCACTCTGTTTTAGCAATGATCACCAGCAAAAATAACGCGCCCTGGCCTTTGGACTGTGAAATTATGAATAAAAAAAAATCGGGATTAACCGCACCATCAGTTGTGAGAATGAAATTGTTCACCCTCGATAATAGGTTTATAATTCGAAAAATCGGTCAGTTGTCAGATAAAGATCAAAAAATGGTCAAACAAAGTCTTTCACAAATCTTCGACTATCTCTAATTTTAAATCCAACGTTCCGGCTCACTGAGCAGTAGAAGCCTCCTCCGAAAAACTTATAGGAATAGGCATCACGCTTGAATGAGACCGGTTAAAAAATGGACCGACTTCTGCTGTCCAGTGGAGCGGGTGGTTATAGCATTTTTATTTGATTTGATTTTGCTGGAACATCATAAAATTATTCTATTTGATGTTCAAATTTTAATCCCGTCTCTGTATTGTAATATTCTATACTCCCATTTTCATGAGTTATTTTGTTGTAGTGACCAAATTTATCTTCGACAGTGCAATATCCAATGAAACCCAATAAGAATAACGAGACCACGTTTTCCCGATCCTGGGCCATGAAGATGGTGGCGTTGGCGATGGTGATTTCCTTGCCGATGCGGTGATGAACGACTTTCATGCCCCGGGTGAATTTTCCCGAGCAGATGCGCACAAAGGCGATGCGGTCCCGGTGGGCCGGGTCCATATTGGCCTGGATTTTAAAGGCGAACCCGGAAAACGGGCGTTCATAGGGGGACACTTCCCGGGAAACCGCGGCCCGGGACCGGGGCGGGGGTGCCAGCTCCACAAATGCGTCGAGCATTTCCCGGACTCCGAAATTATTGATGGCGGAGCCGAAAAACACCGGTGTCTGGCCCCCGCTTAAAAAATAGTCGAGGTCAAGAGGATTGGCCGCGCCTTCCAGCAGTTCGATATCATTGCGGAGTTCATCGGCCTGGCCTCCCAGAAGACCGTCCAACGTCGGGTCGGCCAGATCCTCGATAACCACTCCGACCCGCCCCAGCCGTTCCTGGCCGGGTTCAAACAGGTGGAGCTGTTTCTGGTAGATGTTGTACACGCCTTTAAACCGTTTGCCCATGCCGATGGGCCAGGACAGGGGCGTGCATTCGATCTGGAGCTTGTCTTCGATATCGTCCAGGATTTCAAGGGGGCCCAGCCCTTCCCGGTCCAGCTTGTTGATAAAGGTGATAATCGGGGTGTTGCGCATGCGGCAGACTTCCATGAGTTTTTCCGTCTGGGGTTCCACGCCCTTCCCGCTGTCGATGACCATGAGGGCGCTGTCCACGGCCGTCAGCACCCGGTAGGTGTCTTCGGAAAAATCCTGATGCCCGGGCGTGTCCAGCAGGTTGATTTCAAAGTCCCGGTAATTGAATTTCATGACCGACGAGGTCACGGAAATGCCGCGTTCCTTTTCAATGGCCATCCAGTCGCTCACCGCGTGCCGGGTCGCTTTTCGCGCCTTGACGGAACCGGCTTGCTGGATGGCCCCGCCGAAGAGCAGGATTTTTTCCGTAAGGGTGGTCTTCCCGGCGTCCGGATGGCTGATGATGCCGAAGGTGCGTCGGCACTCGATTTCTTTTTGATTAAAGCGATTCATATGAGGAACCGACTCTTATCAATATATGGTGGATTTGTAAAGGAGTTGTTTGGATTTAAGATAAAATTTCTATAAAATCCGAAGATTGCGGTCATGTCCCGGTCGTTTTGGTTTTTAACTTCGATTTCATATAAGTGTGGCAATTCAGGCGGCTTTCTGATAGGAAAAAAATGGGAAGTTTCTTTTTTTTGAGAATAATCGCACTCGATCAATAGGAAAGCATATGACACAATTGTTTATGGGTCCTCTGGTGTTGGCGCAATTCGTCAATCTGGCGGTGATTATCATGGTTGTTTACGTGATGAACCGGATAATTCTCGGCCCGAAAAGGCAAACCACCGGCCCCGCGGAACACCCCCTGTTTGGCGGCAACACGAAAAACATGCCCAACATGCTCTGTTATTTTCGGTTTCCGCTGGGGGCGTGGATTTTATGTGTTTTTTATTTTGACGCATTTCATAACTATTTCGGTTCGTTTACCTTCCATTTGGCGTTCGCCCTGATCTGTATTTTTGATTTTTTGGACGGAAAATTCGCCCGAAAGTGGGAGGCGGTTTCAGAAGACGGTAAAACCCTGGACCCGGCCGCGGATAAATGGGTGACGTTCTGCCTGGCGGTGACCGCCCTGGTGTTTGGTGAACTCCGGTGGTGGGTTCTCTTCATTGTTTTTGCAAGGGAAATCATCAGCATGCTTCAGCGGATGAATCTTCGGCGAAAAGGGGAAGACGCATCCGCCCGGTGGCTGGGAAAAATTAAAACCGGGATCCAGTTCACGGTATTGTATATTGTCCTTTTAAGGTCCCATGCGCTGGGGGTGGATACGGTGCCGATTGAGCCCATCGCCAAGGCATTGCCTGGAAATTTTATTTTATGGGGCATGCTGCTCCTGTGTTTCGCCACCATTATTTCCGTGTTTCCCTATTTCAAATCCTTTTCCTATGTCAATGACTATACCCGTTCCCAGTTCGCAGAATCCGACCGGGCCTGGTATATTGTCATGATACCCAATCTGTTCACCATCGGCAATTACCTGTGCGGGGTGACGGCTGTGTATTTCGCCATGCCGGAAGTGGAAATGGAAGAATGGCTGAAGCCTTTTGTTTGCCTGTTCTGGATTCTTGCCGCCGCAGCCTGCGACGCCTTTGACGGCCCCCTGGCTCGCAAGCTCAAATCCCATTCCGATTTCGGAGCCTGTCTGGATTCCTCCACCGATCTGTCCACTTTCGGGCTGGCCACGGCGGTGATTATTTTTCTTCGGTTTTCTTTTATTAAGGGAGGAAATTCCTATCTGGGGCTGATGGTGGCCCTGATTTTTTTCACCTATGTTCACCTGCGCCTGGCCCGCTTTACCGTGCGGCTCCAGGAGAACCCGGACAAGAGCAAAAAACAGGATTTCGAGGGCATGCCCTCTCCGGCCGGGGCCATTGCGGCCTTGCTGTGTTTTACATTTTTCGACCATATCGGGATTCTCAGTGTGGCGGTGGTGCTGGTGTCGCTGCTCATGTACAGCAAGTTGGATTTTATCAGTCATTCCAACGCCGTGCATCACCCGCTCTATCGGTATTTTCTGATTCCCCTGACCCTGGTCGGGTTTTTGATGTTTATCGTGCTGATTTTTCAGCAGCCGTTTGTCACGTCCCATTTTGCCCGGGCACTCCAGGATTATTTCCGGATATGTTCCTGGATGCTGGTGGTTCCGGTATTTGTCTATATTCTGGATGGATTCCGGAGGACTTATGTGAAAAAATAAAGGACTTTCGATCAATTTTAGGGAACACTGAAAAATTAATATACCTGAATGCCGGCCAAAAAATGATTCGCGCAGAGACGCAAAGGCGCAGAGGATAATGCCCCCAAAAGATCCTCCCTCTGCGTCCCAGCGCCTCTGCGGGAGAAATAAAAAAAAGCATGCTCCCCGTCGTAAACAGGTATCTTTGTTCTTCGGAAATCCCTTATTTTAAAAAGGGGGCGGGGTCAAGTCTGATGGTCTCGTAAAAAGTCAAAAAAACAATTTATTGTCATTCCGGCGAAAGCCGGAATCCAGCAATTCCAATATGTTCTGGATGCCGGATCAAGTCCGGCATGACGGAATCCGACTTTTTACGAGAGCATCAAGTCTGCTCTTGGCTCTTTATATAAAAAAAATATCCGCCGCCGTTACTAAGAGTCAAGAGCAGACTTGACCCCAGGACCTACAAGAGCAGACTTGACCCCAGGACCTATCCGCCGCCGTTACTAAGAGTCAAGAGCAGACTTGACCCCAGGACTGACCCCAGGACTGTGACCCCAGGACTGACCCCAGGACTTGACCCCAGGACTTTTATCGGGAAGCTGAATAGCAGATAAGAGATAAGAAAACAGGACATGAATATGAAAAATTCGCTTCGGTTATTTTTGGCATGGTTTCTGTTAATGGTTTTGATTTTTTCAGGGTGCGACGGATCTCATGATGCTTCAGATGCCCCGGATACGGCGGAGGTGTCTTAAGGTGGCGTGGCCGGATGAGACCGTCGGCGGTAATTCAGAGCAAACAGACGAGGCCCTGACCGCGCTTCTGTCCGATGACTGCGCGGGCCGGGGGGTGGGACCAGGTGAGGGTGGATGTGAATACCAGCGGCGGGGCCACCCTGAAATCCGCGACATTTCCATGTGTCGCCAAAACCGTTTTATTCTGAATTCAGACTTCTGGCTCCTGACTACTCTTTGGCCGTAGCGGAGCAGGCCGGACGCCGGATGCCGCCCCTCTCCTCACCGGCGGCGGTTTCGGCATTGTAATTCAAATTTAATTTAACCAGAAAAAAAGAGAGAAAATTATGACGGAAAATATTTACAAGGTAGTGTTTTCAGGCAAACTGGCGGCAGGAAAGTCAGAGGCGGATGTGGCGGCCCGGATGGCGGCCCTGTTTAAAACATCCACTGACAAAATCAGCGCGTTGTTGAACACCCCGGGGATCGTGATTAAAAAAGACATTGATCTGGCAACGGCGAAAAAATACGCCGGCGCGATTCTGGCTGCCGGCGCGATCTGCCGCATCGAGCCGCCGGAAACGGCTGCGCCGGTGGCGACTGCCGCGCCCGCTGCACCCCTCGCGAAAACGCCCGCGCCATCTGCGGATGTGGTATCCCCCAAGGCGGGCACCGCCACGGTTGAGCCCCGGGTGGTGGTGATCACCCTTTCCCAGAAGCCCGAAGACCGGTTTGCGCCCCAGGCCGTTGAAAAGATTTCCGGCGCGGAAGGCGGCATCCGATTCCATCCGTCGGATGGGTCAGCCGTCTCCTACCAGAACATCCTGGCGCTGGCGGCTTTTGGTCAAGCCAACGGACCTTCGGAAACCACCCGGCTCTATTTATTTATCCACGCCTATGAGCGGCCGTTTGTCTGCGATATTGACGGGATTGTTTTTTCGGATTTTCCGATCAAGATTTTTCCTAAAAATATCGCATGCTTGCGTGGATTTCTGCATTTTCTGTGCAAAACCAACCCGGCGATTATTTTAGAAGAAGCCACCTTGGATTTTCTGTCCGGCAGTTCACCCCAGCAACTGGATGCAATAAAAGCCGCGAAACTGGCCACGGGCATGGGCCAGCTGATCGCATCCGGCGATATTGACGCCCAGACATAGGATCACGGGATTTGGCCGCAAACCAGGGTAACCATCAGTCCGCCATGAAAAAAATCATGGGTCGTAATGTCGGAAAACCGGAGGTGTTTTACCAGGCGTTTGTCCGGTACCATCATCGCCACCTTCCATCCTGAAAAATCTTTTTTCAGTTTTTTGCCTATCTGGTCAAACATCGCATCGACCGTGTGTTTGCTTCCCAGCCGCCGGCCGTAAGGCGGGTTTAAGACCACCAGGCCCGGGCGAACGCCCGGTTTCGGGATTTTACAATCCGCCGGCCGGAGTGCAAAAAAATCCTCGCACGTAACGCTAATCATCGTCTCCAGATCAAAAGATGCCGCCACCCGCGCCAGTTTTTCACAGATGACGGCGTCAATGTCTGATGCGAAAATAAGCGGCGTGGATATTTTTGTCATGGTTTTTTCCGCCGCCCGCCGGAGATGATCCCACTGGGCCGGCCGGAAAACCGGCCAGCCCATGAAGGCGAAGTCCCGAAACCATCCTGCCGGGATATCGGCCGATATCATGGCCGCCTCTAAAGAAAACGTGCCGGCGCCGCACATGGGGTCCATCAGCGCATCCCCGGGCCGGTATCCGGCAAGCATCAGTATGGCCGCAGCCAGGGTTTCCCGCACCGGGGCCTGGCCGCCCTGGGTTTTGAGTCCGCGCCGGTGCAGGAGTTCGCCGGTGCTGTCAATAGATACGGTAAACTGATCGTCTTCGGCCCGCACAAAAATCTGCTGGGGGGATATGTCCGGATCATCCGGACGTTTTTTACCCGGGATCCCGGACAGTTGCAGGCGGTTTTCCATGCTGGTTTTACACCGCTGGGCGATGGCGTCGGTGTGAATCAGCCGGGAATGCCGGGATGTAACGGCAAAAGTGAAGGCCGCGTCCTTATAAAGATAAAGCTCCCAGGGGAATTCAGCGAGTTTTTTTTCAAGCTGCCGGAAACTGGTGGCGGTAAAATTTGTGAGGCGCATGAGAATCCGGTTTGCCGTGCGAAGATGGAGATTGGCAAGATAACAAACGGGGAGGCGGCCGGTAAATTCCACGCCGCCCTTGGATATCCCGACGTCCGCCAGGGGCATGCCCAGGCCCTGGAGTTCGCCGGCGCACAAGGTTTCCATGCCCGGCGGGGTGGATACAAAAAATCTATGGGGTTTTCCCCGCATATGGCGTTTGATGCGTTTTTCGATGCCGGCGGTATGGGGCATTGTCGTTGAAGCCTCTATGATGGGGGGAGCATTTTTTTACCGATAGAATCTGTGAAACCCGTATTGTTTTTTCAATTTTTTTTATGCTATAAGATAACCCGAACTCAGGCAACGATCTTATCACAGCATTCGGGAGACGGCCATGGAATCTTTTGGGAGACGTTTTTTAGAAACCATTGTTTTCAGGGACTTTACCGTCTTGGACATCCTCATCGGCATCGGCGGACTCATCCTCTTTCTGGTTGTCTGGCGGATACTGAAACGGCTGCTCAGAACGAAGCGGCCGCCTATTTATGCCCAGGTGGTCCGGTGCGAGGCCTGCGACTGGCAGGGCCAGGTGAGCAAGCATGCCGGCCGGTGCCCCAAATGCAATGCCCCTCTGGGAGATCAGAAGGCAAAACCATACGCGAAAAAATAGCGTTTTAAAAATCAATCCATCATTATCCTTGAAATTTTCACCCATGATCCAGAAAATAATTTCCGGGGGCCAGACCGGCGCGGACCGGGCGGCCCTTGATTTCGCCATCAACAACGACATTCCCCATGGCGGATGGGTTCCCAAGGGCAGACGCGCCGAAGACGGGGAAATCCCCGCCCGCTATGATGTCCGGGAAGCGCCCGTCGGTGATTACAGCCGGCACACCGAACTCAATGTCATGGATTCCGACGGCACACTCATTTTAAGCTACGGCGAACTGACCGGCGGCTCGGCCCTGACGGCGATGCTTGCGAAAAAACACGCCAAACCCTGCCTGCATATGGATTTAAACCGTCATACGGAATTTCAGGCCACCGTGGATATCACCCATTGGATCAATGAAAACCGGATTGAAGTGTTGAATGTCGCCGGGCCCCGGGCCGGAAATGATTCCAAAATCTATGACGCCACGGTCAATGTCCTTGAAGCTGTGTGGCTTCTGGGCCTTGTCGGCGCAACCCTGCCGGAGGTGATGAACCGGCCGGGGGACCCGGCGGTCCGGGCGGCTTTTCCGGATTCGGTGGATGCGGCCGTGACCCGGCTGTCAGCGGAGCTTCCTCTCAAGGACAGGTCAATGCTTGCGGGCATGTCGGAAACGGATCTAAATCATCTGCACCCGTCTCTGGGCATTTATATTCAAACCACCTATGGGATTTCCGAAGGAAATGATTCCCTCATGGCCTCCTGCCGAAAGGCGGTGGACGGGGCGGAGTTGGACCCCGACGGCGCGGCATCGGTGATTATCCAAAAACTCTGGGGAAATTTACAAAAAACCCACCGGATTCGAAGGGTAAAATAAAGGAGGGTTCAGAACGAATCAATACTATCGACACCCATCCGTACTGCGGGACTTCGGCGGGAAAAGGCGGGCGGATGGATTTTCCGTTGCTAACGATCCAACTCCTTCCGGATGGCGCGGGCGATATCCTTTAACAGGTAGGGCTTTTTACGGTCTCCCCCTTTCCCGTGAAACCGTTTAGAATGGAGTCGTCCGGAATACGGGCGGCGGGCATTCTGCTCGCAGGCAGGTAAACGCTGATGGTGGTGCCTTTTCCCGGCGTGCTTTGGACATCAATGTGTCCGTCATGGTCCCGCACCGCTCCCCAGACCAGGGCCATTCTCAGTCCCGTGCCGCTTCGGCCCATGACTTTTTTGGTGTAGAAGGGCTCGAAAATCCGCTCTTTGTCTGCATCCGGAATTCCGATGCCCTGATCTTTTATTTTCAACAGGACATACTCGCCTTTTTTAAATGACGGCAGGCCCGGCAGCGGATCGTCCATATAAAAATTTTCCGTTGAAATGAGAATCTCTCCGCCTTCGGGCATGGCTTCGGCGGCATTGGATATCACATTCATCAGGATTTTGACCATATGGATCGATGACCCCGAAATGGTGAGCAGATGGCTGTCCAAAGCGGTTTTGATGCTGACACGGGGATGCGCCGCCATTTGATAGTGATGCTCCGGGCTTTTTAAATGGTCGGTGATGATGGCGTTGAGGCTCAGAATTTCCCGGCTGTTCATTCCTTTCCGCGCGAGGGTGAGCAGGTCCTGAACAATGGCGGCGGCTCTTTCGCCGGATTTTTTGATGGTTTCCAAGGGGTTGCGGATGGGACTGTCCGCCGGGAGTTTCATCAGCAGCAGGTCCGGATAGCTGACAATGCCGGATAAAATATTATTCAAATCATGAGCCACCCCGCCGGCAAGGGTCCCGATGGCCTCCATTTTCTGGGCCTGGCGCAGCCGGTCCATCATTTTCTGTTTTTCCAGCTCAGACGCCACACGCTGGGTGATGTCCCGGCAGATTCCGCGAAATCCGCAGGCCAAGTCATTATTGTCTTTTATCAGGGTAACGGATGCTTCAATATAACATTGGGCCCCGTCTTTCCGGCTGAGCTTCCAGTCCAGGGCCTTTGCCGGTATCCCGGTCCGAAACACCTGATTAAAGGTTTTAAAAAGGAATAAATGCGCTTGCCCAGTCCGATACTCAGCCGCATTATGGGAGAAACGCTGCAGAAAATAAGGGCCAGGAGGTGTTTCTGTTTTGAAATAAAGTCAATATAATATTTTCGAGAGGCAAGGGAGGCGCCTTCAAGACGGGTGTCATCAATGATATGGACGTAGGGCTCATTTTCAGGAATACCGGCCCGCCGCACGTCTTCATACAGGGACAGGGATTTCTGAATATCGGGCAGGGTAAGGTATCCGGCGGGCCGGCTGACGAGAATATGCCCCTCCAGAATGGAAAAATCAGACCGGAAGTTTTCTCCGAGCTGGACGTTCGTCCATTCCGGCCGCTGCTCAAGGGCGAGGTGCGGCGCCGGTTTTTTTTCAAGGTCAGCCGAAGAACCGCCGTGATTTATTTTCTGCATCAGGGTGTCTTTGAAGTTCTTTATTAATCAGAAATCTTT
>Ga0066636_10003013_pt1 | contig 10744 bp, 6 predicted proteins | sample CryGeyCG2014_080_2_FD_62736 | JGI IMG/M metagenome (GOLD analysis project Ga0066636, IMG submission 62736) | Groundwater microbial communities from aquifer - Crystal Geyser CG07_land_8/20/14_0.80 | ecosystem: Environmental > Aquatic > Deep subsurface > Groundwater | place: USA: Utah: Grand...
TTGCAGATTCCGGAGAAGGTGTCTGGCAAAGCCAAGGCCGCGTCAAAGCCTTTCTTATGGGAAAAGCCCGGAGCAAATCCATTCGGCAACCGCGAATTCACTAAAGCGATTAAGATGTTTGATCTTCCCGAAGAAGTGAAAACGTCATTAATCGCCAAAGTAAAATCCGGTATATTCGAATGGCACAGCATAGGGTCCGGCGACCATTTTAAGCAGATGGTCTTCGGAAATTATCACATCGTTAGCGATGTTTACGCTCAATGGAACCCTGATAGGCTGTTAGCGGCGAAAAAGTATTCGGTCAAATATGAAAATAGAGTTTATTATTTGGTCGATCCATTGATTTGCCGTAACTGGTCATGGTGGTCAGAAGAGGTAATTAAGCCTCCTGCCGAAAAGCCACCAGAGATTGTAGCGGCAGCACCTCCACCTCCGGAGCCGGAAGAAGATGAAGAAGAACTTCTTGTTCCGTCAATTCTGCCACCAGTGGTTGTAGCAGCTGAATTCCCCCCAAATACAGAAGAAGTACGGAAAATTCCGGAGACGTGCTTAAATTGCCAACCGGACGTTGATATAACGGTCGGAGCTTTTGCCGACAGGCATCAAAGCGGCAACAATCCGCACGGTATCTGGGGTGTGGGAAATTTCTACGCCTGCGATATCAAAGACGGAGATAAAATTCATTCCGTCGGTTTCGCTCTTGAAGGCAACTACTGGTATGGCGTAACCGGCGACGAGTATTATTATTACGGTCGTCGTTATGCTATTGACGCGGCATACAGGCTGCTCACACCTGATACAGAGTTTCAGGTTAGAGCGGGACTGGGCAAGGTTGATGACTGGGGGCACATTGCAACCAATCCGTCGGGAGAATATGAATCGTCGCAAACATCCAAAATTACCACGGCTTATGTCGGCTTTGAGAAAAAGCGAGACGGAACGCCCTGGTTTAATCGGGTTAGATATTTTGCTCAAGCCGATTTAGACATTAGCCGGGATAAATCCGATCAATGGGCGGACGCTAGCGGAAAACAATGGCCGTTGCATGGCGAACCTAGCAACAAGACTATGTTCAACATTGGCGTAGACGGATCTGTCTACAAGCTTAATAAAAATGTGAGCTTGGCCGCAGGCGCATCCGTAACCCATTATCAGGAAGGCTCCATGACAGGGCTAAGAGTTAGCCCGGGCGTGGATTTCTACGGTAGCGAGATGTTAATCGGGGGCGCGCGAGTTAACCCGACATACTGGTCTCATTCGGATCATGCGATCGGCATAGGCGCGTTCATTGATTTAACTAATCTAGTTAAAGTTCTCTGGCCGGATTTCTTGCCCAAGAAGACATTCGGTGGCGGAGAGTGGAAACAGGAAAAAGTTAATCAGGCAACTCAAGAACAAACAATTCAACAAATTCTTTAAAAAAGGAGGTTGTATTATAAAAAAGTTATTGGTGTTTGGAGAGGCTTCCGTGTAATAAAACTAGTAGTTGAATAAAAAAAACAAAACAGGAGGTTGTAAAATGAAAAAGTTAGTAGTTCTTTTTAGTGTGCTGGCGGTGTTGATTTGCCAACCGGCGCAAGCGGTGGAGGAATGGCAGCCGGACATGAACGCGACGGTGGTCAAGGATGTCCCGACGGATGTGGCCAATTTTGGCGGCCCGTCAGTTGATGTCAAATCTATTGAGGGAGGTAATCGGTTTGAGGTTACCCTTGATGATGTCAAATTGACGCCCAAAGGGGGAAAGGCTTTGTTTGACGCCGATGTCGTCAGAATCGCCTCTGGCATCTTAGACGCGGCGAAAACCTCCGGTAACAAGAAGGTTGCGAGCGAGTATGTTGTCGAAGTAAGGCCCGTAAATGGCAAGGTGGTTTTTACTATTGCCAACTATGCCAAAGCCGCCGGCGTACCCATAGTGGAGCACCTTTGGGGCATCGGTGTGATAAAGGGCGACGACTCGGTAAAATACCTAGTCCTTAACCCCGAGTCGCCGTGGGTAATCTATGAGACGTCATGGGGCAAACCCAACCTAGAAACCCTGGCCATCGGCATTCTGATGTGCCCGGACGGCAGGGCTGTCCCCGTAAAATCCCTGAGCCAGGGAAAAATAAAACAGGGTAAGCACCCTGAACTGACTGACGCCTGCAAGTGATCGTAGGCGCCGAGTAAAACAAAGATCACACCCCCGGTTTCTTTTTTTAAGAAGAGACCGGGGCATTTTTTTTATAAATAAGAAGTAGTTTTATTTTTAACCGTGGAAATCGCGCCCATAAGCGCCCAAAACGACCACATCAAGGCCGTATTTCTTAAAATATTATCCGTTGCGCTCATAGAGTATAAAGCGATGGACAAGCCGATGGCGGCCAGAATTAATGTTTGAAATTCAGTTCGGCCGGCAGAAAAATATCTTTTTATTAAACTGATAAACAAGCCAACGATCAGAGAAGTATAGGCAAGTAAGCCCACTAGTCCATTTTCTATGGCAATTTTTAAATAATCATTATGCGGGTCGCTTGAGCCGAATTGTTCGCCCCGCTTATCAAGAATTAAGTTGCTGGCCACGCCCGCGCCATAACCGAGCCAGGGTTTTTCCTTAACGTATTCCTTGGCATCATTCCAAAGACTAAGGCGCCACTGGATGGAACTGTCGGAACGGTTGGAAACTAAATTGTTGACGCGGTAATTTATGGGTCCAATTAATAAATATGCCAGCACCATAAAGATTATGGCGGCGATAAGCAAAACGCGATAGCGGAAGATGCCGATAATCGCTATTATAATTAAAAACGACAGCCAGGCGCCTCGGGTAAAAGTAAGGCCTAAAATTATGATGAGAAAAACTGAGAATAAAAAATATAAAATATTATTTACCTGTTTTTTATTACTGCTTAAAAATAGATAAAGCGCTAAAGCCAAAGGTAATAGCAGGTAGTAGGCTAATAAATTAGGATGGGCGAAAGTGCCGTAGATTCTGTTATAGATGCCTTCAAAAGGCACGGTTAAGCCACTAGCGGTATAAAATTGCCATAAGGCGAAGAGGGAGGGGATAATGGCGGAAGCAATTATGGCTTTAATTAAATTTTTTAAATCTTGCTCGGTGTTTAGTAAAAAATATGACAAGCAATAAATTGCCAAGATACTTAACAAGCGCAAGCTTTCAGCCAAACTCAAATAAGCGCTATAAGAGAAAAAAATTGACGCCACGGCGATAAGAATAAAAATAATCCAGTTGTATTTAAGCGGCAAGGCTTTAATTCGCGAAAATTTTTTTATTAAAATAATCGCGGAAAATAGAATAGTTAAGATGGCGATAATTGAAGCAATGTTTAAACTGAAGCTGTCAGTAATAATAATCGCTTTATCGGTTAGAATATCCAGGCATGGCCTGGTGATTATTAAAAGAAATAATCCTGACAAGGGTTTTATGGCGGCAATCGCGAAAATGCAAAATAAAATTATTAATAAAATTTTTGAAACCGCGTCTAAGTTAATCAGTAAAAAGAGTGCTGCTAGAAAAAGCCAGATAAGCAAAAACAATATGGCGTTTTTTGGGATTGACATTTGTTTATAATTATGTTAATTTCTACTATTGAAGTTAAAAATCTTGTTATATTAAATTTACAATAATATTATGGAAAAATCAAGCTGTAAGGACTTGGTTATAGCTATTACCTATCAATGCAATTCTCAATGCAGAATGTGCAATATTTGGCGTAAAAACTTGCCGGGCAGGCTAAAAGCCGAGGATTATAATAAAATACCCTCGGGTTTATCAAATATTAATATCACCGGCGGCGAGCCGTTTTTAAGAAATGATTTGAAACAAATATTGGCCATGATACATAAAGTCAGCCCCAAAGCCGCGATAATTGTTTCCACTAATGGCTTTGCCACGGAATTGATTATTAAGCGAGTAAAAGAAATAAAAAAAATAATTCCTGATTTGGGCATGGCGATTTCTTTGGATGGCATAGGGAAAAAACATGACGAAATTCGCGGCGTACCCGGCGGTTTTAATAAAGCCATGTCAACCGTGGCCGGCTTAAAAAAAATTGGCGTGCAAAAATTAAGACTGGCGTTCACTTTGGGAGATTATAACATAGATGAGCTCAATAAAGTTTATAATTTAAGCCGTGAGCTGGGTATTGAAATGACTTTGGCCGCGGTTCATTCCAGCAAAAAATATTTTAATGCCAGTAATCGGATTGAAAAAAAACAGGAAATGGCCGACATGCTGGATTGGCTGATTAAGCGAGAGCTTAAAAGTTTTTCATTAAAAAGATGGTTGCGCGCTTATTTCGCTTATGGCTTGAGAGAATTTATTTTAACCGGCCGAAGGATCTTGCCAGATTATTCTGGTAAATATAATTTGTTCATGGACCCGAGCGGAGATATTTATCCAAGCGATGTTTCCAGTCAAAAAATTGGCAGTTGGCGAAATGGCTTTGATAATTTGGCGCCGGTTACTTCTAATGAAAATTCAAGCTGGATGATTTGTACTGCCAGAATGGCCATGAGAAAACATTGGCCGAAATTTATTTTTTGGTTTATAAAAATGCGTTATGAAAATTCTGCAAATAAATAAATTTTATTATTTAAAAGGCGGAGCCGAACGCCATGTTTTTGCTTTAGCAAATCTCTTGCGCCAAGCCGGACATGAGGTGATTCCATTTTCCATGATGGATGAAAATAACGAAGCTATGTCTTTTGACCAATATTTTCCCGAGCCAGTTAGCCTTGATAAATTTAATTTAAAAAATATATTTAAATTATTTTATAACCGCGAGGCCGCGCAAAAACTTGAAAGACTAATTAAAGCGGAGCGACCGGATATCGCGCATCTGCATAATATTTCCCATCAATTAAGCTCATCCATTGTTAATGTTCTAAAAAAATATCATATCCCAATTGTGCAAACCCTGCATGATTATAAATTGATTTGCCCTAATTATAAGTTATTTTCCTGCGGAGAAGTCTGTTATAAATGCCGCGGCGGAAAATATTATAACTGCTTGTTTAATAAATGCGTAAAAAATTCTTATTCGAAAAGTTTACTGGCAACGCTTGAAGCATATTATTGCCGTTGGCAGAGAATTTATGAGAAGATAAATTTATTTATCGCCCCCAGCCGGTTTATGAAAGACATTTGCGTAAGTTTCGGCATTGTCGAAAATAAAATAAAAGTGCTTAATCATTTTAATGATAAAGTGGCATCGGTTTTAACTGGTGAAATCGGTGACGAACCGTATTTGCTTTATTACGGCAGACTGGCTGAAGAAAAGGGGATTGAAATTTTAATTCGGGCCATGATTTCAGTAGAGGAGAATTTAAAATTAATAATTATCGGCGCGGGGTCGGATTTCGGAAAAATTAAAAATTTAATTGAAAAATTAAAATTGACGGATAAAATAGAAATGCTCGGGCCAAAATATGGCGCGGAGCTGAATAAATATATTGTAAATTCTTTAGCCGTTGTGGTTCCGTCAATCTGGCCAGAAAATTTTCCTTATGTGGTTTTGGAGGCCTTGTCAGCCGGCAAACCGATTATCGCCTCGGCTAGCGGCGGTTTGAAGGAAATGGTGGCTGACGGGGAAAACGGTTTTTTATTTGAGTCGGGAGACGTTAAGGATCTGGCTCTCGCCATAAGCAAACTGTTCGGGGCAGACCGAGAAAAATTAAGCCGCACGGCTTTATTATTAAGCAAACAATACAAACCCAATAGCTATTTGCCTAAAATTATAAAAATTTATCAATCGTTAATTGATAAAAATCCCACCAGGGAAAAATTTAAAAAATATGCGGCCGTAATTTTATTATTATTTTTTTTATTATTAACGCCCCTGGCCGCCAAAGCGATTTATTTAAAAGACAGTTTTCCTAAAATCGCGAATTATTATTTGTAGCCGATTATTCCCCAACAGCATGTCGGCGAGTTGTCTAAGTATGATTTAATCGTGCTTGACGCCGAGGCGCCCAAAATAAATCCTCGCCTGCTAGTCGATATTAAAGCCGCCAATCCGCGAGAGCAAATTTTCGCTTATGTTCCGAGTCAGAGCGTTAATACGCAGGGGATTGGCGATTGGTCTGAATATAGAGAGAAAAATTATCAAGCCGCGGACAGCGGTAATTGGTGGTTGCGCGACAGCGGCAATAATATTTTAAGTTTCAGCCCAACCTGGCCAACCATAAAGTTAGTGGATGTGGGTAGTGGCTGGAAAAATTATTTGCCGAATTTCATCAATCACCAAATTTTATCAAATAACAATTGGGATGGAATTTTTTATGACATGGTTTTTTCAAATTTAAATTGGTTGAACAGCGGAGATATTATTATAGCCGATAAAAACTTAAATGGTAAAGTCAATCTGGCCGCCTTAAACCAATACTGGGCTAAGAGCATGAACGAACTGCTCGCTAATACCAAAGCCGAGATTAGCCCGCGGCAGTTAATCGCCAATCTTAATATGGCTGGCTCCTATCAAAATGAATTAGACGGCGAAATGATGGAAAATTTTCCAGCCAAGTGGCTGGGTAATAATGGTTGGTCAAAATTGATGAATCTTTATTTAAAAGACGATAATGAAAATTACGTCTATATAATTAATTCAAATTCCGATAATTATAATTGGCCGGATAATTACCGCAAGATGAGGTTTGGTTTAACCAGTACTTTATTGGGAGACGGCTATTTTTCTTACGACCAGGGTGATCAAAACCACAGCCAGGTTTGGTGGTATGATGAATTCAACGTTAAACTGGGCCGGTCAGAATCGAGGGCTTATAATTTGCTGAATATAAATGACAGCGCAATCAAGCCGGGTTTATGGCGGCGCGATTTTGAAAATGGTATAGTTATAAATAACTCTACTTCGGTTGAGCAAACTTATGTTTTTGATAAGGAAGAATTTGAAAAGATAAAGGGCGTTCAGGATGCGAGCGTTAATAATGGGCAAAAAATTAATTGGCTTAAATTAGGGCCAAATGACGGGGTTATTGCTTTAAAAATCCAAAAAGAAATTGAAAATGATGCTTATTATAATGGCGGCTTTGTTAGGGTTTTTAATGTGGCTGGCGCGCAGGCCAAGAATGGTTTTTTCGCTTATCGGCCCAATCTGACCGGTGGCGCTAAAATATTGGTTTCAGACATTAATAATGACGGTCAGAAGGAAATATTATTTGACGGCGGCGGTAAAATTTCAGCCAGTAAAAACGGCAAGATTATTTTTTCATTTAATCCTTTTTCTAATATTAAGTTAGATGTAAATTTTACTGTCGCCAGGACGAATAAGGCCAAATTGGAAAAACAGATTATCGTCGGCGCCGGACCGGGCGGCGGACCGCAGATTAGAATTTTTGACGATCAAGGCAAATTCATCAGCCAATTTTTTGCGGCCGAGGCGGAAAATAGGCAAGGAGCTTACGTAGTTAGTTATGATATTAATAATGACAAAATCGACGAAATTTTAGTTAATATTGATATTTTTAATTAATATTTATGTTAAAAATTATTGAAAAATTTATTGGTTTTCTAAAAAATAGATATCAGCGGCACTATCGGGAAGAAAAATTTCATTTGGCGGTTGATATCGCGCTGGCGTTAATAATTTTAATTTTAATGGTGTTTATAATTTCTATTAAATTTAGCGATTTTTCATATAAAAACAAATTAGTTGTCAAGATTATTCCTGCCAGTGAAACAATTGTCAGCGGACGGGAAGCAAGGTTCGAAATAAAATACACCAATGCTTCAAAGTTCAATTTATTAAAAACGAAATTTTCTTTAAATTTGCCCGAGGATTTTATTTTAGAAGAAGTTTCGCCCAGTAATTTTTTTGATCAAAGGACGAATAGTTTTGAGGCGGGTGATCTAATGCCCGGGGCCAACGGAACGATAAAAATAAAAGGCATTGTCATAGGCGCGGTCGGTAGCGGCGGAAAAATAATTCTTAATGCCTATTATCTTTTAAATCAAGAGTTTTCCAGTGAATTATTCGCCGGAGATTTTGTCATCGGCTCATCGAGTCTTGAATTAAAGTGGGATAACGCCGGCGTCTTATACCGCGGGCAGCCTACGGCGATGTCATTGGGGTTAGAAAATATCAGCCAATTTAATTTAAATAATCTAGAATTTGATTTTTTGGGTTCAGATGTTTATTTGGGCGTTGAGGCCGATGATAAAAATATTGAAATAATAAATAACCGTCTTAAAATAAAACAAATAAAATCCGGGGCCGGCCTAAAGGTAAATTTTAATTTAACCTATGACGGTGACAGCGATACGGTCGGAATAAGATTAGTGGGGCGGGGGACTATCAATAATAAAATAATTAAACAAGTTGATTTAGCGGAAATTTTTACGGTTGAAGAGCCTGATTTATCAATTAAAATCAATTCGGTTCAATCTGTTGTCGGCATCGATGATGATGTTGTTTATGAAGTTTTTTTAAAGAATTTGGGGCCGAAAGATATTAATAATTTAGTTTTAGATTTATCACCCGGCAGCTCAAGACACTCTCTTAAGTCGGTAAAAATGAAGAATTCGCTCTTTATTAGACTGGCGGGCAACCAAATAATATTTGATAAAAATTTGCATCCGAGCGAGTCCCAGGAAATTGAATTAACTGTAAAATTTTTCCGCCCAGAGATTTTTATTAATGATGAAGTTCGCCTTAAGGTGGCGGCGCGATACAATATCGACGGCACCGCCTTCCGGGCTTACTATTTTTCCAACCCGGCTAAAATAAAAACTACTTATCAATTTAAGGCGGAAACCAGATATTTTAGCGCTTATGGAGATCAGCTGGGAGTTGGACCGATTCCGCCCGTTGCCGGCATTCCTACCAAATATTGGATTTTTTGGCAGTTTAAAAACCGCGGCAATGAATTGGCTAATTTACGGGTTTCAGCCGATTTGCCGTCAGGCATAATTTGGTCGGATGAGAGTAGCGTTAATAAAGGCGATCTTACTTTTGACCAGCAACAGAACACTCTCATTTGGCGCGTTGATACCGTTGCCAGTCAGGAAGAAAATTGCCGCTTGGCGCTAGCGCTGACGATTATTCCCGATATCGGTAACGCCAAGCAAGATATTTTATTGCTAAAAAACATTAAATATGATTTTTTTGATAATTTTACCCGGGAAGACATCATGGATTCGGCTGGCAGCTTAACTAATGATTTATCAGGAGATAGTTATGCGCTTATTATGGAGAAACAAAATATTCGTTGACTTTAGCTGATTAGCTGATTAGCTTGACAGATTAATTTGTTTATAATAAAATAATTTATTCATTAAATGATGGGGAATTATGGTTAAAAAATCTATTAGTATTCAATTGAAATTTGCTTTATCGGCTATTTTTATAGTTGCCGCGAGTTTTATGTTATTTCCCCAAACCGCTTATAACGCTTCCGGGCGCATTAAGCCCTATTACAGCGGAGATGCCGTAAGCTATAACGGCCGGTTGTTGTTCGCCTCCACCAACATGAAAGGGGTGGAAATATTTGAAGTAAAAAATAATAAAATTTTTTTGTTGAAAAATTTTAGTTCTTTTGACGCCATCTATTCCGGCCGCCCTGATTTTAACGACGCCATTTTCAAAATTGAATCCAGTAAGCTTTACCTTTATTTAAGCGACGGGCGGTATATTTATAAATACGATTTAGCGGATATAGATAAGCCGATGCTCGTAAGGCAAATTATGGATAATTCTTATGATTGGTTTCTTGCCTTGGGCCGCTGCGGCGACAACCTTTTGAGCCAGGGCACGAATGGGTTAAAAATTTGGAATAACGATCTTAATGTTATCTATTCAAATGCTCTGACCAATACGGAAGCGAAAAACGTTCAATTAGATCCGATTTGTAAATTTATTTTTAACGTTAATGGCGATAAAGTGGAAATATTTAATAGATTTGAAAATAATTATTTGCCGCCAATTAATATCAGCGCCGAAGAAAATCATTACAGAAAAATTTTATTCGGTAATGATAACGCCAGTTTTTACATTGTTGACGATTGGTCTTTGAAGCAATTTGACTACCAGGGCAAAGTTCTGAAAAATTTTAATCATATTTCTAAATTAGGTTATGACGTGGCTGCTTCAGCTGACCCGCAATACCTTTATTTTTCTGACGGTATCGGCGTAGTGAAATCGCTTAAATCAAATTTGCAACCGGTAAAATGGACTTATACGACCGATTTGGGCGGTAAAAACGGTTGGGCCATGAGAATATTCGCGGTTGAGAATAATGAAGGAGAAAAGTTAATCGTATTTAATAATAGTAATATTTTGGTTTTGGATGAAAATTTGAAAAAAGTTGACAGCTATGCCGCTAGCGAGCCGGATAATTCGCCGATTGGGCTGGTTAATGTTTCTGTTGATAAAAGCATTACTGCCGTCGGGGAGTGGGTTGCCGTAAGCGGCCAAGGTTTTATTCCCAATGAAGACGTTAAAATTTCTTTAGCTGATAATTATTTTTATACTAAGGCGGATGACTCCGGCAAGCTTAGATATTCAATCCAGACGCCGCCGGTTAAATCGGGTTTATATAATTTAACCGCGGACGGGTTATCGTCTCAAAGAACTTTTTCCATAGGTTTTAGAGTAATTAATTTATGACAATATATTTTATCGGCCAAAAAGGAATACCGGCAAAATTCGGTGGAGTAGAGAAGCATGTTGAAGAGTTGGCAACGCGTTTGGTTAAAGCCGGGCATGAGGTATTCGTCTACACCAGGCCGAAT
>Ga0066636_10003020_pt1 | contig 10734 bp, 8 predicted proteins | sample CryGeyCG2014_080_2_FD_62736 | JGI IMG/M metagenome (GOLD analysis project Ga0066636, IMG submission 62736) | Groundwater microbial communities from aquifer - Crystal Geyser CG07_land_8/20/14_0.80 | ecosystem: Environmental > Aquatic > Deep subsurface > Groundwater | place: USA: Utah: Grand...
GTGAAATAATTGCAAAATGAAAATTGGAAAAATAAAATTTTCAATTTGCACTTTCCAATTTGCAATTTCAAATATAATAACATACCAGATACCAAGACACGGAGATTTTTTATTTTATCTTTTTTTCCTTGTCTCCAGCCTATCTTCCAAAGAACACGTGAAATAATTGAAAAATGAAAGTTTTATTTTTTCGGGAAAATCCAGTTTTCAATATCGACTTACATGATTCCGGATAAAAATTATTTTCAAAAAGCATTATGTTGTATCGGTATGCTCGGGCTGTCTCTCCGCACAGGAGACGGGCCGGCCTCAGCATCAATCAATTCCATAAGAGCCTGCCGTTCAGCGGAGAGCGGCTTTTGCTGAGCGCCAATGTTTACTTGATCAGGCCAGAGCGAAACTTCGGTATCTGATGCCGCAGAAGCGCCATACAAAAATTCCTGTAGTCGGGAAGGATCCGAATGAATGGAACAAATATCAGTTGGAGCAGTTCCCGGCAGAAAGAGTTCTGTTATAATATCGATGCAATCCGGAGAAGGCCTCAATCCGGACAATGCGCAGATTGATACGCTGGAAATATTTTTCAAGGAAGGATTTGGGAATGAACCTGGCTTTGTATCTTTGAATACGCTCTTAATAAAGTTGGCCCATATTCTGCCTGCGGCTCTTCCTCCGGTCATTCCTCTTCCCATTGTTCTTCTCTCGTCAAAGCCTACCCACACTCCGCAAGTCACAGTCGGTGTGTATCCGATGAACCACGCGTCAGCGTAATCGTCAGTCGTTCCGGTTTTTCCGGCGGCAGGAATATTTCCTATCACACGTCCGACACTTGAAGCCGCAGTTCCATTCCTGACAACACTTTGAAGAATCGACGTCATAAGGTAAGAAACTTCCGGCTTCGATATTTCGTTATTTGACGAAATAAAGGGTGTTTTGCTAGTGCCTATCCGGTCCTCAACGAATTCGATAGGATAAGGTGTGTATCTAATGCCTCCATTTGCCCATGCTGAGTATGCCGACGTCATTTCAAGCAGAGACACTTCGAATGCTCCAAGAGCAAGTGAAGGATAAGGTTGCATCTTTGAGTTATCTATTCCAAAATCTTTTCCAATAGTGTTAATAACATTTTGAATTCCTGCAATCAAAAGCATCTGAACCGCAGATACATTATATGAGTGAGCTATTGCAGTGCGTGGAAGAACCGGCCCGTGATATCTTGCATCGTAATTGTGTGGTGTCCATCCATCTATAGTTATCGGTTCGTCTCGAATAACCGTTGCTAATGTCGCAGTCTCTGATAAAGCTGTATAATAAACTAAAGGCTTGAAAGCCGATCCCACTTGCCGTTTAGCTTGCACGGCCCTGTTGAACTGATTATTTTCCCCCCACGAACTGCCTCCGACCATTGCGAGTATCTCTCCGGTTTTGTGATTTATACAAAGTAGTGCGGATTCAAGAGGCCCTTTAGCAAGACTAACTCGGTTAGCTTTAACTTCTTTTGTCAACTCTAGAAGACCTCTTGAAACTGCGGCCTCGGCAAGAGTTTGCATTCTGGGGTCAAGAGTGGTGTGAACAATGAGCCCTCCGCGCTTTATCTGATCGTCAGTGTAAATTTTAAGAAGCTCTTGCCTTACATATTCAAGAAAGTAGCCTGCCTGAGTCACTTTCAATTCGAATGTAGCAGAATCATTTTCCGGAACATTTACTTTTTTAGGATCAAAATCTTTCCTAAATACTTCGATTGCTGAATCGATATCGCTTTCAGATATGTAGCCGCAATCCACCATGCGTTGCAACACAATTTTTTGTCGAGCTTTAGCTCTGTCAGGATATTTATGCGGAGCATAAGCTGTCGGAGCTTTAGCAAGACCGGCAAGCATTGCCGCCTGCCCTAGAGTCAGAGTTGAACCGGATTTTCTTAGATCAATTCCGTAGTATCGGGACGCGGCCGAAGCAACTCCATAAGCATGATTTCCAAAAAAAACTTTATTTAGATATCTCTCCAGTATTTCATCCCTCGTATAGTTAGCTTCAATTTTATATGCGAGAATAATCTCTTGAATTTTGCGTTTCAATGTTCGTTCACGAGTCAGAAAAAGATTTTTCGCAAGCTGTTGAGTTATTGTAGAGCCGCCTTGAACTGTTCTACGAGTAATAAAATTTTTAATTGAGGCTCGAATAATTCCGATTGGATCAATACCGCATCTTCGTATCCATGCTGTAGGATGATTCTTATCGAAACGCTCATCCTCTACAGCTATGATTGCTTTCTTCATTACATCCGGAGTCTTTTCTATTTCCAAAATGACTCTGTCTTCTTCGTAAAACTCGCCTATAACACTTCCGTCTCTGGCAAGAATCTGGGTTGCCTGACTCCATTTGGAATCAGGGGTGTTTCCCGATGATGGAGAATAAAAATCGAGCGAATTAAGTGACGGCAGATCTTTACTGTATATGAAGAAGAGAAGCGCTAGAGCTGAAAAAACCAATGCACAGATGAATGCTGATGCGTAAAAACCGAATTCGATAATTCTCAAAAACCGTCTGCATCCGCCTCTTTTGTTTGAATTCCTTTTAATATTTCTTTTTTCCATAACAATTTATTTTACACTTAAATTATATTACGCGACAATAATATGTACAGCTATGAATAAAAAAGATTTGAAGCCGGTACCGCAAGAAGTTTATACAAAAGAGTATTATCTTAAATGCCGACAAGGTTCCGATGAATTTTCAAGAAGCGGTGGAAAGGAACTTTCTGCTATTCATTCTCGTATTTTAGAATTAGCTCAGCCGGAAAAGGGGAGAAGAATATTCGATATCGGCTGTGGCTGCGGAGAGCTTGTTATTCATGCGGCTTTGCGCGGAGCGGAAGCGGTTGGAATTGATTACTCTGAATCTGCACATCAGCTTGCTGTCGAGTCCGCAGAACGTCTTGGCGCCGCACATCACGGCGCTTCAGCTAAATTTATTCTCGGAGATGTTTCTAATCTTCCGAATGAAAAATTCGATGCGGTTATTCTTGCGGATATAGTTGAGCATTTGACTGATTTGCAATTGCAAAAACTTTACATTGATATTAAAATGCGCTTAAAGCCCGGCGGCCGTTTGATTATTCACACTTGGCCCAATCGCTGGCATACTCATTTTTCGTATCCTCTTGCCAGAATAATTCTTTCATTCATTGGTATAAAAAAACCTAAAAGCCCTAGAAAACCTCATGACGAGATTATGCATATAAATGAGCAAAGTGTTTTTTCGCTGAAACATGATTTGAAAATGACCGGATTTCTTTCAAAGGTTTGGGTTGAACATATCATTCCTGATTCTGCAAGCGCTGTTTACAAATTTGTTCACCTTGCACCTGTATTCAAACTTTTTTTTGCGGATCACATATTTGCGATTGCAGAACCGAAATAGATAAACATTGCGGCTCCGAGAAGTATTCGATATACGGAAAAGATGGTTGTGGTTTTAGTCTTCAAAAACTTAATCAAAATATCTATTGCGAAGAGTCCTGAGATTGTAGCGGAGATTATTCCAAGCAAAAGTATCGAAATGGGAATTTGAGAATTGGCTGAAAGAAAATCTTTGAGTTCAAATATTCCGGCGGCAGTGACTGCGGGTATTCCAAGCAGGAAAGAAAATCGCGCGCCTTCCGCTCGATTCATACCGATGAATAGAGCCGCTGTCAGAGTGACTCCCGACCTTGAAGCTCCGGGTATGAGCGCACATGCTTGCGCCAGCCCGATAATTTGAATCTGCCAGAATCCAAGCTTCTCTATTATTAGCTCGCGCTTTTTGCTCCGCTCTGACAGCCAGAGCAGAATTCCAAAAAGTATAAGCGAAATTGCGATGTAATTCAGACCGCGCAATTCATTCTCTATTTCATCTTTGAACAAAAGACCAAGTACTGCGATTGGAAATGTTCCTGCTATTATTCCGCCGCCTAACTTAATGCCTGAGCCGTTCCATCTTCCTGAAACAGAATCGTCCCACATATCTTTTGCAATGACTAACAGGTCTCTTCTGAAATAAATCAAAAGAGCAATAACTGTTCCAAGCTGAATGACAGCGGTATATGCGGCGCCTGGATCATTCCAGCACATTAATGCCGGAATGATTCTCAAATGCGCGGTTGAAGATATCGGCAGAAACTCAGTAAGCCCTTGAACCATTCCAAGTATAATTGATTCGAAAGCATTCATAGAATCTCTATCCTGTTTTACGTCTCATATTTTAACGAGGGCGAACACATTGGTTCGCCCCTGCGTCTCTTTAATCCAAATCCTCTTCCTTAAAATATTTGTCGCCGTGGCTTTCTCTGCCTTTATCAGAATGTTCTCTTGGCCCGCGCGAACCGCGATCTCTTCCGCCTCTGTCTCTGCTGCCTCTATCTCTGCTGTCTCTGTCTCTGCTGAATCCGCCGCTTCTTCCGCCTCGTGATCCGCCTGAACCTCCGCGGCTTGGCCCTCGATCGGACATATCAGATCCGAATTGCTTTACGATTTCTTCATGAGATAATCCTTGCTCTGAAAGAAGAACAGATTTTCTGGAAAGATTGAATCTTCCCATGCGGTCTTTCTCGACTACCATTACTTTAATTGTGTCGCCCTCTTTAACTACGTCTTCAACATTTTTCGGTTGCACTATATCAAGTTGAGAAATGTGAACTAAACCGTCATGCCCCGGCATAAATTCGACAAACGCTCCGAACTTCATGAGCCTAGCCACTTTGCCTTCATACACGGTTCCGACTTCAGGATCGGCAATTATAGCGTCAACCATTTCTTTAGCTTTACCGCCTGAAACCTCGTCCCATGCCGCAATTGTCAATAATCCTTTATCATCGAGATCGAGCTCTGCTCCGGATTCGGCTTGAATCTTCTTGATGATTTTTCCGCCCGGTCCGATAACATCTTTGATTTTATCTTCCGGAATCTGAATTGTTATCAGTCGCGGAGCATTATTTGGGAGAGTTTTTCTCGGAGCTGCGAGCACTGCATCCATCTTGTCCAGAATTTCGATGCGAGCTTTTTTTGCCTGCTCTAAAGCGCGGCGCATTAGCTCAACAGTCAGCCCTGATATTTTTATGTCCATCTGCAAAGATGTAATTCCATTTCGAGTTCCTGCAACCTTAAAATCCATGTCGCCAAAATGATCTTCCAAACCCTGAATATCAGTCAGAACTGCCGCTCCGCCTTTTTCATCTGTAATCAGTCCCATTGCTATTCCTGCGGCCGGCGCCTTTATCGGAACGCCTGCATCCATCAAAGAGAGAGAACCTGCGCATACTGAAGCCATTGATGACGATCCGTTTGATTCCAGAATGTCGGAAACTACTCGGATCATGTATGGGAATTCTTTTTCAGATGGCAATAGCGGCTCTAAAGCCCTTCCTGCTAACGCTCCATGCCCTATTTCGCGTCTGCCTGTTCCTCGAATCGGTTTGGCTTCTCCGACAGAAAATGGAGGAAAGTTGTAATGGAAAAGAAAACTCTCTTCTTCTTCGCTTTCGATGTCGTCTCTACGCCTTCTGTCCCGCGATGTTCCAAGCGTTGTCACTCCGAGCGCCTGAGTTTGTCCTCTTGTAAAAATTGCAGAACCGTGAGCGCAGGGGAGAGGCGCGATTTCGATTGAGATCGGACGGATCTCGTCTAGCTTTCTGCCGTCGGGTCTAATGCCCTTCACAATAATGTCGCTTCTAACAATCTCGACTTCGATCGTTTCAAGAATCGCTTTAACTTCAGGAATAATCTCATCTCCGAGTTTTTCTTTGTATCCTGCAACAACTTCGCTAATGATTTTTTCCATTGCGGCTTGGCGCAGAACCTTGTCTGAATTAGAAGATGCAGATTTAATTTTTTCCGTTGCGAGAGAACGTATTTCAGATTCGAGCTCGGCATTTTCTTTCGGCGTAGGAACGGATAATTTTTCTTTTCCGGCTGAATTCGTCAATTCGTCAATCAACGAAATGAATTCGCCGGCTACTTTTTTTCCGTATTCTATAGCTTCGATCGCCGAGTCTTCACTCATCTCTTCCATTCCGGCTTCAACCATGCAGATAGCAGATTTTGTTGCCGCAACGATTATGTTCAATTCGCTTTCGGCAAGCTGAGCTTGAGATGGATTGACTACGAATTTTCCGTCTATTTTGCCAAGTCGAACTCCGCCAATAGGACCGTTGAATGGAACGTTCGAAAGTGAGAGCGCTGCGGATGCTCCGTTCATTGCAAGAATATCAGGCTTATGAATTCCGTCAGCTGAAATGACTAGAGCGGTGACAACTATTTCGTTGTAAAAGCCTTTGGGGATCAGAGGACGAATTGGACGGTCGATGAGCCTTGCAACGAGCGTTTGCCTTTCGTCAGGCCTTGACTCACGCTTGAAAAAACCGCCCGGAACTTTTCCAACGCTGTAATATTGTTCGCGGTAATCCACTGTCAACGGTAGAAAATCCGTGTCAGTTTTAGGCTCCGGAGAAACCACTGCTGTAACGAGCACTATTGTGCCGCCTGCTTGAATTGTGACTGAACCGTGAGCCTGTTTGGCTACTCGGCCGGTCTCGATTGAATAAGTAACGCCGTCTATGACGCGTTCCACTTTGTTAATAGGCATGTCTATGCCTCCCTTTGGCGCAGTTCTGCGCCTGAATAGTGAGGAGGGAATTTAATTAGTTAGTTGATTTGAGTCCCGAAAAAACGAGAAGAGTCGCGCTTCGCACTGGTTGGTGCTGATTGAAATTGCCGACGAAGATCGATATAGATGAATTCGATTTCGAGCGCGGCGCTTATCGTTTTTCGGGGACTTATGCAATATATTAAATTCCCTGCCTCTTTGAATCATATTACGAAATTAGTTTTCACTTATTTCCTGAGATCAAGTTCCTTCAGAGTCTTCTGATATTTTGCAAAGTCGGTCTTCTTTAGATAATCGAGAAGCTTTCTTCTGCGGCCTACCATCTTTAAAAGTCCCCTTCGTGAATGATGATCCTTCTTGTGTATTTCAAAATGCGAACTGAGCGAATTTATGCGTTCTGTTAAAAGCGCGACTTGAACCTCAGGCGAACCCGTGTCTTTCTCGTGCCTTTGTAACTTTGACATGATTCCGCTCTTGTCGGAATCCTTGCTTGTGACCACTTGTGTGATACCTCCTAAAAAATAAATCGCCTCTACAACAGAATATCAGCCGGTCATAGCTGACAACCGTCGCTAAGGTTGTTAGAACCCTATCACATATTTTTTTCATGTGAAGAGGATTTTTTATTTAATTTCTTCTTCTTACGTTTATACTGTAATTGATGTTTGAACCAGTTCACATAGTTACCTTCGGATGACCCTTGGTTTGTTTGAAGTGCACCCCAAAAACTGGACACGCCCTTAAGGTGGTAGAATCGCCGAATCTTAGGAGGAGAAAGGCATGAAAAAACAACGGCACTGGTAACGGCACTGGTACAGTGCGAACTTTTTACCATTTCGCGGTCGACGTTCTATTTCGAACACGCCAGCGAGTCGGAAGAGAATTTGAGGCTGATGAAATTGATCGACAAAAGGAACGCCCGCACAGCGCTCACGGCTTGCAAACACCGGAGGAGGCATATTGGAACAGAAAATAAAAGTTGATTTTCTCGATGAAGCTGAGAAAATCAACTTAGCAAAAAAAGAGACGGGCGATCGTCACGCCAATCCGGTGCGCGGTCTTTCCATTTCTAATGGAATGAACAGAAACAAAGTCGACAAAATTCAACGGCGCGATTACACTTTAACTCAGCCTGTTTTTTGCCAAATCAATGGGGTACACTTCAGCAATGTTTAATACGGACACTTCTCTAAAATTTACGCAAAGAGAGAAAAATAAATATGGCAAAAATTAAAGACTTACCAAAACATAAGAGACCACGAGAGAAGCTGTCTGAAAAAGGCGCGGAAAACTTAAGTGATGTCGAACTTTTGGCAATCCTGATTCGGACCGGTCGTGCCGGTAAGAGTTCTTTGGATATTGCAAAGGAAACTTTAAAAAAATATCCCATATCAAAACTTTTAGCCGCCACTCAAGAGGAGCTGACCGCTATCAAGGGATTGGAGAATACAAAAGTCATTACTATCAAGGCGGCTTTGGAACTCGGCAGGCGTGCGGTGGGGTTATTTAATAATTCTCTGCCTATCCTTGATTCCGTAAAAGAAACGGTTGCTCAGCTTGCTGATTTAAGAGGCAAACAAAAGGAATATTTTGTAGCGCTGTATCTCAATGCCCGCAAACAGCTCATTCATAAAGAAACTGTTTCCATTGGCACGCTTACAGAAACTCTGGTGCATCCGAGGGAAGTGTTTGAGCCCGCAATTCGGCATTTTGCTTCTGCTGTCATATTGGCGCATAACCATCCGTCAAAAAATATGGAAGTGTCAGACGCAGATATTAAGCTCACCGAAAAATTGATTCAATCGGGCGCGATTCTTGATATTGAAGTTTTAGATCACCTTGTCATTGCTGATGACGGATATGTCAGCTTTAAAGAAAAAGGATTGCTTTTTTAGGAGAAACTCTATGTCACAACTTGAAAACATTGAAGCGATTGAAAAACGGCTTTGGAGCGCGGCGGATACGCTTCGGGCAAACTCAAATTATGCCAGCAATGAATATTTTATGCCGGTGATGGGTTTGGTATTTTTGCGCCATGCCTATAGCCGGTATTTAGCTGTAAAAGATGAAATCATTGCCAGCCTGCCGACCCGCGGAGGCAAAACTCCGAAGTTGACGAAAAAGGATTTCAGTAAAAAATCCGCAATTTTCTTACAGCCCGAAGCTCAATTTGATTTTCTGGTAGCGCTCAAAGACAGTGAGGACCGCGCCAAAGCAGTTATTGATGCGATGGAATCGATTGAAGGAGATTATGAAACACTGCGCGGTGTATTGCCAAAAAAAGAATATCGCGAATTGGACAATGAAATATTAGGCCAACTGCTCCGGGCATTAAATCCTGAAGAACTCAAAAAGGTTACAGGTGATGTGTTTGGCAGGATTTATGAATATTTTCTTACTCAGTTTGCCGACCAGAAAGCGCATGACGGCGGAGAATTTTTTACGCCGGTTTCCCTGGTCTCACTCATTGCGAATGTGTTAGAACCCAAAAAAGGCACCGTACTAGATCCGGCCTGCGGCAGCGGCGGAATGTTTGTCCAGAGCGCCCGTTTTGTTGAAAATCTGCACCAGAATCCAAACGACAAATTAAATTTCTATGGATTGGAAAAGAACGGCACAACGATTGATTTAGCCAAAATGAATTTGGCTGTGCATGGCTTGGTAGGTGATATAAAAAAAGCCATAAGCTATTACGAAGACCCGCATAATCTGTATAAAAAAGCCGATTTTGTGATGGCCAATCCTCCGTTTAATGTGGACGAGATTGACGCAGATAAAATCAAAAATGATCCCCGTTTACCGTTTGGCCTGCCCGGAGTAAATAAAAAAGGCAAAGTCACTAATGGCAACTATGTCTGGATTAGTTATTTCTATAGTTACCTTGCCTCGCAAGGCCGCGCAGGTTTTGTTATGTCCTCCCAAGCATCAAGCGCCGGCGGTGGTGAAGCCAAAGTGCGGGAAAAACTGATTGAGACCGGTCATGTGGATATTATGATTGCTATCCGCTCAAACTTTTTCTATACCCGAACTGTCCCGTGCGAATTGTGGTTTTTTAATAAATCCAAACCGGCGGAATCCAAAGACAAAGTTTTGATGATTGATGCGCGTAATATCTTCCGAAAGATAACGCGAAAGATTTATGATTTCAGCCCGGAGCAATTGCAAAACATCCTTTCTATCATCTGGCTCTATCGGGGTGAGACCAAACGCTTTCATAATCTGGTGGTGAATTATATTTCCGCCGCGCTCAATGAAGCTGTTCAAAGCATCGCTCCCGCTCATGATTATGAAACTGTTTTTGCCAAATTAAATAAAGAGCTTCAGCCGTTTTTGGCTACTCTTCCCAAAGACGGGCAACAGGCAGAAACAGTAAAAGAATTAGTCGATTGTCTGAAGGCATACACAAACGGAAATCAGGTATTTGACAAACTATCGCAGGGAAAAAGCGCTTGGTGGAAAAAGCAAAACAAAGACAGCGTGAAATTAACTGATGAGCTCAAAGAATTATATTCTTTGGCAGAAGAAAATAATAAACTAATTAAAGAAGCAGAACTGATGTATCGGCTTGCCAACCGGTTAATTGATGTGTGTCTTAATACTCACAACGCCAAAGAGAGCGATAAGTGGAATACAAGAGAGATTTCTAACCTCAAAAAACAAGTCGAAGAAGCGCGAGACATGGCGGTGAATCAATTAAAATTAGCTCGCTATTTCCATCATCAAGCTGAATGGCTCGTGGAGCGGTTTCCAGAAGGGAAACTCCGAGATGTGGAGGGATTGGTAAAGCTGGTGGATAAAGCCGAGCTCAAAGAAAACGACTGGAGTTTAACGCCGGGTAGGTATGTGGGCGTGGCGCCGGAGGAAGAAGACCCGGACTTTGACTTTAGCGAAACCATGCGGACAATCCACGCTGAATTGGAAGGGCTCGATGCCCAAGCCGGGGATTTGGCGAAAAAGATTAAAGAAAATTTTAGGAAGTTGGGGATATGAAGAAGATTGTAAAAAAATTACCTGATACTCTAAACAACAAAGAGCGAAAATCAAGAGGCCGCCAAAGACGGGATGCCATATTTCCAGTTCCGCCGATAAGTGGAG
>Ga0066636_10003027_pt1 | contig 10727 bp, 7 predicted proteins | sample CryGeyCG2014_080_2_FD_62736 | JGI IMG/M metagenome (GOLD analysis project Ga0066636, IMG submission 62736) | Groundwater microbial communities from aquifer - Crystal Geyser CG07_land_8/20/14_0.80 | ecosystem: Environmental > Aquatic > Deep subsurface > Groundwater | place: USA: Utah: Grand...
TGGAAGGTGGATTTGGTTCTGCAGTTATGGAACTTTTTGAAAAAGAAGATTTAATGGGAAAAATTATGCTCAAGCGAATTGGGTTGCCAGATAGGTTTATAGAGCATGGTTCGCGCAAAATCCTTTTGAAAGAATGTGGTCTGGATACTTGTGGGATTGTTAAAACAATAAAAAACTGGGTGAGGAAAAAATGAGGGTGCCGGTTACTTATGGACTATTTTTGCTTTTATATATCTTTGGCTCGAGAATTATTTTTATTCCTGCAGGAATGGCTTTTGGAGTTGGCAAATATGTAATTTTATTTCTTGTATTTTTTCTGGATATATTGCAGATTCCATTTTATTTTTATATTTATGAAAAAGGTGCTTCAAAGATAAAATTTTTGTCAAAAATGGAGAGCTCCAAACTGTTGAAGTTTGCTCAGTCACTTGGAAGTTTCGGGGTAGTATTGGTTGCGGCTATGCCTGCATTTGGTGGTGGAATGTGGTCCTCAGTGCTAATTTCATTTCTATTAGGACTTGACCGCAAAAAGAGTATTTTATTACTTGCACTGGGAAGCTTATTAGGATGTATGGGGGTGGTTTTTGGTATTGACGGATTAATTCATCTGTTTAAAGTTTAGTAAGAATCTCAGTCTTTGAAGGAGTTGTTAGATGTTGAGGTCTGACCCTCTATTTATTGGTATTGACGTGGGTTCGGTGAGTGTAAATCTCGTTGTCCTCTCTTCCAGAGAGCCTACTTTCGGCAATAAAGGAAAAGAAGTTTTAAAAGAATATTATGTGAGGATTGAAGGTGAGTCATTATTAAAGACTTATGAAACCCTGAAAGATGCACTGTCCCTTTACCCCACAGAGAAAATTGAGGGAATGGCTGTTACAGGTTCTGGAGGAAAACTTATTTCCAAAATTTTAAATATTCCTTTTATCAACGAGATAATTACCCAGAGCAAAAGTACTGGATTTCTCCATCCCGAAGTAAGGACAGTTATAGAAATTGGCGGTGAGGATTCCAAATTCATATTGCTTGAATTTGATAAAAAATTAGGAATTCATATCATTAAGGATTTTTCAATGAATACTATATGTGCGGCTGGCACTGGTTCTTTCCTTGACCATCAGGCTTCAAGGATGGGATATACGATTCAGGAATTCGGTGAAGTTGCACTTAAATCTGAGGTTCCACCCCGCATTGCAGGCAGATGCAGTGTTTTTGCCAAGACCGATATGATTCATCTTCAGCAAGAGGCAAGTCCAGACTATGATATTATTGCCGGTCTTTGCTTTGCTCTTGCAAGAAATTTCAAGAGCGCAATTGCAAAAAACAAGGAGTTTGATAAACCTATTTCATTTCAGGGTGGAGTGGCAGCAAATAGAGGGTTGTCAAGAGCATTCAGAGAGGTTCTGGAACTCAAAGACCAAGAACTAATCATTCCCAGATATTTTGCATCAATGGGTGCGATTGGAGCAGCACTTACAATTATGGAAAAACCGAATCTCATTACATCCTGCAATGACATAAATGCGCTGATGAGTTACCATCACACACACAAGGATGAAAGTGTGAGACTTGAACCGCTTGGAAACAATAGAGAACAGGGAAAAACTGAGGTTAAGCCATTTAGCCAGCCACGAACTAACAACTCAAGACCTGACACATTGGTTTCTGAAGTTTATCTGGGAATAGATGTAGGTTCGGTCAGCACAAATGTCGTAGCAATAGATGATAAGAAAAATGTGATTTCGCGCAAGTATCTGCTTACCGCGGGCAGACCCATTGATGCAGTGAGAAAAGGAATAGAAGAAGTCGGCAGCGAAATAAAAGATTCTGTTGTAGTTCGCGGCGCAGGAACAACAGGTTCTGGAAGATATATGATTGGCGATTTAATTGGAGCAGATGTCATAAAAAACGAGATTACTGCTCAGGCAAGGGCGTCTATTGAAGTGGATAAAGATGTAGATACTGTGTTTGAAATTGGTGGTCAGGATTCAAAATATATAAGACTGAAAAATGGAGTGGTCTGCGATTTTGAGATGAATAAGGTTTGTGCAGCAGGGACAGGTTCGTTCTTAGAAGAACAGGCAGAGAGGGTGGGCATAAATATAAAAGAGGAATTTGGAAACTATGCCCTGAATTCTAAGAGCCCCTTACAACTGGGCGAAAGATGCACAGTATTTATGGAGGCAAGCCTGGTGAACCATCAACAAAGAGGAGCACTGAAAGAGGACATTGTTGCAGGACTTTCATATTCAATTGTCCAGAACTATCTCAACCGCGTTGTTGGAGACAAGAGAGTAGGGGAGAACATTTTTTTCCAGGGTGCAGTCGCGTCCAATAAAGGAGTTGTGGCTGCATTTGAAAAAGTCACAGGAAAAAGAATTACTGTTCCTCCAGATAACGATGTAACCGGTGCAATTGGTGTGGCGATAATTGCTATGGAGTATGTAAAGAAAAATAAAATTCAGAAATCTAATTTTAAAGGTTTTGAATTGAGTAAGAAAAAGTATGATATTTCAACCTTTGAGTGTAAGGGTTGTGCAAATATGTGTGATATAAAAAAGGTTGAGGTTGAAGGGGAAAAGCCGCTTTATTATGGTTCCAGGTGTGGAAAATATGAAATTGCCAGAGAGAAGAAAAAGAAAGAAATTCTACCTGACCTGTTTGCAGAAAGAGATGAACTTTTATTAAAGTTCTATAAAGAAAAGTCCGGAGTTCCTCAGACTCGTCCGAGAATTGGTATTCCAAGAGTCCTGGTATTTTATGAATTGATGCCTCTGTGGGTTACTTTCTTCAAGGAAATGGGATTTGAGGTTGTACTTTCAGATGCTACGAATAAAACTATAATTCATAACGGTGTTGAATCTGTAATATCAGAACATTGCTTCCCGATTAAGGTTGCCCACGGGCACATCCTTAATCTGATGGAGAAAGGATGCCGTTATATATTTCTTCCGACGCTAATAAACATGGAAAGCGAATATCATGGAATTGAACGTAGTTTTGCCTGTCCTTTTGTTCAGGCTTTACCTGATGTGATAAGAGCCGCGCTTTTTCCAACGGTTGGCAACACAGAAATAATTTCTCCAGTAATTTACTTAAGAAGAGGGAGGAAGCTTCTTAAAAAAACGATGCAAAAAGTTATGAGTAAGAAATTTACAATAACTGCAAGCGAGATAAATAAGGCATTAGACAAAGCTTTTGCTGCACAGAAGGAATTTCTCTCGCTTATAAAAAAGAGAGGCAGAGAGCTCCTTCATGCATTGAAGGAAAAGGCAATAGTAATTGTAGGTAGACCCTACAATACTTGCGATGTCGGTTTAAACATTGAAATTCCCAAAAAACTGATGGATTTAGGAATTCTTGCTATTCCTATGGATTACCTTGAACTTGAAAATGTGGAACTGGAAGAGGAATGGCCAAATATGTATTGGAAATATGGACAGAGAATAATGGCAGCACTGCGCATTATAAAAATGCACCCTAAATTATATCCACTGTATATTACTAACTTTGGCTGCGGACCAGATTCGTTCATCCTGAAATATTTTGGAAAGGAGATGGGAAGGAAACCTTATTTGAGCATTGAAGTTGATGAGCACAGCGCTGGTGCCGGAGTTATTACGAGGTGCGAAGCATTCCTTGACAGTCTTGAAAATATAGGCGAAATTGTAGAGCCCGGTCTTCCCTGGCAGGGTTCAATTTCCTATTCACCGAAGAAAAGCGATCTGAGAGAAAGAATTATTTATGTTCCATTTATGGGTAACCATTCTTATATTATTTCTGCAGCTTTCAGGGCGTGCGGGATAGATTCTCAGGTAATACCAATTTCAGATTCTAAATCCATAGAACTTGGACGCCAGCATACATCAGGCAAGGAATGTTATCCCTGCATACTTACTACCGGCGATATGGTAAAAATTACGAAGTCCCCTGATTTTAACAGAAGTTCTTCAGCTTTCTTTATGCCGTCGTCAAGCGGTCCCTGCAGGTTTGGGCAATATTGCAGGTGGCAGAGAATTGTGCTTGATGAATTAGGCTATGCAGATGTGCCAATCCTTGCTCCAAATCAATCCTCCAATTTTTATAAGACGCTTGCAAGTTATGGTAATGATTTTGACCGCAGGGCATGGTTTGGGATATGTGCGATGGATATTCTTGATAAACTTTTAAGGGAGACAAGACCTTATGAAACCAGTAAAGGCCAGACAAATAAAGTTTATGAAGAATGTTTGCGCAGGGTTGAAAAAGCAGTTGAGGATGGCGGGATTTACAATTACCGCAAAATTATGATAGAGATTAAAGAAAAATTTAAAACGATTTCTGTTGATAAAAAAGAATTAAAACCCGTAATTGGTATTGTTGGAGAAATTTATGTACGTTCAAATTGCTTTGCAAATGATTATATTGTGGATGCAGTGGAAAAATTAGGAGGAGAAGCATGGGTTTCACCTATTGCTGAGTGGTTCTATTATACGAACCTGCGCAGGGCTGAAGATGAATTGCTTGCAGGTTCTTATTTAACTTTTGTGAAGGAGAAAGTTAAAAACCTGTGGCAGAGATATAAGGAACAGGATATAGAGAAAATGTTCAGGGATTGCTTAAGAAATTGTGAAGAGCCAGACATAAAGGATGTCCTTGAGTACAGTGACCCATATTTATCCTGCAAGGTTGAAGGCGAAGCAGTCTTAAGTGTAGGAAAAGCCGTGGATTACATCAAAAAAGGGGCAAGCGGAATTGTAAATGTAATGCCGTTTACCTGTATGCCGGGAACAAATGTTAGCGCCGTTATGACGAGGGTTAAAAAAGATTTCAATAACATTCCAATTTTGAATATGTCTTATGATGGATTGGGACAGACAACCGCAAGGACGCGATTAGAAGCATTTATGTTCCAGTCCACCCAATTTGCAAAGAACAAAAAGAAGGTGTCAGGTCTTGACAAATGACAAATAGTAAGTGGAATATAGATAAGTTGTGAAAAATATATGTCATTTGTCAAGACCTGACACCTTGTAAAGTCGATGATTAAAAAAATTGGTATTATCGCAAATTTGGAGAAAAAGAAGTCTAAAGAGGCAAGCGGAGAAATTGCCAAATTCCTGAAAAGGCACAGGATAGAAGTTTTAGGATTGGATAATATAAACAAATCTCAGCTTGTGATTGCAATTGGCGGAGACGGAATGGTTTTGCGTGCGGTCCAGCTCGTTCACCCGAAAATTCCAGTCCTGCCGATACACTCCGGCAGTCTCGGGTTTCTTTCTCAGATGAATGTGACACAGTTCAAAGAGAAGTTCGGACAGATTATAAGGGAGGATTTTAAAATAGAGAATCGGATGATGTTGTCCGCCAGCATTGGAAATTCAAAATGTAGCGGTGCGATTCATCGCACGTTCAGGGCGCTTAATGATTTCGTAATTGAGCGAAAGACTCATCGGGCAATTATGCTGGATATTCAAATTGAAAATCAGAAACTTGCCACCTATGTAGCAGATGGGTTAATTATTGCAACGCCAACTGGTTCTACCGCATACTCTCTTGCAGCTGGAGGGCCCGTTGTTAATTCTTTGCTCTGCGTTTTAGTTCTTACACCTATTTCTCCGCATACATTGATGAACCGGTCATTTGTCCTCGCTGGAAATGAATCAGTAGAAATTTTTCCAAAGGATGATTGCTTTCTGACAATTGACGGGCAGAAAAAAATTCCTGTCAATAGCGGTGCAGCAATTATAGTAAAAAAATCTCCCCTCGTATTCAAATTAATCCAAATTGGTGAGAGAAAATTTTACAGTTCAATCAAAAAATTGGGGTCATAACACCTGACACCTCCTAAAATATGCTTAAAGGTTTAAACATAGAGAATTTTGCTATTATTGATAACCTCAGTCTTAAGTTTGATGGCGGATTAAATGTTTTTACCGGCGAAACAGGTGCAGGAAAGACTATTATCATTGAGGCATTATCACTCATTTTAGGTGAAAAAGTGGAGACTGCTCTTATCAGGACGGGTGAAGAAAAAGCAGTCATAAGTACTCTGTTCGACCTCAACGGAGATGAAATTTTTATAAAGAGAGAAATTACTTCTGCTGGGAGGGGAATTTGTTACATAAATGAAAAAATTGTATCGTTGAATGCATTGAAAGAAATTGGTAATACACTTGTTGATATTCACGGACAGCACGAGCATCAATCGCTTTTAAAACCAGATAAACACATAGACTTGCTTGACAGATTTGGAGAATTGCAGACGAGGCAGGAGAAAATTACTGAAATTTACAATGAACTAAAAAAAAGGGAGAAAAGGTTAGATGAATTGAAAACGCTGGAAAAAGAAAGTGAAACCCTGCGGGAACTTTTTCAGTTTCAAGTAGACGAAATAACAGGCGCCAATTTATCTGAAGGGGATGATGTAAAAATTGAGAAAGAACGACTGGTGCTTTCCAGCTTTCAGAAGTTAACCGAGGGTGTAAGCGGTATTTATCAGGAATTATTCGAAAGTGAAGGAGCGATTATTGACCGTTTAAAGAAAATAGCAGGACAATTACAGGACATTGCTCCGCTGGATGAGAGCATAAAAGGTTTTCTTAAAAGTATAGACGAAGCATCTCTTTCACTTCAGGAATTTGCTTCTGAATTGCGTAAATATCGGGATGGTCTGGAATATGACCCCCAGAGAATTGAGGTGCTTACAGAAAAGCAAGACTTTATCCAGAAACTCAAAAGGAAATACGGGACAACGATAAGAGAAATTTTAGATTTCAAGAAAGAAGTGGAACAAAAATTAAAGGATATTTCATCGCGGAAAGAAGAGATAGAGAAATTAACCACAGAGGTCACGCAGCTAAAAGAAAAATGTCTGAAAGAATCCCAGGAGTTGTCTAAAAAGCGTAAAATGGCTGCCGGCAAGTTAGAGGAAAATATAGAAAAAGAACTTGCTGACTTGGAGATGAAAAAAACGAAGTTCAAGGTGCAGATTTCTGAATCTGAACTGGGACCTAAAGGTATTGACAGAATTGAGTTTTTATTGTCGCCCAATTTAGGAGAGGACCTTCGGCCATTGGTAAAAATTGCCTCAGGCGGAGAAATGTCACGAATAATGCTTGCGCTTAAATCCATACTTTTAAACGCAGATGAAATTCCAGTTATGGTGTTTGATGAAATCGACCTTGGAATAGGAGGAAAGACTGCCTCAAGTGTGGGCGCAAAAATGAAGGCACTTTCCTCAAAAAAACAGATTATCTGTATTACGCATTTAGCCCAGATCGCTGCTTTTGGAAATTCGCATTTTAAAGTTGAGAAATCAGTGGAGAAGGGAAGGACGAAAACAGAAGTTAATGAATTAAATGGGGATGAAAGGGTGAAGGAAATTGCCAGGATGATCAGTGGCGATAAAATCACATCTACTTCCTTAAAACATGCAAAAGAACTGTTGGAAAGTTAAAAGTCAAAGCTTTAATCGTAACTCAGAACCAAAGTTTTAATTGTAACTCAGAACTTTAGTTCTGATTATCAAACCTTCCATTCGCCGTGGCGAACGGATCTTCGAGAAGGTTTGAGTTACCTTTAGTGAGGAGTTTATATGATTAAGCGATTGCGCGGCACTTATGATGTTTTGCCCCAAGATGCAATAAAATGGCAATATGTTGAAGATGTTTTTAGTGTAATCCTGGAGAGGTATGGCTACAGGGAGATTCGCACTCCTGTTATTGAAGAAACTTCTCTATTTACCCGCAGTATCGGGGAGACCACTGACATTGTAACAAAGGAAATGTACACTTTTCTTGACCAGAAAGGACGCAGCATAACATTGCGTCCTGAAGGAACTGCTTCAGTTGTCCGGGCATTTCTTGAAGGAAGTATCAGTCCTGATGCGCTCACAAAATTATACTACTGGGGAGATATGTTCCGTTATGACCGTCCCCAGAAGGGCAGGTACAGGGAATTCTGCCAGGTTGGAGTGGAGGCAATTGGCAGTGCAATTCCTGCCCTTGATGCTGAGGTAATTTCTCTTGCGATGTGTTTGTTGGAAACATTAGGTCTGAAGGATTTAAAACTGAATTTGAATAGTGTAGGATGTGTTGATTGCAGAAGAGTTTATTATGAAAAGTTAAAGGATTACTTTAATAGTTCGACTGTGGTCACTATGGGTAAATTATGTCCCACCTGCCAGAAAAGATTGGAGAAAAATCCAATGAGGATTTTTGATTGTAAAGAAGAAAATTGTCAGCGGACAATTGAAAAAGCTCCAACCATCGCTGAATCACTTTGTTCGAATTGTACTCTGGCTTTTGAAAATCTTAAAAAATATCTTTCTTTGCTGGATATTCCATTTGTACTCAACACTCGTTTAGTCAGGGGACTTGACTATTATACCCGTACTGCATTTGAAATAACCTATGAAAAAATGGGTTCTCCGCAACAGAATGCACTGGCTGCAGGAGGAAGATATGACAATCTTATACAGGAACTCGGTGGTCCGCCAACCCCTGCAATTGGATTTGCCATGGGAATGGAAAGAATACTCCTGGCGATGGAAATTGCAAAAGTGAATATACCAACAGGGAAAAAGGTTGAAATTTATTTTGTCTCACTTGGTGAGGTAGCATTTCAGGAAGCATTCAAAATAATTGACAGGTTGCGCAGGAAGGGTTTTTATGTTTACGCAACAACTTCTGGCAGGAGTCTTAAAAGTCAGTTGCGGGAAGCAGACCGGCTTTGTGTTGGATATACACTTATTTTAGGAGGAGATGAACTTTCACGCAGAGTTGTTATGCTGCGCGATATGGAAAATAGCACCCAGCGTGAAATTCCGCTAAAAGATCTGGAAGATGAGCTGGCAAAATTGTAACTCAGAACTTTAGTTCTGATATCAAACCTAAATGCACAAAATAAAAGTAAGCATTATTCGGTGCGATGATTACGATTACAAGAAACTCAGAAATGCATTAGAGGAATCTCTAAAATTAATCGGTGGGCTTGAGTCGATTATGCGGCAGGGGGACAAAGTGTTGCTGAAGCCAAATATGATGGCTTCAAAACCTCCTGAGAAAGCAATCAATACACACCCTTTATTTGTGAGGGCGCTTTTTGAAATAATCCGGGATTTCGGCGCAAAACCAGTAATAGGAGAAAGTCCTGGAGGTGCGATATTCGGTACAAGACGCGTATGGAAGAATTCCGGAATGGAGGAAATGGCAAAAGAAATCGGTGCTCCAATTGTAAAACTTGAATCTTCAGGAATTGCAAAGGTAAAGCCGCCTTTCGGGAAGAAATTAAAAGAATTTTACATTGCCAGGCCGATTCTTGATGCTGATGTTGTGGTGAGTGTGCCGAAGTTCAAGGTCCATGGAACAATGCTTTTGACCGGAGCAATTAAGAATTTACTTGGAACAATCCCTGGGATTCACAAGGTAGATTTTCATAAAGCTGCGCCGAAACCCGATGAATTCGGCGATATGTTATCTGATATCCTTTCAGTTGCAAAACCAAAACTTGCTGTAATGGACGCAATTTTAGGAATGGAAGGAAACGGTCCCACTTTCGGCAACCCGCGCAAAGTTGGATTTGTGATTTCAAGCACTGATTGCGTTGCAATGGATGCTGTGGTTGCCCAGATGATGGGAATTGAGCCATTGAGAGTCTATGCCACAAAACATGCAGCAAGGAAAGGATTGGGCATTGGCGACTTGAACAATATAGAAGTGCTCGGTGTTTCCCTGTCTGAAGCAAAAATCCCTGATTGGAAACTTGATTTTACTTCAAATCGGGTGGTATCACGAATTCCAAGATTTTTACTAAAATTATATGGATTGGGTTTTAGGGCGTATCCGTTATTAATCCAGCGTAAATGTAAGAGTTGCCGCAGTTGTCTGGAAAAATGTCCGACCGGTGCAAGATTTTTTGATAACAATTTTCCAAAAGTTGATTTTAAGAAATGCATCCGGTGCCTGCAATGTTTTGAAACTTGTCCAAGCCGAGCAGTTCGTCTCAAGTTCAGTTATTTAGCCAAGCAATGGCTTAAGAGTCAGGCAGGGGGAATTTAAATGCACTCAATTACACCGAGCATTAAGGCGATGTTAATTTGTGACAGGGTTATCACTGAGGTAGGGACCAACAAGAAAAGTCTCATCGGAATATTTGAGAACATAATGAGCAGTAAATTTCCCTGCGTCCATCACAGTTTGAGTGTCTATGTGAATTTCACTGATGCTCTGGGGAAATATAATTTTAAATTAGAACTGGTTGATGTAGAAGGGAATAAAGTGCTGAATGCAGCAGAGATTAAAGATGCAAATATCGTGGACAAATTAAGTACTAATGAACTGGCTTTTAATCTGCAGGGACTTTCTTTTCCACATCCGGGAAAGTATGAGTTTCGTATTTATGCAAATGAAAAATTTTTTGGTGCAAAATCATTTACTATAGTTCAGATGGAAATAAAAGAGCAAGGAGAGGTTGTTTAATGTAGTGCAGGTGAGGGGGTCATTGCGAGGAGCATAGCGACGTGGCAATCTCTTTTTTAATACAAGATACACAGCAGTAGTATTTTAATGCCGAAGTGGCGGAATTGGTATACGCCTACGGTTCAGGACCGTAGGGGCGAAAGCCCGTGGGGGTTCAAGTCCCCCCTTCGGCATTTGTTTTGTCCGAGTAGTGGCAGAGTTTACTCTGCTAATTGTAGCACAGGGCTTTATGCCCTGCCTTCCTCTTTCCCTGTGCGAGAGGACGAAGGT
>Ga0066636_10003028_pt1 | contig 10726 bp, 9 predicted proteins | sample CryGeyCG2014_080_2_FD_62736 | JGI IMG/M metagenome (GOLD analysis project Ga0066636, IMG submission 62736) | Groundwater microbial communities from aquifer - Crystal Geyser CG07_land_8/20/14_0.80 | ecosystem: Environmental > Aquatic > Deep subsurface > Groundwater | place: USA: Utah: Grand...
GGGACCTGAACCACGCCGGGAGGGGCCGTAAGGGTCAACTCCGCCGGGGTCAGGGGCGGATTGAGCTTAAGGTCGCGATAGGTGAGGCGCATTTCCATTTTAGGCGTGGAAGTCTTCAGGGTGATTTTTCCGGGCGCCTCGGGCGCCAGGGCGCCGAAGTTGGCCAATTCCGCAGTAAATTGCGGCTCCATGGCGCCGCCGAACCACTCTTCCTGTACGGGGTAAAGACCCGGGGCCGCGACCCACAGGCGTTCGGTCAAGACACCGCCCTGGGTCCACTCCAAGCGGTAACGGCCCGTGGCGCCTTCATAGTCGAAATTCTGGGGTGGTCCCGGGCTCAGAGGCAGGGCCCCCACCAGCAGGCGCAGGGCCTGGGGCAGGCTGACGGTGGGGGGAATGAAGGCGGCCAGATTCCGGGGAGTGGCGGGGCCCTGAAACAATTTGTTTTCCCCGGGAGACAGCACCTTAACCTCGGCGCCGTCGGTGGCGAAGCTCAGGATGGTGCGGCCCAGGAAATCCAGGACGTCAACCTTGAGACTGGCCGGCAGTCGACCCGTGAGCACGGCCGTGCCGGAATAATTCTGCTGCGGGGACAGGAAAGTGATGCGGCCTTTGGCCTGGAAGGATTGGATCTTTTCTTGCCGGGCCTGAAGACGGGCGAGCAGCTCTTCCGGGGAAATGACCGCCGCGGGTGGCGGGGCCGGCGGCAGGGCCGCACAGCCTGCCGACCAGAGGAGCGCCGCCAGGGCCAGCCAGAAGAAGTTCCGCCGTCTCATGGGGTCGGTCCTTTTAAGAAGATTTCCACCTGATTGATTTTCTTCCGCAGGGTCGAGGTGTTGGCATTCTCCAGCACCAGGGCCCGGCGGTAGATGCGCAGGGCGTCCCGGTAGCGCTTCATCTGAAAATAGGCATCCCCCAAATGCTCGGCCACGGTGCCGTCCTGGGGCATGAGGCGGTGAGCCCGCTCCAACTCAGCCACCGCCTGGTCGTATTGGCCTTTTTTATAATAGACCCACCCCAGGCTATCAAGGATGTGGCCGCTGTCGGGTTTGGCCCGCAGGGCCTCCCGGATCAGCTTTTCAGCTTCATCCAGGTTAACCCCTGCTTCGGCGTAGGAGTAGCCGAGGAAATTTTGGGCATCGGCATTATTCGGGTCCAGTTCCAGGACTTTCTTGATCTGCTGGATACTTTCGGGGCGATTATTCTGTTTCTCATAAAGGACTGCCAGCCGGAAATAGATTTCCTGGGGCCGCTCCACCTTCTCCAGCCCGGCGGTAAGGGCCTGGATGGCCAGGTCCCACTGGTTGTCTTCTTCATAAAAATAGGAGTTGGTAAGATAGATCTCTTCCTGTTTGGGAGCCTGGGTCAGGAGTTCGTTGAGGATCTGCCGGGCCCGCTGTTTGTCACCCATTTGAAAGGTGAGATAGGCCATCCTGAGGCGCGCCTGGATGAAATATTCCGATTCCCGGCCGACCAGTTGATACTCGACAGCGGCCGCCTTCAGGTCGCCTTTTCCCTCCAGGGCCATGGCGATGAAGTAGCGAGCCCGTTCCTGGTAGCGGGGCAGGCTCAGGAGGGGTCGTAAGAGGCGGATGGCGTCCTCCGGCAGTTTTTGCTCCAGGCAGATCAGGCCGATATTGAAGTCAGCGGCGGGGTCGTTCCGTTCCAGCTCCCTGATTTTCTGGAAGGCCTTCTGGGCATCGCCGTAGCGGTTCATAATCAGGTAGAGGCGGGCGATGCTGGTCCAGACCTTGCTGTTGCGGGGGTAGGCGCGCAGAATGCGGCGATACATGGACAGGGCCCGGCTGTACTGGTGTTCCCGTTCCAGGGTAACCCCCAGGTCGAACATGGCCGGGACGAACTTGGGGTCCATGGTGAGGACCCGCAGGAATTCTTTTTTCGCATCCGGCAGGCGGTTGGTTTCCAGGTAAATGCGCCCGAGGTAGTAGTAACCCACGACCAGTTGAGGGTCCAGGCGCAAGAGTTCCCGAACGGTGCGAATGGCTTTGGGGTACCGCCGCTGTTGGGCGTAGAGGGTGGCCAGGAAGAGGCGGGCTTCCCGGTTTTCCGGGTCTAACGTGAGGATGCGTTCGTATTCCCGGGTGGCCTCATCCAGCTGGTTCAGGCCCACGTGCAGGCTGGCCAGGAGAAAATATGCCTCTTGCTGCTTGGGATCCAACCGGAGGGATTTTTCGGCGTGAGCCAGGGCTTGCTTTACATCGCCCTGGCGTTGGAAGAGGGCGGCCAGCTCCATCTCCAACAACGGAGATTCGGGATCGTTGGTTATGGCCGTCTCATATTCCCGGATGGCCCCTGCCGGGTTATCGGCCACCAGCAGTTGTTGGGCCCTGAGGAAGTGGTAGTACGCCAGGCTTTTGGGGGTTTCCGGCGTGGTTTCGACCCCGCCTCCGGTGGGCGCCACCCGGCCCAGGGAGGCGCACCCCATGAACGCCAGGGACACGGAGATCACCACTAGCGCGCCGAGAAAAATGCGGTGCAGGGAGGTGCTGGTGCAGAAAATGCCGTTCCTGCTCGCGAAGATTTTGCAGTTAAGCAAGGTTGTTCCTCGGAAGGCGGCCCCGGGGCAAGCTAATCCCCCATCGGGGTCCGATAATCCTCCCAATCGGCGATTTCATTTTTGAGATATTGACGCAATCGTTTAATGAGGCGGTCCTCAATCTGGCGCACCCGCTCCCGGGAGATTTGGTGGCGGGCTCCGATCTCTTGCAGGGTCATGGGCTTTTCCGCCAACAGGCGCAAGTCTAAAATATCCAGTTCCTTGTCGTTGAGTCCGGTGCGAAACTCCCCCAGCTTCCGGCGGAACAGGTTTTTCAGTTCCGCATCGGCCAACATTTCTTCCACCTGGGGCTCGGAGGCGGGCAGAAAATTCTTGTGGTATTCATCGGAGCCGTCCTTCAAGGGGGCGTCCAGGGAAAGCTCCCAGGCCCCGAGACGCTGGTCCATCTCGATGACTTCCTCCTCCCGTACGTTCAAGACCTCGGCCAGGAGTTTGGGGCCCGGCTCAAATCCCTGGGACCGGAGTTTCTCTTTTTCCCGTTTCAGGTTGTAAAAGAGTTTGCGTTGGGACTGAGTGGTGCCGATCTTCACCAGCTTCCAGTTGTCCATGATGAACTTGAGAATGTAAGCCTTGATCCAGAAGGAACCATAGTAGGAGAGCTTGATGCCCCGGTAGGGATCGAATTTCCTGATGGCATGCATCAGACCGATATTGCCTTCCTGGATCAGGTCCAGGAGGTTTTTCATCCAGTATTTCTGGAACTCCAGGGCAATCTTGATTACCAACCTCAAATTGCTGGTAATCAGGCGGGAACCGGTTTCCCGGTCGCCGGTCTCATGGTATAGGGTGGTGAGGGCTTTTTCCTCCTCCGGGCTGAGCAGGGCAAAGCGGTTCGCCTCGCGGATGTAGCGCTGCACCAGGTCAAGATCGCTGGGAACCGGCAGGGTGGCCCCGGGCTCTTCAACGTCCGCCTCGATCTCGGGTTCCAGAATATCCGGCAGCTCTTCGGGAAAATCGGCCACCTTCCTGTCAAACTGATCGTTCAAGGGCATCCTTCCTGGAGGGCGGCACAGGTTTTCAACCTGTGCCGGGTTCAGGTGTTACCAGACCAGGCGAACCGGGATGCGGCGCTGGGCCAGATAATCTTTAATCCCTTTAATGGTATAGGCGCCGTAATGGACCATGGAAGCAATGAGCGCGGCATCCGCCCGACCCTGGGTGAGAACCTGGTGGAGGTGCTCGGGGGCGCCGGCGCCACCTGAGGCAATCACCGGAATGGGCACAGCTTCGGAGATCATCCGGGTAAGGGTCAGTTCATAACCCGCCTGGGTGCCGTCGGCATCGATGGAGTTGAGGCAGATTTCCCCGGCTCCCAGCCGCACCGCCTCCTGAGCCCACCAGAGGGCGTCGATCCCCATGGGGGTGCGGCCCCCGTGAATCACCATTTCATAACCCGAGGGGGTTGTAAGGGAGGGGGCGACCCTTTTTACGTCCATGCCCAAGACGATGCACTGGCTGCCGAAGGCCTGGGCCCCGGCGGTGATCAGCGCGGGGTCCAGGATGGCGGCGGAGTTGACGCTGACCTTCTCGGCGCCGGCCAACAGGACGTCCCGCATGTCGTTGAGGTTGCGGATGCCGCCGCCCACCGAAAAGGGGATGAGGATCTCCGCGGCCACCCGGCGGACCACGTCGATCATGATGTTCCGGCGGTCGCTGGAGGCAGTGATGTCGTAGAAGACCAGTTCATCGGCCCCGGCTTCATAGTAGAGCCGGGCCATGGCTACCGGGTCCCCGATATCCACATTATTCCTGAATTTGATGCCCTTGGTGGTCCGCCCGTCCCGGACGTCCAGGCAGGGAATAATCCGCTTACTCAGCATCGGAGCCGTCCCAGGCCAGGAAATTCTCTAAGATCTGCAGTCCGAAACGGCCGCTTTTCTCCGGGTGAAACTGGGTGGCCACCAGGTTGCGCCAGCCGATGGCGCTGGGAAACTCAATGCCGTGGTCCGTCACCCCCAGCACCATGGTCGCTTCGGCTGGGGCGGGATAGTAGCTGTGAACAAAATAGTATTCGGCGCCCTCCGGCAATCCCTTAAATACCCGGTGGTCCCTGAGAAAGCGCACCCGGTTCCAGCCCATGTGGGGGATCTTCAAGCCCTCGGCCCGGGGGAGCGCTAGGGTGCGGCCCGGCAGCAGGCCCAGGCCGGCGGTATCATTTTCCTCGCTGTGCTCCAGGATAATTTGCGCCCCCAGGCAGATGCCCAGGATGGGGATGCCGCGCTCCAAACTCCGGCGCAGGGCCTGATCCAGACCCAACTCCCGGAGCGTGGCCATGGCCTTGCCGGCCGCTCCCACCCCCGGGAAAATGACGCGGGTGGCCTGGGCCACCACCGCCGGGTTCTGGGTCACTGTCCCCTCCACCCCCAGGGCCTTGAGGGACCGGACCACGCTGGTGAGGTTGCCGGCTTGATAATCAATGATGACGATCACGGATTCCTTGCAATGGAGAGATGATTCTTGCACCTTAAAATTTATCAATCCGGGGGCTATGAGTCAACAGGATTATCCGCGCACCTGGACGACCTGGATGCGGCTCAGAAGAACTTTTTGGCGTAAATGCCGTTCCCGGCGGCCCGGCCTCTGTTTTCCCTTGACTTTAAGCAATGATAAACACTAGAATACTTTTACTTTAAAAAGGTTTCAAGTGGGGGGAGACCATGAATGGGGGGCGCAATAATCGCCGGAAATGGGGTCTAAGGTTGGTCATCCTACTCGTAACCTTGGGTTTTCTGATGCCGGCGCCGGCACCGGTTATGGCTGCTTCCGGGGATGCTATTTTTTGGACCGGCATGGGTCTTTTTTCCGTGCTTGGCGCCGGCGCCATCGCCTATGCCGTTTGGGAAAAATCCCGGCCGGATCAGCCCCGCCTGCTCAACGGTGAATTTTATGCGGGAGGCTTCCTGGGGGCGGCATTCACTCCCAACCAGGACCTCCGCTACCCCGATGGCTTTATCCTCAATAATGGCTTGACCCGGACCCCACAGGGGTCGGCTACGCTTTTCGGCAATAAATTTAATAATTCCCTGACCGGGGGCGTGAAGTTGGGGTATTTTTTCCACAGCATCCCCTACCTGGGTCTGGAAGCGGAATCCAGCGTCAACAATAGTTACGTTAACCGTCGCACTCTATCCGTTAACCGACCCATCCAGGGGATGTCCCAGGCTGCCGTCCCCAATGACTTCTGGATGAATTGGACCACGGCCCTGCACCTCGTCGGCCGCTATGGCTTTCTCCCGGATCAGGAGGTCCCCTTTGGGCGCTTGCAGCCCTATGTGGGCATCGGTCCGGCTGTTATAGTATTGTATGAAGAGGTGGACTCGGCGAAAAATTTTGGCATTGATGTGATGGCGGGAGTGCGCTACATGTTCACCAAACACATCGGCGCCTTCGTGGAGTACAAATATAACCACCAGTGGGATGTCGAAATTGAACAGCATCCTTTTTACCTGCCCAACGGCGCCGAGGGCCGGGGCATGGCGCATCTCGATTTTGACTGCCACAAAGTGGTGATGGGGGTGGCCTACCACTGGTAGGGAAACCACCTTTTCATCGAGACGATCAGGCGGCCCCCGGGCCGCCTTTTCTGTGACCATAGCTCTCAGCCATCAGCCATCAGCTTTCAGCCAAGAAAAAAAACCATTTCTCAACCTCATACCGTAGATAATGATCATCCTGATCCAAGCGAATAATCTGTCATTTTCAATCAGTTGAGACCATTCACGCCGTTCAGGATGAAAAAAGCCGGTTTTTCAACAGCCTGATGGCAACCTCCTCTCCCCCTTGGGGGGTGAGGATTGAGTTGAGGGCGGTGAAGTAGTCTGGAGGAATCGTTTTCACCATCCCTGGTCTTGGCTGACTGCTCACTGAAAAGTTCTTTAATTCGGTGGCACAGGCTTTCCAGCCTGTGTCCAGGAAGCAGGTTAGTCGTGCACAGCCTGGAAAGGCTGTGCCACCAGCCAATACCAACTTTTCATGATTTACGGGTGAGCCAGAGGCTCATGAGGAACTGCTCGCTGCTCGCTGCTCGCTGCTCACTGCTCACTGCTCACTGCTCACTGCTAATTGCTAATACCCCGGGGGGTGTGTTATCTTATAGCGTAAATTTCAGACTCAGGTTGAGACATGAAACTCGTGACGGCGTCGGAGATGCGGGAGCTGGACCGCCGGGCCATCCAAGACCTCGGCATCCCCTCCCTGGTCCTCATGGAGAATGCCGGGCGGACGACCTACCAGATTCTCCGGCGGGAATTCCCCGCCCCTCAGGGCGAAGTGGCGGTGGTGGCCGGGCGGGGCAACAACGGCGGCGACGGTTTCGTGGTGGCCCGCTACCTGGCCAACGCCGGCCTCCCGGTGGCCATTTTTCTCCTGGGGCCGCGGGATCAGGTGAGCGGGGATGCCCGGGTCAACCTGGAGATTTTGGCCCACCTGGGGGTCGCGGTGGCGGAGGTCCTCACCGACGCGGACCTGAACCCCACCATCCACCGGCTGGCCAAAGCCGGCCTCATCGTGGACGCCCTGTTGGGCACCGGCCTCAATTCCCCGGTAAAAGGGTTGATGGCCGCCTTGATCGAACGGATCAACCACCTGCGGCCCCAGGTTTTGGCGGTGGATATTCCCACGGGCCTCTCCGCCGATACCGGGGAGGTGCTGGGGGTGGCCCTGAAGGCCCAGGTTACCGTGACCTACGGCTGGCCCAAGCTCGGCCAGGTGCTGCCGCCGGGCCGGGATTACGTCGGGCGCCTCTGGCAGGTGGATATCGGCATCCCCCCGAATTTTGCCCAGGAGGCGCCGGTTTCGCTCGCCGAAGCCCGGGAAATGCGGGCGTTACTGCCGCCCCGGCCTTTCGGCAGCCACAAGGGGACCTTCGGCCACCTTTTGGTTCTGGCCGGCGCCATCGGCAAGACCGGGGCCGCGGCGCTGGCTGCCGAGGCGGCGCTCCGGGCCGGGGCCGGGCTGGTGACCCTGGGGGTCCCCGCCAGCCTCAACGACATCCTGGAAGCGAAGCTCACCGAGGCCATGACCCTGCCCCTGCCCGAGGCGGCGGGGGCCCGGGCCCTGGGCGTTGCGGCCCTGAAGCCGATTGTGGAGTTCCTGGACGAAAAATTCACCGTGGCCCTGGGGCCGGGGATCGGGACCCACCCGGAGACCCGGGAGCTGGTTGGGCGGCTGGGGCGCGACCTTGCCTGTCCTATGGTTATCGATGCCGACGGCATCAACAATCTGGCGGGGGTTACCGCGGGCCTCAAAAACGCGGCGGGACCCCGGATCCTGACCCCCCACCCGGGCGAAATGGCCCGGCTGGTGGGACTTTCCACCCCGGCAGTGCAGGCCCGGCGCCTGGACCTGGCCCGGGAAACCGCGGCCCGTCTCGGGGTCACCCTGGTGCTGAAAGGGGCTCAGACGGTGGTGGCCGCCCCCGACGGCCGCGCCTCGCTCAACTCCACCGGGAATCCGGCCCTGGCCAGCGGCGGCGCCGGGGACGTCCTCACCGGCCTGATCGGCGGTTTTCTGGCCCAGGGCCTGGCGCCCTGGGACGCCGCCCGCCTGGGCGTCTACCTCCACGGCCTGGCCGCCGATTTTTTTGTCAGCCGCCACGGGCCCCGGGGGATGATCGCCGGTGACCTGCTGGCCGTCTGGCCCCAAATGCTCACAGAATTCAGCCAGGGGACGATACCCCCGGCAGAGGGAGATATATGCTTTACGCGCGTGATATCATGACCACGGAGGTTCTCACGGTCAGCCCGGAAACCTCTATTGCGGATTTGTCCAAGATCCTGGAGAACCGCAAAATCGGCGGCTTGCCGGTGGTGGATAAAGGCGGCCGCCTGGTGGGGGTTATCACCCAGAGCGACCTGGTGGAGCGGGCCCGGGACCTGGAACTGCCTCCGGCCATCAATATCCTGGACCTCCATATCTACCTCCAGATTCCTTCGCATTTAATCCAGCGGGTGGAAAAGATGCTGGGCGCCACGGTGGGTGATTGTATGACCCCCAACCCCGTCACGGTGGCCCCGGACACCCCGGTCTCCCAGATCGCCGCGCTCATGGCCAAACAGAAGATGCACACCATCCCGGTGCTCAAGGGGGGCAAAATCGTGGGCGTCATCGGCAAGATGGACCTGGTCCGGGCTATGGCCCGGGAACCCGGCGAGTGAAGCAGGGTAGCGCTATTGCACGTCCCCCTTTTTTAAAGGGGGATTTAGGGGGATTATCAGGCGCTTATCTAATCCCCCCTTACCCCATTTTAGAAATGGCAAAAACATTGCATATATTAAATCAGGGAAATCCTTCCTAAAAATCAGGGTTCCCCTTAAAAATTTATCTTGACAAATTTGCCAATCGCTATTAATTTATAGGTGCAAGTCGGGAGAGCTGCTTGGTGGCGGTTCACTGGGATTACACCCACCCGGCAAGCAAGGGTCAGGAAGGCTGCATTAAGCGGTCTGATGGAGAACAAGGTCCACCTGGCTATCTGTTAAGCCCCCTGCTCGCAAGAACAGGGGGCTTAATAATTTCGGAGGGAGGACAAAATGTATTTCCTATACTTAGATGATTCTGGAAGTGTTCTAAACACCACCGAACATCATTTTGTTCTCGGAGGAGTTTGTGTACATGATAGCAAAATATATTACCTTAGAAAATATCTAGACGAATATGCTCAGGAACTTTCCCCTGAAAGCCCCGATACTCTTGAATTTCATGCATCAGAAATTCATTCGGGCTTAGGTCCCTGGAAAGGTATAAAAAATAGAAAAGAAATCATAAAAAGAGTGCTGCGATCCCTTACCGACCAATATTCCAAGACCGCGGCCTTCGCCTGTGCTGTCTACAAACCTGATTGCGCCACTAAAGACCCTGTTGAGTATGCTTTTGAAGATATATGCAGCAGGTTTCAAATGTTTCTTGACAGAATTTATCGTCAAACCAGAGAAAAGGAAAAGGGCCTAATAATTCTCGACAAAAGTATTTATGAGAATGTTCTCCAGAAATTGGCTATCAGCTTTAGACAGGGGGGGACAAGATGGCGAATTCCAAGAGATTTAATCGAGGTTCCAATGTTTTTGGATTCAAAATCCTCTCGCCTGATCCAATTAGCCGACCATATTGCATATGCTACTTTTAGACGATATCAAGCTGATGATTTAACATATTTTAATATAATTCAAGATAGATATGATTCAGATGGAGAAACAATCCACGGTTTATCACATAAGCAGCATTCTATGAGATGTACCTGCCCGGCTTGTTTGCGTAAATAATAAATTCTCAGGGGGCGATATTGCCCCTCATTGGCGAGAAACCTTTGTTTCAATCTTCCCCCTTCCATGGGCATGTCAAGTACAACATCCCCTTTAGGAAAGGGGGGAGAAAAAATCCAGATTTACCTACCATATCAATTATGAAGCGTCACATTAACCCGGTATGAAACCGTATGTGCGGGTCAGCCGGAGTCCCGAGGCGACCCGGGCCCTGGCGGCCCGGTTGGGGCCATGGCTTGCCCCGGGGGATGTGGTGGCCCTTAACGGTGAGTTGGGCAGCGGCAAGACGGAGTTCGTCCACGGCCTGGCCGAGGGCCTTGAGGTGCCGCCCCACGTAGTCGCCAGCCCCAGCTTCACCCTGATGCACGAGTATCCCGGGCGCGTCCCTCTGGTCCACCTGGACCTCTACCGCCTGGAAGACCTGCCGCTGGAGCTGCTCCCGGACCTGGAAGAATATCTCTCCGGCCCCCAGGTGGTGGCGGTGGAATGGGCCCGGCGCCTGGCCCCCTTGCTCCCCGGCGATTACCTGGAAGTGGATATGGAGATCATGGGGGAGAGTGAGCGACAGCTTACCTTCACCGGCCACGGCCCGCGCAGCTGGGAGTTGGTGCGGCAGCTGGCGGAGGAAGCGTGAATCCGGAGCGGAAAGATTTGTCTGAAAGCTGGACTTGAGATTCTTCGTTTCGCTCAGAATGACAACTGGGGACTTTCGTAATGTCATTCTGAAGGGGCCCTAGCGACTGAAGAATCTCGCTGTATTTTCACCGAGAATTGCTGAGTCTGACGGTTGGAAATTGCTATAAAATTAAATTTTTGGTATAAATAGGTCAACTTTCGGGGGCGGTTGAAACAGGGGGTGAAAGAATTTAAGATCGGAGTCAAAAACGAA
>Ga0066636_10003029_pt1 | contig 10722 bp, 7 predicted proteins | sample CryGeyCG2014_080_2_FD_62736 | JGI IMG/M metagenome (GOLD analysis project Ga0066636, IMG submission 62736) | Groundwater microbial communities from aquifer - Crystal Geyser CG07_land_8/20/14_0.80 | ecosystem: Environmental > Aquatic > Deep subsurface > Groundwater | place: USA: Utah: Grand...
TCATCAAGGGAGATATCTTTTCCGATACGGTGATTGGTCTTGATTTCTACTCCCAGTCTCTTTACTGTTTCTATTTCTCCGTTTAATATCTCCCACGGCAACCGGTACTTTGGTATCCCCACTGCCAGCATTCCGCCTGCAACCGGAAGTTCCTCAAACACTGCAACTTCATAACCTGATTTGGCTAAATCATGGGCACAGGCAAGTCCAGCCGGACCAGCGCCAATAATGGCCACCTTTTTCCCGTTGCTTTCCGGTTTGAGCACGGCTTCATAAGCGCCGGTCTCAGTTTCATCGACAGCTACAAACCGTTTCAAGTCCCGGATACAGAGCGCATAATCGTTCTTAGCCCGATTACACTTTTCCTCACAGGGATGGGGACAAATTCTCCCAATGGTCGCCGGAAAGGGCAGCTTTTCCCTGATCAGGTCCAGAGATTCCTTGAATTTACCTTCCGCAATCAGACCGATGTAGCCCCGAATGTCTAAATGGATTGGGCAGGTTTCCTCACAAACAGGTCTTTCCTTAATAATATTATAGTTTCTAGTTTCCGCATTAAAGAAATCAACCGCAGTCCTGAGAGAGAGTCCTTCATTATAATCATCCCGTAAGTTAACCGGACAAACCTTTATGCAGTCCTTGCAGTCATTACACTTTCCCTCAATTATCCGCAAAGCCGACTTCCTGATTTTTACCTGGAAGCTCCCATTTTTGACGACATCTTCTATAACCCCATTGGGTATAATCCGAATATTTGGGTGTCGTTTTGCCTCCTCACACCTGGAAGAGACAAAAGAAACTCCCTGGTTGGAAGAATTAACCGGGAGCAATCTCTCTCCAGTAATTCCAGAAGCGCTTTCCACTAAATAGACCATATTTCCGGCTTCAGCCAGGTCAAGGGCGGATTGAATGCCAGCGATACTGCCTCCGATTACAAGTACCTTTTTCCCTTCCACTTTTTTTCCTTTTTAATTACATACTTTCCGCAACGTATAAAGGGGAGATCTGCCACGTATCTCAGAGATTTCTACCATCTCTTTCCTTTTTAAACCAAGAATCTGTTCCAATATCTTCGGGGGAGAAATCTCCAGACGCTGAGAGATTTCTTTAACCGACAAAGGTTCCTGCTTTAACAGCAATAAAATCTGCTGGAGGGTAATTTCCTCAATAATCACTCCATCTAACATCCTTCCGATCTCGTGGGAGGTAAAGCGTTCACCATATTTATTCCCGTCCACCTTGAACTCAGTCTGCTTAGCCGCAACCCACCTCAACTTCTCGCCGGTAACCGCATTTTTGGCAGCCTTTAGTTTAAAAACCAGGTCATCCTTGGGATTCTTTGCCTCTTTAATTAAAGGCCCCAGTTCTCTTACTTGATTGGTAAAATCAGTTACCACTTGAGCAAAACGGGGCCCCTCGGCGGCAGATACCCATTCCAAAAGGAGCCTCTCCGGATTTATACCGATATGGGCCATAATCCTCTTTACTCCATTTACCATATTGATAGCTTCTTCATTACCAGACTGGTAATGGCAGTCCCCCGGATGACAGCCCCCGATCCAAATCCCGTCACTGCCAACCAGAAATCCCTGGATCACAAATTCCGGATCTACCCTTCCGGTACACATCACCCTTACCACCCTGATGTTAGGAGGATATTGAATGCGGGAAACTCCCGCCAAATCGCCTCCTGCATAGGCGCACCAGTTACATAAGATACCGAGAATCTTTGGTTCAAAGCTCATTACCAAACCCCTTTATTCATAATTTGCCGCTAAAGGAAACGCATCAATCTGAGCGGTGATCTGTTCACGGGTAAATCTCCCCATAGTGATTGCCTGTCTTGGACATTTAGAAGCACAGATTCCACAACCCTTGCAGGAAGCGGAAATGGTCTGGGCCTTATCTTTCCCTTCCGCAGTTGCCACCCTGATTGAGCCATAAGGGCATAAATATTCACAGATTCCACAACCAAAACATTTCTCCGGATCTACGGAACTTACCACCGGCTCAACCATTACATAACCCTTGGCTAAGGGGATTGCAGCCCGGGCTGCGGCTGCTTGAGCCTGGGAAATAGCTTCATCTATAGGTTTGGGAGAGTGGGCCAACCCAGCGACAAAGATGCCGTCGGTAGCAAAATCTACCGGCCGAAGCTTTACATGGGCTTCCAAGAAGAAGCCCTCCGAATTCAAGGGAACTTTAAGTAATTTCGAAATTTTTCCATTATCCTCCGGAATAATTCCAGCGCTCAAAGCCAACAGAGAAGGCTTTATAAGAATGTGTTCTCCGATTATGGGGTCAAAAACTTCCACCCTCAACTCTCCATCCTTTTCTTTAACTATGGGCAATCTATCATCATCATATCTTATGAAGATTATGCCTTCTTTTCTGGCCTTACGGTAAAATTCTTCGCGGAACCCATAGGATCTAATGTCCTTGTAAAGGACATAGATATTAGAGAGGGGGTTTAGCTCCTTGATTTTCAGGGCATTTTTTATTGCCTGACTACAGCAGACCTTGCTGCAATAGGGCCTCTCCTCAGTTCTGGACCCCACGCACTGAATCATCACCACATCCTTAAGCTCATCAGGATTAAATGTTCTCAAGGCCAGCTTTTTTTCCAACTTGTGCTGGGTTATTACCCCTTCATTTTCCCCGTATAGATATTCCCTTGGCTCATATTCTTGAGCTCCTGTAGCCACAACGATTACACCACAGGAGAGCTTTTGTTCCTCTCCTTTAATGGAGAGCGTGGCGGTAAAATTACCAATATAGCCGGTTACGTCATTTATCTTTGTCTCGGCAAAGACCTTTATCCGCGGATGACGGGTCACTTTTTCGATGGTATCTTCCAATAACTTCTGCGGATCATTATTATCCAAGGTATAGTAGAGCCCCCGGAGATTGCCGCCCAGCACTTCTTCTTTCTCCACTAAATAACACTCAATCCCCTGGTCAGCCAAAGAGAGCGCGGCAATCATTCCTGAGATGCCTCCCCCAATCACCAGCGCCCGTGACGTCACCGGGATTGATTCTTCTTTCAAGGGAGATAACAGTCTCGCTTTAGCCACCCCCATCCTTAATAAGTCCTTGGCCTTTTCAGTCGCTGCCCGAGGTTCATTGGCATGAACCCAGGTGCAGTGATCTCGGATGTTAGCCATCTCGAAAAGACATCGGTTCAGCCCTGCCTCCCTTATGGTTTCCTGAAAAAGGGGCTCATGGGTGCGCGGAGTGCAGGCAGCTAATACTACCCGGTTTAGATTATGCCCTTTTATCATCTGTTTTATTTTTTCCTGGCTGTCACGGGAACAGGCATAAAGGCATTGTTCCGCATATACAACATCAGGTAAAGTTTGGACGTATTCCCTTATTTCCGCAACGTCGGCAACCCCCGCAATATTGATTCCGCAGTGGCAGACAAAAACTCCGATACGCGGTTCTTCCCCGGCTATGTCAATCTCCGGGACATATTCTCTCTTTTCGACCAGCGTACCCCGAACCTCTGACAAAAGGCCGGAGGCCAACGCCACTGATCCACTCGCCTGGATGACACTTTCCGGAATGTCCTTAGGCGATTGGAAGGCGCCGGCAACATAGATCCCTTCCCTGTTAGTAAGGGTGGGAGAGAATTCTTCAGTTTGGCAAAACCCGTCTTTATTAAGGTCAATCCCCAAGGCTCTGGCCAGTTCTTTAGCCGTTCTCGCAGGCTCAATGCCCACTGACAATACTATCAGATCAAATTCATCAGTTTGATGTTTTCCTTCTTCAGTTACAAATTTGGCATTCAAGTTTTCGGTCTCCGGCGACCTCTCTATTGATGCCAGACGGCTCCGCACAAATTTAATGCCAAATTCGTTCTTTGCACGTTCATAGAAGCTCTCAAAGCCTTTGCCCTGAGTTCTTATGTCCATATAAAAAATGGTGATATCAAGACCGGGATCATGTTCCTTGGCAACGATGGCTTCCTTAATGGCATAGGTGCAACAGACCGAAGAGCAATAGGCGTTGGTGCCAAGGTCTCGGCTGCCAACGCACTGGATGAAGGCAATCTTTTTTGGATGCCCTTTATCCGAGAGGCGTGCGATCTTCCCCTGAAAGGGGCCAGAAGCAGAAAGCATCCTTTCGAACTCTATGCTGGTAATTACATTCGGATATTCCCCATAGCCATAATCTTTTTTCCTTTTTGCCTCAAATTCATCAAAACCAGGGGCAAGGATAAGAGAACCTACTTTTATTTCGAGGTGCTCTTCCTGCTGGTTCAGTTTTATCGCCTTAAGATCCTTGCAGGCCTGCTCACATTGCCGGCATTCATTCTTCACCGTGAAAAGGCAATATTGGGGATCTATTAAATAAGAGGCGGGAACCGCTTGGGGATAAGGGATATGGAGGCATTTGTTCTTAGCCAGATTTTCGTTATATTTGTCTGGCATCTCTACCGGACAATAACTCGCACAGGTGCCGCAGGCATTACAGATTTCTTCATCCACATATCGCGGCCTTTTAAGTACCTTTACCGTGAAATTTCCCGCTTCTCCTTCTATGGACTCAACCCGGGCATTTGCTATAATCTTGATATTGCTATGTCTTCCAGACTCCACGAGTTTGGGAGACAGGATTCACATAGCGCAATCAAGGGTAGGAAAGGTCTTGTCGAGTTGGGACATTGTTCCGCCAATGGCCGGGCGGTTTTCCACTAAATAGACAAGATAGCCCTGCTCTGCCAGGTCGAGGGAAGCCTGGATCCCGGCAATCCCTCCCCCCACTACCATTACTGCCCCAATTTTTTCACTATCTGAACTCATAATCCTTTTCCCTTAAACTTTGTCGGAAATCTGATCCAACAACCCTTTCGGATCAACCTTAAGGTCTTCTGATTTTTTGTTAACCATGGACATAACCAAATGGTGTCGCAGGTTTTGAGAGAATCGGTCGATTTCCTCCATATTTTTGAGGAAGGAAGGTTTGACATATCCTTCTTTTACAGCCATCTCTCTTAAAACCCCCATGACTTTTACAAACTGCACATCCTGCGGGCAATGGAAAGAACAAGCATAACACATGGCACAAAGCCAGATCAAATCAGAGGAAAGCACTCTCTGCCTCATCCCCAGAAGTATCATCCGAATGAGCTTACGCGGGTCATACGCCGCGTCAACATCAGAAACCGGACAGCCTCCTGTGCAGGCTCCGCAGGCAAAACAGGCCTTGAGTCCATCACCGCCGGGATGGGCAGCCACTTCAGACTTAAATCGAGGGTCAAGCTTATTGAGCTCTATTGCTTCCAATTGTTTACCCCCCTTTCTTAATATTCTTCAGGTAGTTCACGCAACTGGGCCAAGGTAAAAACCGGCCCGTCTTTACATACATACTTATTCCCAATATTACACCTTCCACACATTCCGATCCCGCATTTCATCCTCATTTCCAGAGAAAGGATGATCCTTTCCGGAGTAAAGCCCAGCTCCTGTAAAATCGGTATAGTAAACTTAATCATAATGGGAGGGCCGCAGACTATAACAAAGGCATCTTTAGGCGATGGAGCAACCTCTTTTGTAACGCTGGGAACAAAACCCACTTTTCCGTCCCAATTGTTATCGCCCGCATCAACCGTAACAACTAATTTTATATCTTCTCTCTTTTTCCATTCTGCCAATTCATCTTTGTAGAGTAACAAGCCGGGGTTTCGCGCTCCGTAAATCACCGTTATCTCATTAAATTTAGATCGGTTATCTTCATGGATCATATACTTGGTCAATGCTCTCAAGGTCGTAAAAGCAAAACCGCCGCTCACGATCACCACATTATTGCCTTCAAAGGCCGCTATGGGATAATGGTTGCCTAACGGTCCTCGCACCCCCACGATCTCTCCTTCTTCCATATTGTGGAGCGTGTTTGTTAACAACCCCGCTTTGTTTACACTAAATTTCAGGTATCCGGTCTCGGTAGGAGAAGAGGCTATCCCAAAAGGGGCCTCCCCTTTTCCCAAAACTGAGATTTCCGCAAACTGACCAGGAATAAAATGAAATGCCTCTGCTTCCTTTTTGTCAACAAAGGTGAGATCAAAGGACTTTATGTTTCGGTCCTCGGTTTCCACTACTATTTTTTCCACTCTTGCCGGCTTGGGTAAATAAGGATTATTCATGATCATTAACGCTCTAATGGTTGATCCTGGATCTGTTCTAATACTTCCCGAATATCCAGATTTACCGGACAGTATTTGATACACCTGCCGCACCCTGAACACGCCACTTTGCCATTATTATCCACAAAGTATTTAAATTTATGCATCACTCGCTGTCTCAGTCTTTCTTTACCCGTGGGACGAGGATTAACTCCCGAAGCATGTAAAGTAAAAAGCGGAAACATACACGAATCCCAAATGCGGATTCTTTCCCCCGTTTGCCCTCCGGTCTCATCAAAAATATCAAAGCAATGGCAGGTAGGACAAAAGAAAGTGCATACACCGCAACCGAGGCATTTCTCATGAACTTTAGTCCAGAGAGGATCATCGAAATTTTTGTCCAGCTTTTCCTTTATCTTTTCAGGTTTTATCTGAGATTTGACCGAAGAGAGAGCCTTTTCAATAACTTTCTCTTTAAGCTGTATTTGAGATTGGTCAGCTTTTCTCGTAACCGATTCCTGTTCAAGAAATGCTTCTCCCTTTTCAGTAACCGGCTGCGCCAAGAATGAATCTCCCAAATCAACCAAGAGTACATCAGAACCATTGGTAGAAAAAGGGCTTCCCCCGGTGGAGGTGCAAAAGCAGGTCCTCTCAGGGGCGTTGCAACCAATGGCTATTACTACTGTATCTTCCCTTTTTTGCAGGTAGTAGGGATCTTGAAAATCTTTGCCATTAAAAACATCGTCAAAAATGGAAATGCCTTTGGCATCACAGGGCCTGACACCAATGATAACCCTCTTCCTGTCGGACAGGGCAGACACTTTGCTTTCATCTTTTTTATGGAGATTAAAGGCAAAGAGCCTTTCCCGCTGCGGAAAGAAAAGCTCCTTAACGCTCTTTTTAGTATTTGCGCAGGTAAAAGAAATTTTATCCTCAGGGTTAATTTCTTCAAAGGCGAAAGAATCTCCTTTGTTAACCGGAGCAAATACCTGGTACCTCCTGGTTATATTTGCCAGAAGCTCTGGCAATTCCTCTTTGCTGATGATCTTTTCTTCCATATTCCTACCGGTATTCCTTCATGCCATTTATTTAATAAATTCCTCAGGATCGTCCGGCTTAAACGTAGCGAGGGGCGGAGGTTCGTCGGGATTAATCCCTGCCTCAAAGGAAAAGAGTCCCCTCACTTCCTTTTCAATTTTCTTATTGAGGAACCGTAAGTCTACCTCCATAGGACAGGCCCGCACACAGGCGCCGCAGTCAACACAGCGGCCAGTGGTATGAAAAGCGCGCATAAGATGAAAAACCTGAGAATCGGAAAGTTCTATGGATTTTCCAAACCACTGGGGTTGCGAGCTGTCAACACAGCATTCCTTGCAATAACACAACGGACAGGCATTACGGCAGGCATAACATCTGATGCATTTCTTAATTTCGTCAGAAAAATAATCCCATCTTTCGTCAGACGTCTTAGCCTCAAATTCCTTTATTTTTTCAAATTCATCCGCCTCTTTTTCTTCTTCCACCTTTTCCCCGATCAGGATGTCATATATAACCGGGGTTTTGTGTTTGCAGGTCTTGCAGTTATCCGGGAGAAGCTCGATCTTTTTTACCGTTTCTTCAAAGCCGTCTCCCTTAAGAACAATCTCTTCCGGCCTTTCTTCAATACTTAAAAGTTCTTTATTCCCAAGTTTTTTCTCCAGCAACTTTCTATCTACCATCCCCTGACAGGGAACGCCAATGATTACCAGATTTTCCCTTTCGATTTGTTTTTCCTTGAGGTGACCGACAAGGGAACGGCTGTCACATCCCTTGGCAACAATCCCGATCCTCCCCTTCTTTTGAGGCACATAGACTGCCAGATTATTATTACACCCGCTGTTCCAGATTAACTTTTCCGCCTCTTGAGCGTTCCTTGCAAAACAAGGGGTTGCCCTTAGCGGAAGGCTTCCCTCTTCAAACCCGATGATGAGATCAACCTTACCTTCCGCAAACAACTTCCGGGCAGCTTCTTTTATCGCCTTTGATAGGTTTTCCATCTATTCAACCCGCTTCTTAACCATACGTTTTGCCGGCCCCAGTTTCCTTACATCTTCGGTTACTTCGCTGATGACTTCCGCAAACCGGTTCGCTTCGGCCGCAGAAACCCATGAGAACTGTACCCTACCTTTCTCAATCCCGATATGTTCAAGGAGCTGGCTGAAAATCGCGAACTTCCTTCGAGCTGAAAAATTGCCGCTAAGATAATGACAGTCTCCGGGATGGCATCCGGAAACCAAAACTCCATCAGCGCCGTTTTGCAATGCCCTTAAAATATAAAGGGGATTGACTCTCCCTGAGCAGGGGACCCGAATTGTCCGGGTATTGGGAGGATATTGAATACGGCTTACCCCGGCCAGGTCAGCTCCGGCATAACTGCACCAGTTGCAAAGAAACGTAACTATCTTTGGTTCCCAGGAGGATTCTTTTCCTTCTTCCATCTCTTCTCCGTACTTAAGAATCAATCATGCTGATAAGGAATCAATCATGCTGATGACCTGACTGTTGCTGAATCCGTACAAATTGATTGCCCCCGATTTGCACGAAGCGGCGCATACCCCGCACCCTTTACACAAAGCGTCATTAACTACCGCTATCATTTTTTCAGCGTCAAGAGTTACCGCCCCAAAGGGACAAACTTTTTCACATTCTCCGCAGCCGGCGCATTTATTCTTATTAACAAAAGAAATCGCCCCCGGAAGTTGTACGATTTCTTGGGATAACACCGTAGCCGCCCGGGAAGCGGCCGCCAGGGATTGAGCAATGCTTTCTTCGATCAACTTAGGGCTGTGCGCCAAACCGCACATAAAAACTCCGTCGGTGGCAAATTCCACCGGTCTTAGCTTCATATGCGCTTCCAGGAAGAACTTATCCGCATTTAACGGAATTTTAAATAATTGCGACAGGTCTTTGTTCGTAGCTGAAGGAATCGCGGCTATTGCCAATCCCAGAATATCCGCATCAATAATAAGCTGCTCTCCCAGAAGCGGGTCTTTTACCGTGACTCTTAGGACATCTTTGCCGCCCTCCTTAACCAGGACAACTTCCGGTTTGGCGTCGGGCTCATAATGGATAAATATAACCCCTTTTTCTCTGGCTTTTCGATAATAATCTTCCTTTAAACCGTAAGTTCTGATATCCCTGTAAAGGACGTAAATATTGGCTTCGGGATTGAGCTCTTTCAGCGACAAAGCGCATTTAATTGATTCACTGCAACACACACGGCTGCAATAAGGTCTTTCCTCATCCCGTGAACCCACGCACTGGATCAGCACCAGGTTCTGACATTCTTTGATTCTCTTGGTTTTTTTAACAATCTCACTTTCAAGTTCCAGTAGAGAAAGGACACGGCCATTTTTCTTGTAAAGGTATTCCGTGGTCTTATACTCTTCCCCTCCGGTGGCAATGATTACAGCCCCATGTTTGATCTCGGTAAGTTCCTTTTTTGATCCTTCTTTGATTTTGGTAACGAAGTTTCCTATATATCCTGAGCCTTCCGCAATAGCAGTACGGGTATAGACCTTGATCAACGGGTGATGGGTTACCTTTTCGATCAATTCTTTCAAATAGGCCTGAACATCTCCCCCTTCCAAGGTATAATAAATCTTCCGGGCCATACCCCCCAAGCTCATTGCCTTTTCTATTAGATGAACTTCAAATCCCTGATCAGCAAGGTTAAGGGCGCTGACCATACCGGAGATTCCGCCACCGATAACCAGGGCATAAGGTATAGTTTTCAACGAGATTAGCTTCAGAGGTTCTACGAGACTGGCCTTGGCCACGGCCATCCTTACTAAATCTTTTGCCTTTTGAGTAGCCATCTCAGGTTGCTGCTGATGTACCCAACTGCATTGGTCACGGATGTTGGCCATCTCGAACAGATACTTATTCAAGCCTTGTTCCTGAATGGTCTCCTGAAATAGCGGTTCATGAGTTCGAGGAGTGCAGGACGCTACGACTACCCGGTTTAGGCGATATTCCGCGATCTTTCCCTTAATTAGTTCCTGAGTGTCTTGGGAACAGGTATAAAGATTCCTATCCGCAAAGACCACATTGGGAAGGGTTGCCGCATATTCTTTAACCGCGGGAACATCTACCACACCCCCAATGTTGATCCCGCAGTGGCAAATAAAGACACCGATCCTGGGCGGCTCCCCGGCGATATTCCTCTCCGGAGGAAATTCCTTTTTCTTGACCAGTTCCCCTCGCGATTCCGAAAGGAAAGCTGCAGAAGCGGCTGCCGCGCCACTGGCCTGCATAACTGTTTCCGGGATGTCTTTTGGCCCTTGAAATGCGCCACAGACGTAAATTCCCTCTTTAGAGGTATTGACGGGAGTAAAACTGCCGGTCTTGCAAAACCCATAGTCGTTGAGTTCAATTCCCAGCTTCTTCGCCAATTCAACTACGGCGGGTCGCGGTTTCATTCCTACCGAAAGAACCACCATGTCAAATTCATCGCTATGGATTTCGCCATTTTCAGCGGCATAACGTAAAGACAGGTTTCCGTTTCCATTTAACTCTTCAACCCCATAAACCTTGGACTTTATGAATTCAATCCCATA
>Ga0066636_10003035_pt1 | contig 10716 bp, 11 predicted proteins | sample CryGeyCG2014_080_2_FD_62736 | JGI IMG/M metagenome (GOLD analysis project Ga0066636, IMG submission 62736) | Groundwater microbial communities from aquifer - Crystal Geyser CG07_land_8/20/14_0.80 | ecosystem: Environmental > Aquatic > Deep subsurface > Groundwater | place: USA: Utah: Grand...
AGAACTGTGGATTCAGTGGGGACAATGCCCCACGAGATAACCCCACCACTCTTGATAAATTCAGCCACGCTACCAGCATACTCCTTGGGCATAAACCCAATTTGATAAGCGTCGAAGGACAGAATTTCCACCCCCAACTCTAACAGATAGGGCAAATTCACCTCGGCGCAGAGGTGCAGCCCTTTGGGACCTTCCAAACCTTGAACAAAATTATGGTAGTCTTCTTTAGCCTGTTGCTCATTATATCCCGAGAGACCACTAAACACATAACCCAGCCCTGGCTCATCTAGCCAGACAAAAGCATTGGGGTTCCGTTCCTTAAGCTCCCGATACTGAATGTTGGCTTTCTTCTGAATAAAATCAAACAAAATAGTCCTTGCCACATCATTATAAATAACTGGTTTGAGGTTCTCATCAAGCACCTTAAAGCCAAAGCTCACGGGACCGATAACCTGTCCCCTGACAGCTTTGTAACCTTGAAGCTCCTTAGAGAGAAACTTGTGGAATACTGTGGAATACTCGGCGGTGAGGGCAAATGTCTCCGGGACATCCATTTTCACGAAATACCCGTCGAGTTCTTGTTCAAATCTGGCAGTGTCGAAACTAAGCCTCTCTTTGTCAAAGTCAATAGCTATGCCCGGGAAATTCTGCGATGCCTGAACATACATATCTTCATACAGGCTCACTTTGGGAAGCTGGGGCCAGAATGGGATATCCAGGCTCAAGGCAAGCTCCAGCGCCTGCTCCACATCCCTATGAGGCATTATCCCCATAGCAGTAGTGCTACATCGCGCCTCAAATGCTATCATGGATTTCTGGTCCCTCTTCCTACAAATATCCCTTAAATCATAGCACGAGGGCAGAAGACTCTTGGACACCCTTTGCCTGCGTTAACTTCATATGCCCAGCTTTTTTCGATTCGCTTCTATGTGGGCCAGGATAGCATTCGCAGCTTGGACGGGGTCTTTTTCGACATTCAATATACCACCGGTTAGCTGCTTACAGTCCTGTGTCAACAAGTGAACCAGATTCGGTGCTCCGGTAACCGTGGGTACCGGATTCACATAGGTATAAAGACCAAAAGCCAGGGCAAAGATGGCATCAATAGTCGCTTTCTGTTCCATATACTCGGGGGCGACGGCAGCCACAGGTAGTTCGGAGACAGGCACATTTCCTAAAGCGCGGGATAGGCTGGCTAGCAAATCGGCAATACGCCCGGTATCAGTACACGTCCCATAACTCAATACCGGTGGTATGCCCAGAGTCTGGCAGAGACCCCTAAGACCAGTGCCCGCAAACTCACTTGCCTCAGGGCGGCATAAACGCGCTACCAGCATTGCCCCATTACCACAGCCCATAGAGAGGACCAAAAGATCACGCTTAATCAGTTCCTTAGCCATCCGCACGCTGTGTACGTCCTGGCCGGTATCTCTCAAAGTAGTACACGAGATAAGTCCAATCACACCCCTGATGGTACCGTTTTTGATCACCTTCAGGAGCGGCTCCAAGGAGCCCCCCAGAGCTTCAACGATGCTTTCTGAGGAGAACCCGACCGTGGCTTCGTTCATCGGCAAACCTGTAACCGGCGGCACCGAGGCACGGCGTTCTTTAAAATTATCTATGGCCATCTGCAACAACTGAGCTGCCTGCTTTTCTGCCTTTTCAGGCTCATAGTTGATACGCTCGGTAATGCCCTCGAAAGCAACCAGATCGCTGACCGGTACCAGCTTTATTTTGTACTTGCGGGCATAAGCCGGGTCAATCGGCATCGAGCAGTTCATATCGCAGGCAAAGAGGTCAACACAACCACTGCCGAGAACAGCCTCCTGCGTTATCCAGTTACCTGTAAAACCGTAGAAGGCGTCATCCATTTCCCATCTTTGAATCATCTCCTGACCGCTCTCGATGTTGGCAATAACGCGCAATCCCTTTGCCCCGACCGCTCTAGCTTTATTCTGCCACTCCGGCTTCCTGGCCAACTGAACCATCGCGAAACCGAGGAAGGGCTCATGACCATTCGGCAAAGCATTAACATAAGCGGGATCAAGGACTCCGAGGTCAACACGCATCCTATGTGGCCTGGGAAGACCGAAGATAATATCCTGGCAGTACTCATTCACAATTTGACTCTGGTAAGCCATCGCTATGCTCAGGCGCATGGCTTTTAGTGCCAGGCTGACATAATAACCGTCCACGTTAGTGAGGCAGGAGCTTGTCGCACGCAGCATCTCACCGTATATTCCACCGGGAAACAAATCCAGATTTTTCCAGGTTTTCTTTCGTTCCTCGGGGGCTAGGGCTTCCACTATCTGGCTTGGCTCATCGGCTTTACGGTTGAAGTCAGCTTCAGCGAAATCACAGAGAGCCAGAGCTATTTTCTTGATTGGGCCTGAGGTGGCTAGCCCCAGCCTTCCAGTAAATACCTTCAATTTGTCTCTTTCAATTATCTTAAAAGGAGTTTCGCCTCTGGCTGTAGCTCGAAGTGTCTTGATGGTCTGCTCGGTGTGATAGTGATATGTTGAAGCTCCCAAGACGTTCCTGAGGAGCATCATACGCATCGCCATACCGTCTCCGGTGATGCCACACACCCCCCTCTTGTCCTTGGCAACATCAGCGCGACACGGCCCGTTAGAGCACAGGTCGCAGCGAACTCCCCCCATACAGAAGGGACAACGCTGGTCGGGATTACCTCCCATTCCCTGGGCTTCGTACCTGTCCCAGATATTACTCATGCCATCTTTTTTAATCCTATCGTATACCCGACGTATGGACTCGTGATATGAAATTCTTTCTCTCTCCATGGCAATTCCTCCTTTTGCTTGGCGCTACTTCCTAAACCAAAGCCTATTTCAAGAATAAAACTCAAGGATAAAACATTCTGTCAATAAGGGCAAGATTCCGACCAGCACCATGCAAATTAATCATGGTTTATACCCTGATTTCTTGATAACAAAGCAGTAAATCCGCTTCCAGCCACAGTTGCCGGAACAGTGGTGGCACTGATGCGATTATTACCAGCATCCAAAATCAGCCATCGAAATCCTACCCCAGCTACAAAAGCTCTCTTTTCGAGGCTAAATGGTAACAAGCCTCCAAACCCTTAGAAGTCGGGAAAAATTTTTCAGTCGCTGATTTTGGGTGGCGAGCATATGTGGACAACCTTCGAATATTTATGCTACCTTTTGGTCAAGATTTTGGAGGTGTAAGTATGTCTAACGTGAGGAAGCCAAAGCTTGGATTCCGAGTCGAGTGGGAAGGGAAGGTGAGGAGAGAGGTTCCGGAGCAAGGGATAGTGTTTTTCACAGAGGTATCAAATGCCTGAAGCGAGGATTGGCATCATTGGCGGAAGCGGGCTTTATAAGATCGGGGGGATGACGGAGATGGAGAAAGTAGAGATCGGCACACCCTTTGGCAAGCCCAGCGACGCTATTATCCTGGGCAATCTAGAGGGAGTAAGAGTTGCCTTTCTCCCCAGACATGGCGAAGGACATCGAATAAGCCCCAGTGAGTTACCAGCGAAAGCCAATATCTATGCTTTGAAATCTCTGGGGGTGGAAAAAATTATCTCTGTGAGTGCTGTGGGCAGCCTTAAAGAGGAGATAGCACCCTTGGACATAGTCATTCCTGACCAACTCATTGACCATACCAAAGGAAGAGATAGCACATTCTTTACTGCTGGGATAGTGGGGCATGTTTCTTTCGCTGAACCCTTCTGTCCAGTTCTGAGTCGGACTTTGTTTGAGGCAAGCACTAAGGTTGGGGCTAAGGTACATAGAGGTGGTACTTATCTAGTCATGGAAGGTCCACAACTCTCCACCAAGGCTGAAGCACAGCTATATCGCTCTTGGGGTGCTGATGTTATTGGGATGACGGCTTTGCCTGAGGCTAAATTAGCTAGAGAAGCGGAGATATGCTATGCCACACTAGCCCTTGTCACCGATTATGATTGCTGGCATCCAAGTTATGAAACGGCGACCGCAGCCATGATTTTGGCCAACCTGCGGAAGAGCATTGATACTGTCAGAGGAGTCCTGAAGTTGCTACTACCCTCCATACCGCAAGAACGAGACTGCGCTTGTGCTAGCACTCTCAAATATGCCATAGCCACTGGGAGGAAATACATACCGAAAGAAAAGAGGAAAGAGCTGGGGCTGCTAATTGGTAAGTATTTAGGTGGGGAGGACGATGTCAGCCAGGCTTGAGTTTGGATGTTTGCCCACTGCTATCGGCAGCATGCCTCACGTCAATCCTGACGAGGCTTGTTCCAAGGTTATGAAATACCTCCCTGACATCCCTGCCTGGCCACAATTACCGAGGCGCTCTCCTGGGGAAAACATGGTTATTCAATTCAGCGAAGGTTTTCCGGGGATAGTCGTAAAGGGAGACAAAATTCATATCGAGCCATCGGCTAATTTTGAGAGCGAGCTAGAGCAAATCCACATTGATTGTGAACAAGATAATGCCCATAAATATGGCATTTCGACCGAATATGCTGCCGGGCTTTATGCCTTCCTCTCCAAAGCAGCAGGTAGTAAAATAGTCAAGGGGCAAGTAACAGGTCCCGTCACCTGGGGCCTGACGGTTGCCCGTCAGGATGGTCTGGGCATCCTCTATGACGACACTTTAGCCGAAACCGCAGCTAAGTTCCTGCGGCTAAAAGCTTCGTGGCAAGAAAATATCTTGAGGGAGATATCGCCTAATACCATTATCTTTGTTGACGAGCCCTATTTAGTTTCTTTAGGCTCGGTGTTTACTCCTATTCCTGAAGAAAAAGTGCCTGTTCTGCTAGAAGAGGTATTCAAGGGAATCAAAGGGATAAAGGGATTACATTGCTGTGGAAACACTAACTGGTCAGTCCTTCTGGACGCCAAAATCGATATTCTCAGCTTTGATGCCTATAACTATGCCTCTTCTCTAAACACTCACTTGGGTAAGGTGAAATCCTTTCTTGAGCGTGGTGGCAGCATTGCCTGGGGGATAGTTCCGAATGAGGAAGAGGCTTTAGCTAGAGAATCCTTGCCCAGTCTTCGTGACCGCTTGGAAGAGGCTATGGCTCCTTTCACCAGAGATGGCGTTAGGTTCAAGCAGATTATAGCTCAAGGGCTGGTAACTCCTTCTTGTGGCCTGGCAAGCTTGTCGCCGGAAGCGGCAAGTCGGGCCCTGCAATTAACGGCTAAGTTGTCCTATGACTTAAGAAGTCGATATGTAGTGTGACCTGGCGAAATAACTGACTCTTAGGTCGTATCCCTTAAGAGCAAAGACTATTATTCTGAAGGATCTCCATCCAAAGCTCTTATTTTATTCACCCTCCGCGCGTGTCTGCCGCCTTCAAAATCCGTGGCTAAGAAAAATTTGACGATTTCCAAAGCTGACTCGGTGTCTATATCCTCTCCCCTAAGGCACAAGACGTTGGCATCGTTGTGCTGGCGGGCCCGTTGTGCTGCAAATGCATTGTGGCATAAAGCCGCCCTTACACCTTTTATTTTGTTGGCAGCTATGCTCATGCCTATACCTGTGTTGCATATTAGAATGCCCTCGTCAAAATTGCCCGATGCCACTGCCTCCCCGACTTTCTGGGCAATGTCAGGATAATCCACAGGGTCGGCGGTGTAGCAACCAAGATCTTGATAGCTGTGGCCCGCGTTCTGCAGGAAGGGCATGATTAGCTTCTTTAATGCAAGACCATGGTGGTCGCAGCCTATGGCAATGCGCTTCATTATCCTAACCCATCAATCAGGAGTCCCCAAAAAGTCTTGCGACTTTTTGGGGTTAATTCAGCTCCAAGTATTCCTTATAAACTTTGTCAACCTCATGCGAAGGTATGATACCCTGACGCAAAATTACCGGCGGTTCACAGGTAACATCCACTATTGTGGATTCCCTGCCGCCAGGACATTTACCTCCATCGATAACAAAGTCGATTTTTCCTCCCAACTGTTGTTCAACTTCATCGGCAGTTAAGACAGACGGTCGGCTACTAATATTGGCGCTGGTTCCGATTATGGGATTCCCCAGGTGTTCAATGAGAGTCAGACAAACGGGGTGGTTAGGAATGCGTACTGCTATGGTAGGTCCTGGGGCTAGATAGGCAGGCACCAAGTCTGCTTTGGGTAAAACCAGAGTTAACCCGCCCGGCCAAAAACGCCTTGCCAAAAACCGGGCACATTCTGGTATTGGATTGGCCAGAGTAGCCAATCGCTCTATATCAGCGATAAACACAGGGAGTTGCATATGCCTGGGTCGGTTTTTTATCTCATAAATCCTTTCCACAGCCGTGGAATTGAAGGCATCACCCCCCAGGCCATAGACCGTATCGGTAGGGAAGGCAATTACCCCACCCTTTTGGAGGATCTTAACTCCTTTCTCAATCTCTCGTTCTAAGACACGCATCATTTTCTGACGTTAGTATAGCATGGTGGCGTTCGGGGTAGAAGTTTATCCTTTCCAAATCCAAGAGCTCAGAAGGGCCTTAACCGCAAGTGAGAAACCTTGCCAGGTGGAAAAAAGGCTTAGCCCAGATACTGGAACATCTCTGAAAAAGCCCCATCGAGGTCTTGACAAGAGCCGAGGAGGGTTGGTAGCATCTTACCGTAGTCGATCTGTCCGCAAACAACTGACGCAATACAGTAAGCAGAGGTTCGTCAAATGCGGAGGGGGTAGATGAAAGTAGCAATCACGAGTATTGTGGTAGCCCTTGTACTAGCCTTAATCTTTTCCTTGCCGGCTTTAGCCCAGGAGAGCGGCACCATAACCATCACTATGACCGGACTCAATGAAATTTCTATCACTCTGGATAAGACAGAATGGCCTCTGGGAAACGTGGCTTCAAACACGGAGTACACGACAAGCCCGCCGATAGAGTGGTGCGCACTGACCGTAGAGGGCAATTGTAATGTGAACACCTTTATTGTGGGGGAGGATGCTAAATGGGTGGATAATCCCAGCGCATATAAATGGACGCTGAGCACCGATGGTACTAATGGTGAGGACATATATGGATTATGGTTCCGTATATCTGGCGATACCGCACGAGGTTATGCCCCTATCACCAAAACGCAAAGTGAATTTTGGCCTTATTCTGGGGGCTCAGGCTCGAGCTTAGCACCCGGGGACACCAAGCAATTTGGCCTGAGATTGCTGACTCCCACCTACTTCGTTGGTGGCAGGCAGATGCAAACCCAGATCACCATAAGCGCAGTAGCTGCCTGATGGTAAGGCATATTAAAGTCTTCCGCGTAACTTTGTATAATTCCTCTCCCTTGACGGGAGAACGTCAAGGAAAATCCTAAGCACGAAATCCTAAATCCTAAACAACACAGAAATTAAAAAATCAAAGGTCAAAAATCAAAATGACAACTCAAAATGCAAAACTTTTTAACTTTTGCTCTGTCATTTTGCCCTTTTACTTTTGCCTTTTGCATTTTGAATGGATTTGTTTAGAGTTTAGGAATTAGGATTTAGAGTTTCATAGTTTGGGATTTGCGGAATAGTGAGGGTTAATTATCAAGAATTTTGCAGTTAACTATAAATTAGCTGGGCTCATTGCCGCTTTTCTAGTCATATTCTTCCCCTCTTTTACTCTGGCTCAGGGCGTTAACTTCAGTGTCTCCCCCGCCGAGGTAAGAATAAATGACTTGCCCCCAGGAGAGGCAGCAGAATTCGAACTGACTATTCACAATAACGATGGGGTGCCTCGTGTTTTCACCTTCACTACGTTTCAGCCTCCGGAAGAGGAAAGAAAGGAAGGGAGGGCTGAATTCCCCGATGCTAGCTGGATAAGCTTTTCCTCTTCACAAATCGAAGTGCCCGCTAACTTTCAGGCCAATGTAACAGTAACGGTAGCTATACCGCAAGAGCAAAAATGGGCAGGCCAGGACTGGGAGATATGGCTGGGAGTCGCTGCTGAATCCAGTGACCTGTTGGGTGTAAAGTTGTATGTTCGTCTGCTGGTGTCCACAAACCCCGTAGTGGGAGGCAAGTCCAATATAGGATTGTTCGCCGGGATTGCTGTGGCCATAGTACTTCTGGGCTATGGTGGCTATTATTACTTCAGGCGCAAAGCCAAGCCCGAATGACCGCTAAGCTTCAGCACACAAGGCTTTAGCTTAGTATGTCATTGCGAGCACCTGAAAGGTGCGCGGCAATCTCCTGCCCCTCCACGAGATTGCTTTGGCTGACAAAGTCAGCCTCGCAATGACAGAAGAGAGGTGTCATTTTGAGCCCTTCACTTACTGTCATTCTGACCCTGAACGAAGTGAAGGGGAAGAATCTCATAGTGCTCAGGATAGGCTTCTCAAGCAATCTCAAGGGATTGCCACGCCTTCGGTTCACAATGACCAAGAGGCAATACTGAGTATACCGGCGTCATCTCCAGAGGGTCATAGTACTAATTTCTACTGCAAAACAGTACCAATAGGTGATTCCCATAGACCTGGGTAGCTGATATGCTAAAAATGCTGAGACAGAATGATGTAACAGATAGAGGCGACATGAAAGTAGCTGATCCCACCACTCAGAGTTATGAAACCAAGCTGGTCGAGAAGCTGTGCTCAGGCGACAGCGCAGCCATGGAGGAATTCCATAATATCTATAGGAGTAGACTCTACTCTTTGGTATTGGAACAAGTAGGCCGAGACCACGGCGTAGCTGAGGATTTGGTTCAGGAAGTATTCCTGGCGGCCCTGGGTTCACTGGATAAATTCCGTGGTGACAGCCAGCTTTATACCTGGCTGCGCAGTATCGCACTTCACAAGATAAATGATTTTTATCGTCGCCAGGCACGAGAGCCGAAACCCGAGAAATCGTCCCCTGATTTTAATGCCATTAACCTAGAGCAAATTGGGGACAATGGACCAACGATTCTCACTGAGATTGAGTCTGAAGAGATTCGCCAGTCGGTTCACCAGGCTTTGGCGGACTTACCTCAGGATTATCAGGAGGTGCTGGTATTGAAATACCTGAAAGGGATGCCTGTTCTGGCGATAAGTCAGGCTATGGGTCGTTCACCAAAGTCGGTTGAGGGATTGCTGTCGCGGGCTCGGAAGGCTATGCGGGCTAACCTGGAGGAAAACAACGGGGAACCTTGATTATAGCTTCCCACATAATTTCGGTATCGAATCTCCCTCCAGATTATATAGGCTGTTTGATTTCGTTCTAGCTTCGGATTCAGATTTGTCTTAAGTATCCAGGGAATTCTTCACCTCCAAATTCTGCAGTGCGACCCTTTAGAGTCGTGCAGCATGAGGCTAAAGCCTCGGACGTCATTGCCACGCCCCGACTTGTCGGGGCGTGGCAATCCCCATCCTCAACAGTCCCACCGAGATTGCGGAGCCTGTTCCGAACCGTAGGTGAGGAATCTCGCTCCTCGCAATAACCCTAAAGATCTAAACTCTTCTCCCTTGAAGGGAGAGGGTCAGGGTGAGCGTGAATTCTGCCAACTTTGCCCCTCCCTCTAACTCTCTCCCGCTAGGGGAGGGAGAATCATGAGGGGGGCTTGTCCCCACCCCATCTGCGGGAGCCCACAAAGGGCTCCCGCTTCGAAGGGAGGAGGTTATAGTGAAGGTGAAGATACTGTCTTTGTTACCGCCTGGAAAGCGTTGACCAGCCCCTGCCCCACGCCATCCCCAGTGATGGAAGTGCAGCTATTTTCAATAGCCCACCGCACCTCATCATTGACTGCGCCGTTGCCGTTGGTATCCTCAGCGACACTGAAAACCAGGGCAGCTACGCCTGAGACATGGGCCCCGGCTGCTGAGGTGCCAGTCTTATAGCCATATTGATTCTGGGGCAATTCAGAGTAAATGTTAAAGCCTGGAGCAGCTACATCCACCCAGTCGCCATAGCTGGATAACAAAGCCAGGGAATTGTTTTCATTGGTGCCGGCCACCGCCAGGCAATTGGCATAATAAGCCGGGTAGGAAGGCTCCGACCCGCCTTTATTGCCCGCCGCTGCTATAAGTATCGCTCCCTGGCTCCAGGCATAGTTTACCGCTTCTTCTAAATTCGGCGATGCTACCATGGACAGGCTTAAGTTGATAACTTTGGCTCCGTGGTCCACCGCCCAGATGATGCCTCTGGCTACCACCGATGGCTCGCACTTCCCCATATCATCAGCCACCTTCACATTCATTAGCCGGCATTCCGGGGCGATAGCGGCAATGGTGCCTGCCATGTGGGTCCCGTGTCCATGAAGGTCATCGCTTGTCGGACTATCGGTGAAATTGACCTCAGCCACCACCCTATCAGCCAGATCCTGATTATCTTTATTAATGCCCGTGTCCAGCACAGCCACTATAATTGACTGGTCCCCTCTGGTTATTTGCCAGGCCTGGGGTGCCTCAATCTTGCTTACCCCCCACCTCTCAGCCAAATAGTTATCATCGAGAGAATACGTCGCCTGTGGGGAAGGACCATAGCTTGAGGAATCGCTATTATCGGCACGCGCCACATCATAAACAGGCAAATAACTATAGGCTGACGCGCTTTCGCTGGCAAGTAACACATCGTACGCTAACGCCGCAACGAGTATTACTTCAACCAGCGTCAGGGCTATGGCTAAATATTTTAGCTTTTTCAATATAAATTATATATAACAGCCAGCCAATCCAATAGGAATCACCCATCGGTACCGTTTCGGTACTGTTTTGTCTAGAATTTGGTAATGTGACCTTCTACCTAGGACTCATCGGCTAGAGATGTTTAATAGTCAGGAGTCAG